>ENA-OQEB01000747-OQEB01000747.1-human-gut-metagenome-genome-assembly--contig:-NODE-747-length-12904-cov-2.351961_pt1 | contig 12904 bp, 20 predicted proteins | sample MGYA00242787_ERZ504619 | MGnify/ENA primary metagenome ERZ504619 (study PRJEB26092, sample SAMD00036317) | human gut metagenome | host: Homo sapiens | study: EMG produced TPA metagenomics assembly of... | reverse complement strand
GACCGTAGCTGTCATGCCCCGCCGTACCGGACTGAAAGGCGAAGCCGGGGGGCAAATCGTTCCCCTGGTATTGAACGGCACTCCGGAGGAACTGGACGCAGAGTTCCTTCAAGCCATCAGCACTCCCGTACAGAAAGCGCAGGCATCCTCACCAACCTGGAGACATTCGAAAAACAGGCGGAACAGGCGGCGTCGCAGAACAAGGGCGCCAAATCCCCGCTGGAAAAGGAACCGAAGGAGGTCAGGGAAAAACGGGAGAAAATGGAAAAATTGCTGAAAAAGGCGGATGAGGCGATTGCCGGCAAACGCTATTCCGAGGCGCTGACGTGGCTCAGGCAGGCGAAGGTACTGGCCACACCTGACAGACAGAAGGACATTGACGCAAAAATGGCGGAAGTGCAGAAAAAAGCTCCGAGGGAAGCCTTTTCGGAGAGGAACCGTTTATGCAGGCGTCACAACCGCGACAGGAAGCACAACCACTACGCCGGCAAGACGGACAGGCGCTGATTTTCGAGCCGGAACCGGCAGCTGCCATGCCCCAAAACGTACCGCAACAGCAGCCTCCACAACCGGTACAATATACACAGCCTGCCCCTTCGGTCCAATATGGAGCGGACGGAAGACCGGCTTACTCTCATCCTTATGCGGAACAACGGGGTCAGATACCTCCCGGACAGCCCGTGCAGGCATCGCAGACCATGCCGCAGGCCATACAGTTCCATCAGCCCGTACACATGCCGCAGCAGCCCGTGTACGGAGGACAATGGCCGCAACCGGTCCCGGCGCAACCGCAGAATGTCTCCGTACAGGCCGCACCGGGAAACAGCGGGAACCGCGAGTACAGGTCGCAACCGCAGCCGGCGGAAATGTACAGCTTTGACAAGGATGACGAATGTGACAGGGAACTCCTCCGGGAGGACCCTTATGCCGAATACCTTGACTTTCCGGAAGAATACCGGATGAAAGATGAGGCGCAAATGGAAACGGTATGTTGTTAAACCTTATAAAAACAAAAAATTATGGCACTTGAAATCAAAGGATTGCAGAGAATATTCAAAATGAAGAAAAATTCTACAGAAATGGAACTGGCAGATCCGGACAGCAACATGTCCCCTTCCGAAGTGATGGACTTCTATTCCATGACCTATCCCGAACTGACCACGCTACCGTGCACGGGCCGGAATGGGAGAATGACAGGACGGTTTACCGGTTCAAGACAACCATCGGGACAAAAGGATAGGGATATGGCGAAAATAAAGAGAAACAATCAAAAGAAGGAAACATGCAGATTATTACCGAAATCCCTGACGGCAAACCTGGCAGGCCTGATAATCAGAGAAGCCGGTTCCTCAAATGTCAGCCGGGGCGTGACCTCCCGAAAAAGACGGAGGTTGCCACCGGCAGAAAGCGTAATGCTTTTCTGACCGGGAAAGTTTCCCCCATTGCGACCGATTATTACATGGAAAACGAAACGGATGAAACCGAAACAAATCTCACGACATCCGAGAATTTTGACTTCCTCTACCGGTCGCATTAAGATATGCCGGGCTGATGGGGATAAAGCTCCCTTTCCGTCCACGGAAAGGGGGCAGTCCCCGCATGAACATCGCCGGACTGTACCGGGCAATGGACGAGGCGCTGCCCGAACAGGTCAATCTGGAGGAAAAGGCGGGAAGGCTTTACTTCTGCCTGTACAGGTTCCATGAATGGCCGGATTACACCTTGTTCTGGATTCCCATTGATTTCATAGAGAAAATCTCCGTACCGGTACGGTGTATCGTCCGCGAATTCATCCGCCGGTTCATCCGGCACCACGGATTGAACATGGTCAAGGAAACATGGTATTACGAACTGGCACTGGAAGAACTGCGTGACTGGAAGAACCGTGACCCGGACGCCTCGCCGCAGGAGGTCAGGCGAAACAGCCTGCTGGCGGAATCCTATGATAACGGAAAAATCTCAAAAGCGCTCAAGCGGATGGAGGGAAAGCCGTTCTGTGTACGGCTGGAGGACAAAATACGGGAATGCCGGACAGAAGCGAAGAGGGAACGGGACCTCCTCGGACTGGTAAGCGAAGGGCTGGAACTGATAACACCGGACAGCCCGTGTCTCATACAGTACTATTACGACTGGGCGTATGAGAAAGAACCGGATTTTCCACCGATAGGACTTGACACCCAAATCATGCTGGCATACTCCAACAATGATATGCTGGCAGAAAACATGGAGTCTTATTTCAATTCGGACTGCCGTGAAACCTATACCATCACCCCGGTCACATACATGTACCTGACACCGGAAACGGACAGGCTGTTCCGCATGGACGATTACCCGGAAAGGCTCTCTAAGTGGATGCAGAGGTTCATGCAGCATATAGCCGGCTCCTTTTAATTCCCCCAATCAAAATTTCAAATCAAAAATCAGATAGAGATGAATGAACTGACCAAAAAGATGCAGGAGATAATGGTGCCCAAAGCGGCGCTCATTGCCTATGAATACAGGGAAAGCGCTTATGCAACCGGAAAGAATTACCTTGAGCTTCGTCCCATCAACAAGGCGGGCAGAATGGAAGCGGGCATTCCGGTCACGTACGAGTTCATGAACGCCCTGGTGGAATCCTATTCGGACGAAAGGCAGAATGTGCCCCACGGCAGGCTGCCTTCCAACATGTTATGGTGCGACACCCGGAAAGGGCATGAGAAATATATATGGTACAACCCGCCGGGAAAACGGCGGATGTTCTTCAAGGACAGCCTGAACATCAAGGATGGCGTATTCCATCTGCCGGGAGTTGTCTACATCATTGAAAACGAGAGAATGACCATATTCGCCTACAAGGGGCGGACACCGGAAGAGGACACGCCGCTTTATCTGGCGCCTTTCTTCAATGTGACGCGCGGAAGTGTGTGCCTGGGCAGCTCCACATTGGTAAAACCGGAAAATATGGACTTCCACGCGCTTCAGGAATATTGGGAGAAACGCTTCTGGCTCAGCGAATTCTCGCACCTGGGAGGAAGTGAAAATCCGACACGCGGCAATCTGGTCTCGGTAACGGAGCAGGCACGGGAGCGGCCGTTCAACAATGACGAGCTCAAACCGGCAAACAAACAGCTAAAAGATATAATGTCATGAGAAAAATACATTACACAGACCAATACCTCCTCAATCCCTATCATCCGGTAACCGTTTTCGTAATCGGGGCAGGAGGCACAGGCTCCCAGGTAGTCACCTGCCTGGCACGTATGGGCATGGCATTGCAGGCGCTCGGCCATCCGGGACTGCATGTCACGGTCTTCGACCCCGATACCGTTACCGGAGCGAACATCGGACGACAGCTGTTCAGCGAGGCGGAAACCGGGCTGAACAAGGCTGTGGCGCTTGTCACCCGTATCAACCGGTTCTTCGGCTACACCTGGGAAGCGAAAGGAAAGAGTTTCCCGTCAAGGCGGAAACACGACGGTGACAGTCCCGGACTGGCAAATATAATCATTACCTGCACGGACAACATCCGTTCCCGGCTTGACTTGTGGAGACTCCTGAAGCACCACAGGAAGAATACGCACAATGACGAAAAGACACCGATTTACTGGATGGATTTCGGCAATGCCCAGACAACCGGGCAGGTTCTGATAGGCAATATCCGGAACAAGATACATCAGCCCGCCTCCACCGAGTACCACACCATACCCAGAATGAATGTGATTACCGAGGAGACAAGTTATTCCACCATTGAGGAGAAGGATTCCGGACCGAGCTGTTCGCTGGCGGAAGCATTGCAGAAGCAGGACCTCTTCATCAACTCCATGCTGGCACAAACCGGCTGCGACATCCTCTGGCGCATGTTCAGGGAAGGAAGGACCTTTTACCGGGGGGCTTATCTCAACCTTGACACGCTACGGGTGAATCCCATCCCGGTATAAACGGAAAAGAGAGTGCCATAATGCCCGAATTGAAAAATCCGGAGGATGTCCCCCCCCAATGACTCTCTGCAAAGCTACTGATTGTAACTGCAAGACCAGAAAAGAGCCGTATCAAGCTCCGTTTTGAGCAATGATACGGCTCTTCTTTTTACCTTTAGGGACGTTCAAGTTTCAAATCAAAAGCTCATCCGGGCTAAACCAGAGTTTCGGTCACCCTTTATAAAAAACGTTCAGCGTTTCAACCGTACGGCCCCCGCCACTCCTTTTTCCGTCCGGACCAGCTCATAACGGTCCAGTTTCTCATACAGTTTTCCCAAAGTCTTGCAACCGTATCTTTTTATCTTGAACTTGGGCATCATCCTTTTCAGGGCGGTTCCGATCAGCGAGAGAGGGACTTCCGTCTTACCGTCGGCGGCCTCCTCGAAAGCCCTGTCAAAATATTCCATATCCCGCCGGAGAAAGTATCCGGGCGTATTCTCCACCGGCTTCCCTTCCATGCGGTCCGCATACAAAAATTCAGTACAGGCGCGTACCAGCGGTGCCGGGGTCTTGCCTTCACCGTATCCCAATACCGGCAGGCCGGCTTCCCGTATCCGCTGGGCAAGCAGGGTATAATCACCGTCGCTGGCAACCAGACAGAAACAGTCGGCCAGTCCGTCACGCAGAATATCCATCGCGTCTATGACCAGGGCGATATCCGTGGTGTTTTTCCCGGAGGCAAAGGAAGAGGCCTGTACCAGCCGGAAAACGTGTTCTCCGGCGGCATCCTTCCAGCCGGAAAGCGGTTTCCGCGTCCAGTCACCGTATATCCGTCTGATAATGGCATTTCCGTGGCGGGAGACAAACCCCATCACATCCTCCAAATTCTCGAAGGATGCGTTGTCACCGTCCACCAGGACCGCCACCGCATATTTCATATCTGTCTTCATAACATGTATTTCAGGTGCAAAGTTAACATAACTTCCTCATTGTGAAATAAAACATTCTCTATTTTTTCTTCCCGCGCTGTTGCAGGAACTCCTGCACATCCGAACTGCGATAAAAGTTCTTCCCGTTCTCATCCGTCTGATAATACCGGATCAGCTTTCTCCCGATAACGGGCCACTGTCCGCAACGACACCCCGAGCAGTCTGGCCAGGTCATAGTTGTCCAGCAGCTTGTCACCATCCATGCAGTCCTTCACACGCATCATACTGTCCAGTTTCTTTTCCATCCGGTCAAACCCTTCCACTATGGTCATAATCATTTTCTCAAGCACTTCATTGTCTATATACATCATGCATGTCTCTCCTGTATTTTAAAGGTTATTACTGGAATACCCTTCTTGTGCGCACTGATAAGAGTATATGCCATTCATAGTGAAAAAAACGTGCCGTCAGCCGGCACTTCACAAAAAGCATCAAACGAATATCCTGATTATAAAATAATTAGAAAAGAATACAAATTTTATTCCGCGTATTATTGTAAAAGACAAAGTGTAAAGTTGTAAAGGGGGTATTGTAAACTTTACAAATCGCGTACAGTCATGCCCGCCGTCTTACTTTCCTGTCAGCAACGCCGATAAATGATGTTTCCAGACAACCCGTCTGACTGTTGCCGGCGAGGGCATCCGGAACGTACGGGCCAGAAAGACAGCACCTGTCACTATGGCGCCGACCCTTTCCAGGTTATGGGCATACTCCAGCAGGCTGTCACCGCTGGTCAGCAGGTCATCCACAATTACGACCCGTTTTCCCCGCAGCCCATCGCCATCATGTAATTGGCCGTATCCACTCCGGAACGCCTTTCGGAAGTGTGTTTGCTCTCCCTGTCTTCCGTGATACATATCAGATCCAGCCCTGACCGGGCATAGCCCCCGGACTCCAGAAAAGCGGCTATACCGGAAAAACGTCGATGGTAACGCCGGGAAGTGCTGCATGGCATAAACATGGCGGTCACATCTCCGGTAACGGAAAGAACCCGGAACGCCTGCGAGAAACAATTCCGGCATGGGTCTCTCCCCTCCTTGAAATCATACACCTTCTGGACAAATTCGGACTGGTCGTCACAAAGCCAGTTTTCATAACGTTGAGGGAAATAATATCCGGCAAACACACAGCGGATTCCCCTGAATTCAAACAAGCGTAACGGCCGGGCCTTGTCAAACCGTTCGGGATAAGTCAACGCATACAACAAGGGGGCATGACGGTTTCCCGCTATTATGGCATACCGCATCAGCTTTTCTCTTTCCTCTCTCCCGCAGCAGGCAACCGCATATTGGCAGAACGCTTCCCGCACATTCTTCTCCAATACCGGGCATACATCCAAAGCCCGATAAAAACCGATATCACCGACAAATTCACAATCAATTCCATAATATAAACATTTCAAAGGTTAAAATCCTGATGGCGGATAAATATAGTTGTTTTTATCGGAAAAGGCCTGCAAGTCATTCCCTTTTGAAGAAAATTTAAACAGGGACTAAAATCCTGTTCAATTCCTGCTTGCTACTTTCTCGGGGGTATTTAAATATTTCACATTTTCGCTCCCCTTGCCATCTGATGCCGTCTGATGACATTTACAGACACCTTTTTGGAGGAAAGGGATTCCATCCCTATTTTCGTACCGGACAAAAAAGAGAAACGTATGGAAATCGTAACCATTGAAGCGCAGACATTCTTGGAAATGAACAGGGCCTTGGAAGCCCTTGCAAAAAAAGTGCGGGAAATATGCGGGGAAAATTCCCGGAGTATGGATGACTGGATAGACAACCAGGAAGCATGTATGCTGATGGGAGCCTCCCCCGGAAAACTGTTACAGCTCCGAAGACGCAGGGCGCTCCCTTACAGCCATATAGACCGCAAAGTATATTACAGGCGTCAGGACATCATCCGCTTTATGGAAAATACGATTCGTCAGGTAATCCTTTAATTGGCAAGATACAATGGCACAATCACTATTGACCAAGGAAAGTCCGGAAATCAGGCAGTTTTTCCGGACCATTGACACATTGTCCCGCCTTCTGGACATACAGGCGGAAAAGTTCCGTCCGCTACTGAACGGTGACCGTTACATGACGGACAGCGAACTTGCCGGAAAGCTGAAACTGACACGAAGGACACTGGCGGACTACCGCCTGAACGGAAAAATACCCTATTACAAAATAGGAGGCAAATTATTGTACAAGGAGAAAGATGTCCTGGCATTGCTGGAAACCAACCGGATGGAAGCGTTCGACTGAATCCGGCACCACGTCTGTCTACCGGACGGTTTTTCTTTTCCATGGCAGACCGCACATGACACTTATGCCCGGACAGACTATCGGATTTCCCTACCATGTCTGCCGTACAATGCGGCATGTATATGGATAGTCCACGAATGCCGTCGTACATCACTGCCGCACAATTTCTTACAAGACCATTCATATCGTATTTCAATTCTTACCTGCAAAGGTCGCCTTTTGCCTTCGATTGCGGCAGGCGGTCCTCCGGACTGGTTGGAAGGAAAAAATCATCCTCGCTTCGCTCCGGTATTTTTTCCTTCCAAGCCTTGCGCAATCACGGCAAAAAGCAAACCGGGGCATATAAGAAATAGAAATACTGGCTTTTGCCAAGTCGGTCATGTTTAATCAAAAAAGAAAGATTATGGTTCAAACGAAAGAAATGAAAAATTACAAAACGGAAGTGACGGACAACAACCGGATTGAATATCTCCACTTTTTCGGAATAAAGTACCCGTTCATCGAAACCGACGGAATGAAAATTGCCTCTGACGAACTGGAGTATGCCATACGGAACCACCCGAACTCACCGGAAGGATTTGAGTTGATGGAAGAAATAGACTGTTTCCTGCCCGAAAAGAAACTGCTTAGGCTGGATGAAAAAACAATCCGGATGTATATGTCTGCCTGAACAGGAAATACAGACCCTTACTCCAACGTGAGGGAATATACGGTTTGAAACACCCCAAAGAGATGTCCCGGGAGGGATATCTCTTTTTTATTCATGGACAATATCAAAACTGGAAAATATGTTATACTACCAAATTAAAAACTACGAAGATTTCAAAAAACGGTTCGGACTTACAACAAGGGAAAACGGAGTGATATCCAGAAAGAACAAAATATTGCTCGGACATTTAAAGAATCCCCTGTTACTCCGGTATTGTTTGACACACAACGATTACAGCCTGTTGCACATATCCGATATGGCAGACTTGCAGAAAAAAGTTACCGAGGCTGTCAAAGAGTCCGGAAGGAACGACGGGAAGCTTACAAACAAGGTGGAACTGATAGGGGAAATCTATCACTCCGGATTGTACAGGACAAATGAATCCAAAGGGATTTGCGAAGATATGGACAAGTCTTCAGTCTGTTATATCAATGTCGAACGGAACCGGACCTTCAAAATGAAATCCGGAAAATTCATGAGGACGCTTATCCTTGAAACGGAGATTGGGAAGCTGCTTTCCTCGGGAATCCTGAACTGGCTTTCCGGAGATGTCTTCACCCGGCAATGGTACACCTATGCTACGGGCATGGTTCCGGTCTGAAACTGCATGTGGACAACCGGTTTGACAAGATATATGACTATTGGAAATGCAAGGGTGATTTCGGTTCCTGTATGACGGGTAGGAACAGGGATGAGTTTTATGCCTATTCAGTGAATGCCAAGGCCGCCTATATCACAGACGAACATGATTATATCGTAGCAAGGGCAATCCTGTTTACAGACGTGACAGACCAACACGGTAAAAAATGGAGGTTGTTGGAAAGGCAATACGCCTCCAATAAGGACGACACGCTGAAAAGGCTGCTGATTGACAAGCTGATTCATGGAGAATACATAGACGGATATAAAGTTATCGGCGCATCATGCAGTGATGCGGATGCTTTTGTGGACATTTCCGGAAACTCCCTTAAAAATAAGAAGTTTGAAATCGACTGCCGATTGGATATACGCGACACGCTCTCTTACCAGGATTCCTTCAAATGGTATAATCATAGTAAGAAAAAAGCCTATAATTATGAACCGGAAGAATATTCTCACGACCTTGACACCACAGACATCAACCTCAATGGGGATGAGGACGGGGATGAATGGGATGACTATCATGGATATTATTGTGAAGAAACCCGGCTGTGCTACAGGAACGGTGCGCAAATCCATGTGGATACGGACAACCTGAACGATTTTGTATGGATAGAATCAATATACGAATACCACCATGATGATGACTGTACAACTTGTGATGAATGCCAGGAATGGATATTGCACAGGGATGCCCTGCAATCGCACCTGACCGGCGAGAAGTACTGTTGTGGCAAGTGCATGGAAAAGCGGAGAAGGAATTCAAGCGGAAGAACTGGTATTATTCCGAATACGACGATGAGTGGTTTGAAAAGGAGGACGACATCACCCGGATTCAGGTATGGACGGATGCGGAAAACAAGTATAAGGATACAAGCATCACCGCCGGGACATTGGACAAATTGGTAAAGGACGGAAAGGCATGGATATTTGACAAAGAGGCGTTTGATACGCTCAATCCCGGCACCGGTCTTCCCTATGGTTACAAACTTAATGAAAAAGAACATGAATACACAATTGCTAAAGAAGCTGTATAGCATTCACAGCCCGAGCGGAAAGGAACAGAATATGATACGTTTCCTCCGTTCCTATATCGGAACACTTCCCGGTAACATATCCGTTTCACAGGACCGATACGGAAATCTTTATGTGATAAAAGGAACGGGGGAAAACTATCCCTGCCTGGTCAGCCATATCGACCAGGTGGCACACTGCCACCACTCCAAGGATTTCAAGGCGATAGAGACAAAGGACATCATTTTCGGCTATTCCCCGGGCAAAAGGCGGTTTGAGAATCCGGGGGCGGATGACAAGAACGGAATATTCATCTGTCTGGAATGCCTGAAAAAATACGATACCATTAAAATAGCTTTCTTCAGGGAGGAGGAAACCGGATGCGCGGGCAGTTCCAACGCAGACATGCCTTTTTTCAACGACGTACGGTTTGTCATCCAGCCCGACCGGAAAGGCAATTCCGACCTGATTACAAGCATCGGTTTCTCGGAACTTTGTTCGGATGAGTTCATAGAAGCGGTAAAACCGGAAGAATGGGGTTATAAGGAGAACAACGGATTGTTGACCGACGTAATGGTCCTGAAAGGAAACGGGATGGGCGTCAGCTGTGTCAATCTGAGTTGCGGTTATTACAACGCCCATTCAGACCACGAGATAACGGTCAAGAAAGACCTGATGAAAGGCCTGCTATTTGTAGAGCATATCATTGAGGATTGTACCGCTGTCTATCCGCATACGGCATATTCAACGACCGTTATGAGTGCGAGGATGAAATCCATGACATCCTAAGACAAGATCCGGCACTGACGCCGGAAGACCTTCAATATATGTATGCCACTAATTTCCCGCACTTGAAGCCGGAAGATTACGAAAGGATTTGCCAAGACTACCGGACATTGTGGGCGGGAAACGAACAAGACAGGGAACATCCTTAACCCATATTTGCAGGACAATACAACCATTACGAACCGCAACCGGCTATAATCCAAGCCTATTGGAGCATCCGTTTTGGTTGTACTGTCAAAAAATATCAAAAGAGTAGCAGCAAGCGGCTTTTCACAAACCGACATCCCGCAACTGCAAGTAAAGATAACCAGAAAAGAAGAAATTATTTTTTGGACTCTTCCAAAGAGAGCTTGCGGAACTCCTTCATCAGTTTTTCCAATTCCAACGAAGCTTTGCGGGCACGAGTACCTGCGGCCTTGTTATTCTTTTCAATCTGAAGCGCAGCATCGGTAGAAAATGCGGCATATACATCCTGTATTTGAGTCAACAATTCGTTCATATAAACCTTTATTTAATTAATAATCGGCACAAAAATAACGAAAATAATCAAGAATGAAAATGATTCTGTAGTTTATCATTCAAAACGACATTCAATACCCCCCTTCACATAATCCTTCCAACAATCATACGTTTCATCGCTTACGGCACAGATATTCATTCAAATCCTTATAACCGGCATATTCCTGTGAAAGGTCATGTACGCGGCTGCCATATTTTTCTCTCATCGCCATCACCGTATTATTTCCGGCAGCATCATTATCCAGACAGCTGTAAATGTCATCATATCGTGAAAGAAAGGAAAAAGCCTTCGGCAAGTTGCTGACGGAGTTCAGCACCAGGCAATCCCCCTTCGTCCAAAGAGGAAAGGCAGGCTCAAAAGACAGAAAGTCCATAAATCCCTCGAACACATAACACCTGCCCGTTTCCTGTCCATTCGTGATACAAGTAATATCCTTGGGGGAGATACAAGCCTTAAAAAATCTGTTCCGTATCTCATACCCACCAGAAATATTGGGAAAGGCAATGGCAAAATAATTTTTCCGTTCCGCTTGAAGGAAGCCTCCCTGCATATTTTCCCCGCCGTTTCCACATCAATGCACCGTTCTTTCAGATAAGTAAGCAATATACGGTTGGCAAGCGGCTGATTTTCAACTCCTGAAAGGCGGGTGCCGCCTCTTCAACAGGGCAGGAAATTGTAACCGGTTTCAAAACCGCCTTTTATCTTCAATATACCGTAGCACATGGCTATATCATCTGTCTGGTAAATCTCCTTAGCCAGGGTAATAATATCCCCGCCCTTCCCCAGCCCGAAGTCATACCACAATTCTTTCCGGAGATCAATCTTGAAGGAAGCCTCCTTTTCCATCCGGAAAGGAGACTTGTACCACACACTGTTCCCGCGTTGTATGACCGGTGATGCCCCAGTCCTCCTAAAAAATCAACAAGCCTGAATTTTCTTTGCTTCCTGTATGTTCATAGCATGACATTTTTCATGAACGACTCACTGTTACCACACAAGACAAAGAACAGATTAATACCTGGAATGAGAAAAACAAAGTCGTCAGATGTCATCAAAAGTCGTCAAATAACATGTGGCAATAGAATTGTTGGACTTATTACACGATTTTACAATATTGCATACAATAGCCCCCCCCTTTGTTATTCATTCTTCTAAAACCAGTTTGCATCAACAAGCTTTCTATTGGCAACAAAATATTTGATAGTACCCTCAAAACAAGTATTGAAAGACAACGGCTCAAACTTGCAACCGAGCTTAATAACATTCTCCTTCCAGCAACCACAACACTCTAATTGGGAAAATTTGACTCTACTATAAGCAATCAACTATAAAAGTCACAGATACAACATTAATTTCTCACTTCATTTATGTATTTTTACTGCCGAATTAACAAGAATCGTTATTGTTAATTCTGAACACTAAAATTTTTGATTCATTGCTTTCAAAATTATAGTTAACTTTAACGCAATGAATTAAGAGTACTTAACCTACTTTTTATTTGACAAACTATTAAAACATCAATAATAATGGATGCGATAATTTTTTATAATGGAGAAGAAAAAGAATATATTATTGAAAAAAATAACTTAACATCTTCCATTTTTAAAGAACAATATGAGAGAGCATTGAGACTTATCCAGGACATTGTAAACAATCCCAATAATACAACACCAAGTATAGTATCTTTTTGTGGAGACAGGGGAGAAGGCAAAACATCTTGCATGCGCACCATAATGTATTTATTGGAAGACGCAAGTAATAAATCCATAAAAGAATTATATAAGAATTGGAATATCGTAGACAAAAAGTTCGAAGTATTGGAAGTGATAGATCCAATATTCTTTGATAAAGAGCACAATGTTATCCAGCTTTTACTTGGACAGTTATATGCTGATTACATAAAAAAACTGGATAAGGTCAAGAATAAATGTGAGGAAGCAGAAAAATTAAAGCCATTAGGAAAAGCTTTTCAACGTACAACTCGTTGTTTGGCTCAAATAAAACATCCTAGAGAGAAGTTTTATAATACAACAGAAGATTTGGAAGCATTGGCAGCAGCAAAAGAATTGCAAAAAAGCATTGATAACTTAATCAAG
>ENA-OQEB01000746-OQEB01000746.1-human-gut-metagenome-genome-assembly--contig:-NODE-746-length-12915-cov-2.242024_pt1 | contig 12915 bp, 15 predicted proteins | sample MGYA00242787_ERZ504619 | MGnify/ENA primary metagenome ERZ504619 (study PRJEB26092, sample SAMD00036317) | human gut metagenome | host: Homo sapiens | study: EMG produced TPA metagenomics assembly of... | reverse complement strand
AATTCATTCCAATTCTTTCCAATGTTTGCAAAAATTGGAAAGAATTGGAGGGATTTTGTACTTTTGTAAAGCCGCATTTTACAAAAATCGCAAAAATGCAAAGTACGACTTTATAAAATGGAGTATAATGAATGTACTTTACCCTTGCGTTATCCTTTTGATAATTTCCATTTTGTTCCTTCGGTCAATGGAGAAGGTGGTGCCGTGGGTTTCCACGTAGTCGAAGAGCAGGAATGCTTTGTCGAGAAGCTCGTCTCTCAGGGGTTGCCCCACGGTATCTGCCTCGTGATAGTATAGTTCGGCGAGCATATCCATCTTGGAGAGGCGGGTTTCCTCGTCGGGGATGCCAGCCATCGCCTTCATCACATCGTCGATGGTGGCGATGGAGTAGAAGGCGTAAGGACCCACATACTGGTTGTATAGGTCCTTGATTTCCTCTCGGCGATTTTTTATCTCGTCCTTTTCGAGCATGCGCTCTATGGCTGCCATGAACTCGCGAATCAATCTCTGTATATAATCTCTTTGAAGCATACTATATTTTTTACTGTAACACTGTAACGTTGTAACACATTGTCTTTCGAGGTGCAAAATTACGCAAAATAGGGGGAATGGAGAGGAGGGAGAGCGTTAAAGATGGTTATTTCTGATAAAAAGGTTTACGCAATATGATGGAAAAGAAGTAATTTTGCAATCTCTTTGTAGAAACGTAGTAGATTTTTATAGGATAATAGTAGAAAATAGGATAATAATTTTAGATAAAAACTCAGAAGATAAAAAATGAAGAAAACAATACCAGTGATAGGCATGGCATGCTCCGTATGCTCTGCAATGTAGAAAAGAAACTCAATTCGCTCGAAGGCATCCATTCTGCCTCCGTGTCCTTGGCTGGCCGTACAGCCTCGTAGATTATGACCCCGATGTGATTTCACTCGAAGATATGAAGCGAGAAATCAGCAATGCTGGCTACGACCTCGTCATTGAGGCAGATCGTAGCGCAGAGGAAATCACTCGTCGTGAATTTACTCTCCTGAAGCGCAAAACCATCCTCTCTTGGCTCTTCGCCGTCTTGGTGATGGCGTTTTCCATGGGATGGGTGCAGTTTGGCATGCAATCAGATAACCATTCTTCGGCATTTAATAATCAGATAAGCTTCCTTCTTGCCCTCTTCAATATGCTCTATTGTGGCAAGATGTTTTATGTCTCCGCTTGGAAACAGCTGAAGCATGCCACGGCAAATATGGATTCGCTTGTGGCTTTGAGCACCCTCATTGCCTTCCTCTTTAGCACATTCAATACCTTCTTTGGCGATGTGGCTTGGTCGCCATACGGCATCGAATGGCATACTTACTTCGATGCTCGGTGATGATTATCACATTTGTCTTGACAGGTCGCTGCTTGGAGGAGAAGGCGAAGGACGGCACGGCTAGCAGCATCAAGCAGTTGATGGGATTGCAACCCAAGACGGCTCGACTCCTCCGTGAGGGCAACTTGGAGGAAGTGCCCATCTCCACCATTGAGCGTGGCGATGTCATCGAGGTGCGTGCCGGAGAGAAGATTCCGGTGGATGGTGTGGTAACTGAGGCAGAGAGCTTTATGACCTCCGATGCCGCATACGTGGATGAGGCAATGATTACGGGCGAACCTGTGCCTGCCCAGAAGAAGGTGGGCGATGAGGTGCTTGCCGGTACCATCTAGCCAGGGTAAGTTGCGCCTGCGTGCCAAGCAGATAGGCGAGAACACTGCCTTGGCGCATATCATCAAGATGGTGCAAGAGGCGCAGGGCAGCAAGGCTCCCGTGCAGCGCATCGTGGATAAGGCGGCTCTCGTCTTCGTGCCCGTAGTGGCAGCTATCGCCCTCGTCACCTTCCTCGCTTGGTGGCTGATTGGTGGCAACGAGTGTCTGCCTCAGGCGATACTCTCGGCGGTGTCGGTATTGGTCATCGCCTGCCCTTGTGCCATGGGACTTGCCACTCCTACCGCCCTGATGGTGGGCATCGGCAAGGCGGCGCAGAAGCAGATATTGATCAAGGATGCCGCTGCCCTGGAGAACCTGCGCAAGGTGAATGCCCTCGTCATCGACAAGACGGGCACCCTCACCATCCCTAACCAAAATGTGGATTTCACCAAGGCAAGTGCGCTCGACCTACAATCCCCCGATGCCCTTGAATCTCGTGAATCCCTCAAGCCGCATGCCGCCGAGGCGATGGCTCGATTGCAGCAAGAGGGCATCGAGGTTCACATGATGAGTGGCGACAAGGAGGAGGCGGCTCGTTACTGGGCGCAGAAGGCTGGCATCCAGCACTATCAGAGCCAAGTAATGCCTGGTGACAAGCAGGCGCTTGTGGCAAGGCTCCAAGCCGAGGGCAAGCGAGTGATGATGATAGGCGATGGCATCAACGACACCCAGCACTCGCCCTAGCCGATGTGAGCATGGCGATGGGCAGGGGCACGGATGTGGCAATGGATGTGGCGCAGGTTACGCTGATGGGCGATGACCTCTTGGCGATACCTGATGCCGTGAAGTTGAGCCGCAAGACGGTGGGCATGATATGGCAAAACCTCTTCTGGGCGTTCATCTACAATCTCGTTTGCATCCCGTTGGCGGCAGGTGCCCTGCATCTCTTCGGCATCGATTTCCAGATTACCCCGATGTGGGCGAGTGCCTGATGGCATGTTCCAGCGTGAGTGTAGTGCTCAATTCTTTAAGACTAAAACTGATAAAATAATGTGTTCAAGATATATATTGATGAGTGCTTTGCTGATGGCTTCGGCTTCAGCTTTTGCACGAGACAAGCTAGAGGTATTAGCTCATGACTCCATCTTCAAGGATGAATCCTTGCAAGAGGTAAAGGTGGTGGCTAGAAAACCAGGCACTTCCCGCTTGGCAGGAGCCGTGAATGGCATAGCTGTGAATAAGGACGAGCTCTTCAAGGCGGCTTGGGGGCACTGAAGGAGATTCGCACCAGCGGACAAGATGAGGAGCATCTGCATGATGCCTCATCTTCTAGTCATGATGCAGCCAATGACATCTATCGCATCAAGCTCCATACCAACCGCTACGAGGGCTACATGAAGCACGCCTTCATCCTCAACCCAGAGCATGGCACCAACATTGCCTCATGGGCAGTGCCTCCATGCACCAGCTAGATGCCCAGTATGGCAACAAGTTCTATGATGTGAACGAGAAGAATGCCTATGGCTCGCTGATGTTTGAGACAAATTTCACCCCTCAGCACAACCTCTCCGTGGGATTGAGCATCAACCACGATTACTTGGGGCAGCATACCGATGCCAATGTCTATGCCAAGGTGCTAGAGTCAACCAACTATCTATGGGATACAATGCAGAAGCTCACCGAGAAGGAGACGACCTCGGGTGCTTACGCCCAGTATACCTATACCCTTGGCACCCAACTCACGGCGATGGCTGGTGTTCGCCTCGACCACAGCTCGCTGTATGGCAATTTCTTCACTCCTCGCTTCCACGTGAAGTATTCGCCTATTGATCCCATTAGCATCCGCCTCTCGGCAGGCAAGGGTTATCGCACGGTGTTCGCCTTGGCGGAGTATAACTATCTCTTGGCGAGTGGCAGAAACTTATGGATTGGCAACGACCTGAAGCAAGAGGAGGCATGGAACTATGGTGTGAGCACCGCCTTCTACATCCCGCTCTTCGGTAAGACGCTGAAGCTCAACGCAGAGTATTATTATACCGACTTCCGCAACCAGGCAGTGGTGGATTACGACTATCGCAGCGACCGCATCGCCATCTACAATCTTCGAGAGGGGCATGGCAAGTCATACTCCCACACCTTCCAGGTGGATGCCTCTTACCCTATCCTGACGGGATTGGAGTTGACCGCTGCTTATCGTCTGAACGATGTGAAGACATCTTATAAATATGGTGAGGAATTGATGGACAAGCCATTGACCAGCAAGTACAAGGCTCTCTTCACTGCCTCTTATAAGACCCCCTTGGGGTTGTGGCAGGTGGATGCCACTTGCCAGCTGAATGGTGGTGGCAGAAATCCGGAGCCTTATCAGCTCTCCGATGGCTCGATGGCGTGGGAGCGCCGCTTCCACAGCTATGAGCAGGTGAGCATGCAGATAACCCGCTGGTTCCGCCACTGGAGCATCTATGTGGCGGCGAGAATCTAACCAATTTCAAGCAGAAGACACCTATCTACGGTGCTTCCAATCCATGGGGCAAGGACTTTGAGCCAACCTTGGTTTGGGGGCCAGTGGAGGGCAGGATGTTTTATGCCGGCGTGAGAGTGAAGATGTAATGTATAATTTATAATGTATAATTAATAATAAAGATGAAAAGAGCATTTTATTATTCATGATGATGATGGTGGCGATGATTAGCTTCGCCAAGGACATCAAGACTGTAGTGTTTACCACCACCCCACAGATGCACTGTGAGGCATGTGAGAACAAGATCAAGAGCAACCTTCGCTTTGAGAAGGGTATCAAGGCGATCGAGACTTCCGTGCCCGACCAGACGGTCAAGGTAAAATATGATGCCGACAAGACCACCCCAGAGAAACTCCAGAAGGGTTTTGAGAAGTTCGGCTACAAGGCTCGCATCCTGAAGGATGGCGAGAAGGTGGAGAAGAACACCGAGGAGAAGTGCGACTTGATGTAAGTACGTTGTTTTTGCCTCGTAAGTGCCATGTTTAGGGTCGGTAAGAGCCTTGTTTGGAGTCGGGAAGAGGCTCTTCTGGAGTTGAGAAGGGGCTCTTCCCGGTTCGGAAAGAGGCTCTTATGGGCTTCATACAGGTCTCTTCTCGCCTCCGATTGAGCCTCTTTTCCGCTAAGAGTGATAGCAATTTTCGCAAACAAAACATTTTCTATGTGATGTTTGATGCTTTTTTCTATCCTTCTTGTATCCCCTCCACATACTCCCACAGCTTCTGATAGAAGGGGTGGCGAGTCATCGTGTCCTTGTTGCCCAGGATGATGAGCTTCATTCTTGCTCTCGTCATCGCCACGTTCATGCGGCGCAAGTCCTTGAGGAAGCTATCTGACCCTCGTCGTTGGAGCGAACCAGGGAGATGAGGATCACGTCTCGCTCCTGCCCCTGGAAGCCATCCACCGTGTTTACGCTGATGAGGCGGCGATAGGGCTTGAAGAAGTCATACTTCTTGATGAGCGCTTGAGGTATTGCACCTGCGCCCTGTATGGCGAGATGATGCCCACGTCGATGCTGTCCGCTAGCACTCGCTGCTTGCCTATCTTGGTGAAGTATTCCGCCAGGGTGAGGAGGGTGAGCTCCGCCTCTGCCTTGTTGATGCGGCCAAAGCTCTCGCCCACGAACTGTTCTTTAAATTGAGAGTTGAAAGTTGAAATTTGAGATTTATGATTAGCATCGGATGCTGTATTTTCTTCCTCATTTTCCTCTACTTCCTTATTTTTCTCTACCTCACTCTCTTCTCCCTCGATGGTGATTTGGTTCTCCTTGTCGCTGGTGTCTATCCACTCTATGGGATATTCATAGTCGAGGATGCCACGGTGCTTGATTTGTGGGGCACTCTCCACTTTCCCTCCGTAGAACCAGTCGCTGCTGAAGCGCATGATTTCCTCGTTCATGCGATATTGTATCTTCAGGAGCGTCACCACTTCTGGCTTGTTCTCGGCTATGCGCTCCATCAGCGTCTTGCCCAAGCCTGCTCTCAGGGCGGCGATGCTCTTCACCGTAGGGGGCAACTGGCAGTGGTCGCCTGCCAATACCACTCTCGATGCTCGGCGCATCGGTATCCAGCAGGCTGCCTCCAGGGCTTGCGCTGCCTCGTCGATGAAGAGGGTGCCAAACTTCATGCCCTCCAGCAGGCGGTTGGCTGAACCCACCAGGGTGCAGGCGATGACTCTCGCTCGCCAAAGAGTTCGGCGTTGATGCGAATCTCCAGTTCGGCGGCACGGCTCTTCAGTCGCTCCATCTTCTGGTGATAGTTCTCGCTGCCCTTCTTGCGGTTCTTGCGCAGTTCACGGATGGCTTTTCTTATTGCCAGAGCTGGGGGTAGTCGGCATGGCCCTCGAAGCGGCGTTCATAGGTGAAGCCGAGCATCTTGTCATTCACTCGGGTAGGGTTGCCGATGCGGAGCACGTTGATGCCTCTGTCCACCAGTTTTTCCGAGATCCAATCCACCGCCATGTTGCTCTGTGCGCATACCAGCACTTGGCTCTCTCGCATCAGTGTCTCGTTGATGGCCTCCACGAGGGTGGTGGTCTTGCCAGTGCCCGGAGGTCCATGCACGATGGCTACGTCCTTAGCCCACAATACCTCGTTGACGGCTCGCTCCTGGGTGGGGTTGAGCCAAGGGAAGCGCATCGGCTCAAAGCTGAATCGCTGTGCCTTCATCTTGGAATAGAAGAGGTCGCGGAGATAGGCGAGTCGATTGTTCTTCGCCTTCATCGTGCGGTCCAATGCCTCAAACATCAGCTTGTAGCTCGTCTCATCGAAGGAGAGCTGCACGCCGATGGGCTCAGGGTTTGATTGCAGGTCGAGGAGCGGTGCGGAGTCGGGCACGGTGATGACCATCCTGTCGCCGTCCACATAGCTCACGGTGCCAGTGAAGGAGAAGTACTTTAAACTCCTAACTCCTAACTCCTCACTCCTAACTTTAAAGAACATGACGGGGCGACCGAACTCAAAATTGTGCTCGATATCTTGGTCGGAGGTACGGAATACCTCGATGGCTGTTTGGTTCAGCGAATTATAAAAACTTTTGCCCACCTCAGTGGGTACCAGGCATCACCTCTCTTCACCTTGCGCTGCATACCCATCTGCTCGGTAAGCTTGCGGAAGGCTTCTTTCTCGGTGTAATACTCCAGCTGGAGCAGTGTGCGCTGCTGTAGGAGTGCCTGTATCGGTGAAGTTTGTTCCATATTAACGTCTTTAAAGCGTTTTATTGCGTTCGTTTTTGCAAAGTGCAAAGTTACAGCTATTTTATGTAATATGGAAAAGAATTAAGAAAAAAAACTGTGAAATCTGTGGAAGTCAATCGTTCTGCTAGAAGTTTTTTACTAAAAAGTTTGCTAATCTGATTATTTTTGCGTAAGTTTGCACTTGAAATCGCGCAAGTGTTAGCTTTATAAGTTCTCACTTGCCCTCAGTATACACTTGAAATACTTCTATTATGACACCAAAAGTATCTGCGATAAAGAAGAATGGGGCTACATTCACCCCAAGAGAATTGGCTATGTTTTTAGCTACCAAATTGATGACCTTTGCAGAGAGTGAAGGGAAGGATCGCATATCCGTCTTGGATCCTGCGTGTGGTGATGGCTCTCTTCTTCATGCCATTCTCCATGTGGGGAAAGCGAGGATTTCTTCTGTCGTTGGTTATGATACGAATGCAAGTTATATTGATGTGACCCATTCGCTTCTTCATGATGTTCCTGACCATTTGGAGTTGGAATGCAGGGATTTTTTGTCGGTATGTCCTAATCATACCGACTTGTTTAGCGTAGATACTCGCTCAGAGTTTGCCGACATAGTAATAGCCAATCCTCCTTATGTGAGAACGCAGGTCTTGGGTGCGCAGAAAGCCCAACAATTGGCTCGCGACTTGACCTGACTGGTAGGGTAGATTTATATTACCCTTCTTGATGGCCATGACGAATGCACTAAGGAAAGGAGGCCTGCTGGGCGTAATAACATCAAATCGCTATATTAGTACGAAAAGTGGTGGTGACATAAGAAAGTATCTTTTGGAGAACTATGATATATTGGAAGTTATAGATTTGGGAGACACTAAATTATTTGATGCCGCTGTATTGCCAGCCATATTTATTGGAAGAAAGAAAACGAATCCAAAGCTAGTTTCTAGGGCGGGGGAGTATGCTAGTATTTATGAGGCAGACGAAAGAAATGCTGATAGCGAGAAAATTTCATCCATCTATGACGTTTTGAATAAACATCAGGCAGGGCATTATTCCGTTAATGGCATTCATTATGTTTATAAGAAGGGAAAGATAAAATATCCATCTGATAAGAATGGTATATGGCAAATGGCGAACGATGAGGAAAATGAGTGGATTAAAAACATTGATGCTCATTCTGCTTTCCGCATCAAAGATCGTTTGAAAGTTCGTGTAGGGGTCAAATCATGCGCAGATAACGTGTTTATTTGTCAAGAATGGGAAAAACTGGGCATTCTGCCGGAAAAGGAATTGTTGCGCCCGATGATTTCACAGGAAAATATCGAAACATGGCATGTGGACAAAGCTACATTGAAGCCAGTTTTATATCCACATTACTCCGAGAATGGAAAAGAAGAGTTTTTGATATATCTGAGTTCCCTAAGGCGACTGAATATTTGGAAAAATATAGAGGACAATTAGAAGCTAGGAGTTATTTGATGAAAGCTGGTCGAAAGTGGTATGAGTATTGGGTTCCGCAGAATCCATTTTTGTGGGATATGCCCAAAGTCGTATTTCCCGACATCAGTGTGAAACCTCGTTTCTGCTATGATGAGAGTGGTGCCATCGTGAACGGCAATTGCTATTGGATTTGTTCGCAAACAGAGGAAGAGCGCAAATTGCTGCTGTTGATAGAGGGGGTTGCTAATTCTGAAGTGATGATGAGGTATCATGATCTTTGTTTCAACAATAAGCTTTATTCTGGCAGAAGACGTTATCTCACCCAGTATATCGAACAATATCCCATGCCTAATCCACAAAGTGAGTATGCACAGGATATTGTACGTTTGGTTGAGAATATCAATTCGGAAGAAAATCCTATCGTGCGTGATAGGATAGCCCTGAAAATCAATGATAGAGTGAAGCAAGCGTTCGCCATCAAGGATTGAAAACGCTTTGCCCCTTGTAATCTTCGAAGAACTGCATGGGGATGCTACGCTGACATTTGTAGCTGGTGCCGCTGACCATGGTGAGGATGTCTGCCAATTCTTTGCCTGGAGCAAGTATCACGCCCTCTATGGCAGAAGTTTGCGGATTGGTCAGTGCGATGAGATAGCGAATGTCTTCTGTTGTGATGGTCAGTCCATCATATACGCATGTTGGCTGAGCAGGTGTTTTTTTTCCTAGGTCGATAGTGGGCGAATCTTGTACCTTTACTTCCAAGGCTTGGTTGTATATGTCGGGATAGCCGCCCACCAAAGAATCTTTGGTGGAATATCCTAGCAGTGTTGCCACTTCTCTTTCTAGTGCTTGACCTCTGTTCTTCGTATCTTGTCCGCATAGTTTCTTGCCGATAAGTCCTGGGGTTACTTTGCTTGCTATATCTTCGATAGATAGTAGCTGCTGTGGTATGGGAGTATCGGATATGGATGCCAGATTGATGTCTCTTGATTCTCTAAGAAGAGACTTCATATTTGGGGTATCTGTTCTTATGATGAATTTTTGTTCGCAGCCTATAATAGAGCTGCGTGTTGTGGGATTGATGATGGCTTGATATTTGATGGTGGGAATGCCAAACTTGCCAAACTTATGCTCGATATATTGAGGAGTAGCTACGATGATGCTTTCGATGCTCTGTAGCTGGATGTCTATTTTTACCATGATGCAGAAGATGTCCTTGCATCTGATGCCAGTTCTGTCTTGATATTTAATCAGAATGCTTTTGCTGTTTGGTATACGGTTCCAAACTTGCAGATTATATGTATCGCCAGTAGTCACAAGGAAAGAGTCGGCTAAGTATTTCAGTAATTTGGGGATGCCTCTTTTCTTGGGTGGAATCACCTTATATGTGTTAGGTTCTGCATTCTCAATGGCAGAATCTTGCAAGGTACTTGCTATTAATCTTCTAAGCTTTGCACCATCAGTTCTTGGCTTGCCCGATAGGGGGAAACTGGTGCCTATTAGTGCATGGAGTTTTTGCGCTAATGTTTTACCATCCAAAAGCATAGCTTTATTTGATGGGGGAATGCTACATGTGTTAGTTGTTCTTGCCATAATTTATCAAGTTTTTTAAGATAAACTATGGGGCGTTATTATTTACCCCTTTGCAAAGAAAAGAGGGCGCGGCAAGCATGATTTGTATCAAGGCTTAGCACGGCCAACTTCAGACAACACGCTTGCTGTTCACGCCCTCTTATAGTGCGTGAACACCCATAACGTTGACTGCCTGAAGTGTTCTTGAAGTGCTAATTCTGATACTCAGTCATCTAACGGATGTTCGATATAGTTTTTATCTTATGAAAGTTATTTTTTATTATCTAGCTGCAAAAGTACAAATATTTTTCAGAGTTGCAAAATATTTTTGTAGATATTTGCATTATTACTTGGTCATATTGGCTATGGCAACATGAAAACTGTATAAGTGTTGTTGCTATTCACCTTGTTTCCCCCATAGTTGATAGTCGAGCACGGTGTTGCCGTCTTGGCTGGTGCTGTCGCTCGCTGCGCTTTCCTGCGTCTCTGCTGCCGCGGCTTGCAGATGGCGCTGATAATAGGTGAAGCCGATGATGATGAGCAGGAGGGCGATGAGGATGCTCAGCAGGGTGACGGCGGGGCGATGGGTGGAGGTGGATGCAGAGATGGCTTCCCTGAGGGCTGCTATGCTCTGAGGGCGCTCCTGGCTATTGCGGTTGGTGCATATCTCGGCTATTCTCAGCAGCTCCTTGTCGCCCGTCTCCTCTGCCATGTCGCGTATCACCATGCCCAGCGATAGATGTCGGCTTTGGGTTCCGACTTGGCTCCCGGCATCAGTTGCTCGGGGGCGATGTAACCCGATGTGCCGGCGGGCAACTTGAGCACGGTGAAGGAGTCGCTGTCGGAGAGGCCGAAGTCGATGAGCTTCACGTTCTGTCCGTTGTGGGTCACCATGATGTTGGCAGGCTTCAGGTCGCGGTGTATCATCTGCTTGTTGTGCATATACTCCAGTGCGTCCATCAGCTGGTGGGTTATCTTGTGAGCTAAGTCGGTGGTGAGCAGATGCTTGTGGAGTAGGCTCAAGAGCGAGTCGCCATCCACATATTCCATCACGATGGTGGTGCCCAGTGGCTCCACCTCCTCCATGCCGATGGTGCGGCAGATGAAGGGGTGCTCCAGCTGCTGCCCTATCTCAAACTCCTTGCTCAGTGCCTGTCGGTAGATGGGGGTATAGAGAAAATCGGTCTTGAGGCATTTCAGCATGTATCGCTTGCCATATCGGGTGCCTGTGAAAAGGCGGGTATGCCCCGAGATGGAGATATAGCATTGGCTCAGATGGCCAAATCCATTCTCCACTGGCATAGGGTCGGCATGGCTCATCTCCTTGGTGATATCCTCTGTAAAACCTGATGTCTTCATTTAATTAATAATTTATAATTAAGAATTAATAATTAGGCATGCGCCTTTCCTACTATTGAATTCTTCACTCTTCGTTTCTCACTATACGAATCATTGTCAATCCTCCGTTTCTGCCTGCCACGAAGCTGGCGGTGCGCTCGCCATCACGCTCTATATAGGGCAGGAAGAGGGGCTGCTCCTTGATGAAGCAACCGGTAACAAAACGGTCGCCTTGCTTCAGCTTGCTGTTTTCAGATGCCTCTATCTCGTAGGTGCTATTGCCCAGATAGCGCAGTTGGAGCACTCGGTTGGGGCTCCAGCCGATGGCTATCTGTGCGCCCTCAGCGAGGTCGCTGCTCACCAGCTGGTTGGCCTTGAAGAAGGAGGAGTTGTACTTGGTGCTGGTCTTGAGCCATTGGCAGAAAGCCATGTAGTTCTTGTGGCCGATGTACTTGGCGAGGGCATCGAGCGTTACCATGCGTGGCTTGTGCTCATCGCTCACGTATCCATAGAGTCGCTTCAGGGTAGAGGCAGATACACGTTCCCACTTCCTTCTCTAGATAGTAGGAAAACTCCTCAAAGTCGGTGGTGGTGGAGAGTATCTTCTCAAATTTTTGCTCTACGAGCGATTTCAATTCTTCTATTTCCGGTGTTGTCATAATAATGAATAATTTATAATTAAGAATTAAGAATTAGGCGTACGCCCTCAAAACTATTGAATTCTTCACTCTTCGTTCTTCACTCTTCTACGATTTTACTAAATTTTTTCCAAGGTTCATTCATCTGATACCACTTCTTCTTGCCTGCTGGCACATGGAGTGTACAGGAGGCAAAGAGGCCTTGTGCCGCTCTTTGTGGCGAAGGCATTCGGCTCTAATGTTGGGGCATAGGGCTGGTGATGTAGAGATCGGTGAGCGGACAGCCATCGAAGGCATATTCGCATATCTTATCCGTTTTGCTGCCTAGCCTTACCACCTGCAGCTGCTGGCATCCCTGGAAGGTGCCGGTGCCTAGGAGGCGCAGGTTGTCGGGCAAATCCACCTCCCTTACCTTGCTGTCCATGAAGGCTCCCTGACCTATCTCCTTCAATCCAGCTGGGAAGCGGAATGTCTCGATGCTGCACTCCTTGAAGCAAAGTTGCCTATCTGGGTGATGGTGGAGGGCAGGGTGTAAGTGCCCTTCTTGCCCATCGGAAACCATACTATCTCCGTGGCGTCGGCATTGAGCAATACGCCGTCTTGGCTCTGGTAGTTGCTGTTGGCAGTGGATACCTGGAGGGCTTCCAGTGCCGTGCAGCCGCTGGAAGGCAACAGGGTATTGACCGATGCTGGTATCTCTATCTTCTGTAGTGAGGTGCAATCTTGGAAGGCGTCTTTCTCCAGCGTGGTGCTTCTGAGGGCAGAATCACGTGCCCCAACTGTGTGCAGTGGGCGAAGAGCCCTTGCCCTATCACGCCATCTTGGGTATATCTCGATGCGCCATAGCTGCCGCCGCCCGCCACTATCTTCACATCGCTCATGTCGATGTCGGCTAGCTTGCCCGGGGTGGCAGATTCGTCTGGATTTCTGCCCATCATCTTGCGAAGGCAGGCAAGGTCGTCGCCATTCAGTGCTCCTGCCAGCGAGAGGGTGGTATACTCATAGAGGTTGTCGCCCATCAGCGTGGTGAGTTCTCCTGCCTC
>ENA-OQEB01000745-OQEB01000745.1-human-gut-metagenome-genome-assembly--contig:-NODE-745-length-12936-cov-4.865095_pt1 | contig 12936 bp, 21 predicted proteins | sample MGYA00242787_ERZ504619 | MGnify/ENA primary metagenome ERZ504619 (study PRJEB26092, sample SAMD00036317) | human gut metagenome | host: Homo sapiens | study: EMG produced TPA metagenomics assembly of... | reverse complement strand
TGCACCCTCGGTGATCCTGCCGTTGACGATGACACCGCCGCCGACACCGGTGCCCAGCGTGACCATGACCGCGCTGCGGCAGCCCTTGGCACAGCCCATCCAGATCTCGCCCAGAGCGGCCACGTTGGCATCGTTGCCCACCAGCACCTTGATGCCGTCCAGCAGGCCGGACAGCTGGATGGAGACGTTCCGCTCACCCCAGCCGCCGAGGTTGGCGCAGACAATGGGCACGATGCGGCTGTCCAGCACAGGGCCGGGCACACCGACACCCACGCCCTCCACCTGCTCGGCAGTGATGCCGTTTTCCTGCATCTTGTCCTTCACGGCCTTGGCCAGGTTCCCGAGGATGTGTTCCCCTGCATTGGAGGTGTCGGTGGGCACCTCCCACTTTTCCAGCAGAGCGCCCGCCGTGGTAAACAGGCCCACCTTGGCCGTGGTGCCGCCCAGGTCGATGCCGAATGCGTACTCTTTCATATTCATTTACCCCTTCTTTGCGGCGGTCAGTCCGCCGATTTTTTCATCGTTATCATTATAACATATCCATTTGCAAAAGACAGAGGCTGAAACAGGATTTATGCAAAAAGCCGAAAATCTCTTTCGATTTTTGGCAAAGCAAAAGGCCCTCCCGCAGTGGAGGGCCGGAAAGCCTTGGGAGAACTTACTCCTCGTCAGAGGATTCCTCTTCGTCATCCTCATCCTCGTCGTCATCATCCGTCTTGGCTTATAGAAAATGCCGCTGAGGAAGATGCTGATAAAGTACAGCAGGCACATGGGCACAGCCACGAAGCACTGCGACACGATATCGGGCGGGGTGATGATGGCTGCGACCAGGAAGATCAGGACAATGGCAACGCCGCGGCCCTTCTTCATGATCTCGGGGTTTGCAATGCCCATCTTGGCCAGAATGATGGTGACCAGAGGCATTTCAAACACACAGCCGAAGATGATGAACATGGTCAGGCAGAGGTTGATGTAGCTCTCGATGCTGATGGATGCCGTGATGTAATCGGTACCCTCCAGCGTGACGAGGAAGTTCAGCATGAACGGCAGGGTGACCTTGTAGGCAAACAGCACGCCCACGCAGAACAGCGCCAGACCGAACAGCAGCACCAGCCGGAAGAAGAAACTCTCGCTCCGTTTCAGGCCGGGCTTTGCAAAGGCGTAGACTGATACAGCGCCACCGGAATGGTCACGATCACCGCAGCGATCAGGGACACCCGGAAATACTGCATCAGCTTTTCCTGCGGGGCCAGGAACACGAAGGTGTAGTTCGCATTCATTGCCATGGCCGTCAGCAGGTCGATCAGCTTATCCGAAATTGCCAGGAAGCCGATCACGCCCACTACAAACACCGCCGCGCAGATGATCAGCCGGTTCCGCAGTTCTTTCAGATGTCCGGTCAGCGTCATGCTGCCGTCGTCCGACATGACTTCGGCTTTCTTTTTGCGCTTCACGTTGGTAGCCACAAATTACTCCTCGTCCTTCTTCTCAGCCTTTTCCTCGGTCTTGGTCTCGGCAGGCTTGGCATCGCCGTTCTCATCCACGTCGTCCATGCCTTCCTTAAAGTTCTTCATGGTCTTGCCGAACATCTTGCCCAGCTTCGGCAGGTTCTTGGGTCCAAAGATGACCAGAACGATGATCAGAACAATGATAAGCTCCTGAGGTCCGATTCTCATAATAATAATCTCCTTTTTCCTCTTGCCGCGCCGCTCTGGCGGGCTGGATTCCAGTTTTTATCCTACAACCGCGGGCGCGGGTGTATCCATGTACTTAAACCTTTGCCTCTTCGGCAGGGGCAGCCTCCTCAGCGGGAGCAGCTCGGCAGGGGCTTCGTTTGCAGCGGGGGCCTCCTCGGGCTTTTCCTCCGCAGCAGGCTCTTCTGCCTTTTCCTCTGCCTTCACAGGCTCAGCGGCAGGCTCCTCCGCCTTAGCGGGCTCTTCGGGCAGCTCCTCCACGGTATCCTCCAGCTCGGCCACTTCCTCAACCTCTTCGGCCTTCTTGGCTTCTTCCTTGCTGGTCTTACCGATGTTGGTAAAGCTCTTGGTGACATCCTTCATGCTGTCGTCGATGTCCTTCTTGATGTCGGTCAGGGGAGCAACAGCTTCCTTGATGGGGGCCTGGATCTCGTTCAGGGGCTCCACCACATTCTTCTGGATCTCCTCGGAAGCGGCACCGGTGTACTTCTTCAGCTCCCGCAGCATCTTGCCGAGCTTGCGGGCGTACTCGGGCAGCTTATCGGGGCCGATGACCACGAAGGCCACGAAGGCCACCAGGATCAGCTCTGTAAAACCAATTTTCATAGCGTTCCAATTCCTTTCCTCTCACACAACAGGCATCCTTTGCGGCCTGCCGTGCTGTTACTGCACAGGGGATGCGGCGCGGTGTGCGCCTTTGTTGCCCTATGTATACCGGAAGTGTGTGAACTTCAAATGAACTTATTTTGAATAGTATATGAACAAGAGCAATTTTGTCATCAATTATATAACCATCCGGATATTTACACTTAGATATTGCGTTTCGGAATCACTTGACCGGATTGGTCAGCGTACCAATACCATCGATCTCGCACCGCACCACATCTCCGGGCTTGAGGAACTGCGGCGGTCCATGCCCATGCCCACACCCGCCGGGGTGCCGGTGGCAATGATGGTGCCCGCTTTCAGAGTCATGCCCTGCGAAAGCTCGGCAATGACATGGTCGATGTCAAAGATCTGCAGGGCCGTATTGGAATCCTGCCGCTTCTCACCGTTGACAAAGCTGCGGATGCCCAGCCTGGCGGGTAGTCGGCAAAGGCATCTGCCGTGACGATGCAGGGCCCGATGGGTGTAAAGCCATCCAGACTCTTGCCGAAGTACCACTGTTTGTGCGCCGTCTGCACATCCCGGGCCGAGACATCGTTCAGGATGGTATAGCCGAAGATATAGTCCCGGGTCTGACCGGCGGGCACATCCCTGGCATCCCTGCCCAGCACCACAGCCAGCTCACACTCATAATCCAGCTTTTTCACCAGATCGGTGTGGGCCTCGATGGGGCCGCCGTCCGGCACGGCGCGGGTCACGCGCTTGGAAAAGTAGATGGCATCCTCGTGTTTGGTGGCAAAGGCAGCGGCAGAGTATTTCTCCGCCTCATCGGAGTGGGCCATATAATTGATGCCCAGGCAGATGACATCCTGTGCCGGGGCCGGGATGGGGCTTTCCAGCGTGACGGCCTCCACAGGCAGAGCGGGAATGCCCGCAATGGCCAGCGACAGCCCATACCGCACCTGCGGGGTCAGAAACGGGATGGCCTCGCTCAGGGTCTCATAGCTCAGGCCCAGCCAGCTCAGCGGCCAGACCTGCCGCCCATCCTCCGATAAAATCGCCGGGTCTTCCACGCCGTCCGGCAAACGGCAGGTAATAAAGCGCATACCGCATCCCCTTTCTCAGTGCCGATACGCAATGGCGTTCCGGATACGCTCCGCCTCTGCCTGACCGGCCAGCTGGCGCACCAGTTCCAGTGCAAAGGGGATGGCACCGCCCAGCCCATAGCTGGTGGTGATGTTGCCATCCACCACGACCTCTTCATCGTGGACGATGGCACCGGCCAGCTGATCCTGGAAGCCAGCGTGGGCGGTGGCGTTCCTGCCCTCCAGCAGGCCCAGAGAGGCCAGGATGCTGGGGGCGGCACAGATGGCAGCCACCTTCCGGCCCGCTTGGCAAAGGCGGCACAGGTCTCGGTGACCGTCTTGTTGGCGGCAAGGTTGGGTGTACCCGGGATCCCGCCGGGCAGAATGACCATGTCCACATCGGAATAATCCACTTCCTCGGCCAGTGCATCGGCGGTCAGGTGGATCTTATGGCTGCTCACCAGCTCCCTGCGGCCCATGGCAGAGGCCACGATGACCTCTACCTTGGCGCGGCGCAGCAGGTCTACCACCAGCAGAGCTTCACACTCCTCGGTGCCATCGGCAAAAAATACAACTGCCTTACTCATCTTTACAGACTCCCTTCTAAAAAAGCGCACCGCAGGGCGGGTGCTCCCCTGCCCCGCGGCGCGCGGTCCGTGTTATTCTTCGGCGGGCTGTTCCGCCTTTTCTTCCAGCAGGCGACGCAGCACGCTGTCATCCTTGCTGATGACCCGGCTCACCCGGCTGATGATGGCGCTGGACGCACCAATGTTGCCCATGATGCTGGTATAGCTCTGCTTGTTGACCAGCTTTTCCGCGATGTTATACCGCTGCTCCATTGCACTGAGCTCGGCGTAGCTGCAAACATCCTGCAAAAAGCGGTAGCACTCCTCAGGCGTTTTCAGCTCCAGCAATGCAGAATACAGGCCGGACTCTCCGGTGGGATGATCTTTTGCCATGGCTTGTTCCTCCCCTATCGTTCAGGTTGGGTCTGGCCCGCGCGGGGCACTTCAATACACTACTTTATTGTAGTGCAAACGCGGCAAAAAATCAACGGGAAATTTACAGCATTTTTTCCAGCGTGGTCAGCTGCATGGGAATGCCCGCAGCTTCTGCCTCGGCGGGGCCCAGCACGCGGTAGCCCTTGGTCTTAAAGAACTGCAGCACCGGCAGGCACTTGGTGTGCACCTCGCAGTACAGGCGGCCCCGGCCCTCACCCCGGGCCAGGCGCTCGCAGGTGGCCAGGATATCCCGGCCCAGTGCCTTGCCCGGTACTCGGGCCTGAGGTAGAGGTGGAGCAGGTGCAGGGCCGTGTTCTCCATCTTCCAGGCAAAGTAGCCGATGGTCTTGCCGCCCAGTACCACGAGGAAATAGTTCACATCGTTGTCGATATCCGCCTCAATGGCATCGGCGCTCTGCAGCGTTTCCACCAGCGTGTCCAGCTGCTTTGCAGGGTAATAGCGCTTGTAGACCTCGTGCCAGATCTCACTGGCAAGGTCAGCGTTGGCGTGAATGTATTTGGCCTTTGCGACCAGCTTGTAATCGGGTTTCATAGTGCTCCTTATGCGTATACGATATAATCCGGCTTGCGGGGGGCGGCGGGGCGGGGTTCCTCTGCCGGGTAGCCCAGAATGCAGTGGCCCACGCCGATATAGTCCCTTCAATGCCCCACTTCTTCAGCAGGGCCTTGCCCTCTTCGGTCTCGAACTCTTCCTTTGCGCGGTTGATCCAGCAGCTGCCCAGCCCGATGGCGGCAGCAGCGTTCATCAGGTTGCCCATCACAAGGCTGCCGTCCTGCACGCCACAGCGGGCGTTGGCATCCGCCAGCACCACCAGAATGGTGGGGGCACCGTACATGGGGTCCCCCGTGTTGCCCATCACGGCGGCATTCATCCGGGTGAGCTGGGCGCGGGTCTTGGCATCCTGCACCACCACGATCTTTGCGCTCTGGCGGTTCATAGCGCTGGGGGCAAAGGTGCCTGCACGCAGAACGGCTTCCAGCTCCTCTTTCGTGATCTGCTCCGGCTTGTAGGCGCGGCAGCTGCGGCGGGTCTCAAGGGTATGTAAGGTCTCATTGGTCATAGCAATTTCCCTCCCTGAAAGTTCTGGTGTTATTGTACCATACAACGCCGTAAAGTGCAAAACAAAAAGGCGGCTGCGCCTTCCTTTTTGAAAGCGCAGCCGCCTGATTGCTCTTCGTTGGTTTGGAACGAGATGTTTTACAGCGCGGTCTTGATGTTGTGATGCGTGGAGCTGTAACGAACAACTGCTTCCATCAGGGCAACGGGCCACAGAATGACCTTACCCAGGATCTCGGCCGGCTTGACATCCACCGTATCCATGCTGTTGATGCCGAACAGAACCAGACAAGCAATGCCGCAACCCAGAATGTAATAGTACATAAGTCAAACCTCCTATATTTTTCTCACAGGCTTACGCCTGAAGCTCATGTGTCGGCGGGGCGCTTTCCGCTCTCCGCATCCTTACTATACCGCAGTTTCGATGTAAAGTCAATATCCAAAAACGTGAAACAAATTAAAGTTTCTTTTGAAAGCCGTTTTGTTCATGTAAATAAAGCAGTAAAGTTTGCTTTGCTTTATAAACGTGAAGTCAGTGTCCTGAATTGGCCGTGAGCTGGAAACAAATTGTTCATATTCTGCCCCGAAAGAGGCCGGAAACGGGCGTTTTGTCCTTGCAGAAAAAACAGGAAATGGTGCGCAAAGCTCCATCTGAAATTTTGTGCAGAACGCCCTGCAATAACAGCTGTTTTCCATTCGTTTACAGGTTAAGGAAGGACGTGTCGGAATTTTTTGTTTTTTGAAGTGAGGATACCGCCATGAAGAAAATTTTTCGCAAAAAATTTTTGCTTTTTTCCTCTCGGCCCTGCTGGTGCTGGCCCTTTCCCTGCCCGTTTTTGCAGACATGGGTCCCAAGCCTTCGGTCACGCTCAAGCTCTATTACACACCGGGCCAGCGCTATGCGGTCACCCTGCTGGGCAATACCAGGGTCAGCGGGCCATGGGGCTCTGCAGACCAGTACCGGGAGCGGATGGGCTCCCGGGAGACCTGGGAGGCGTTCCGGAACTACCCCGCCCCGGAGGGCTACTACTTCCTCGACTACTTCCAGGAATACCCCGCGATGCCGATGCAGAGTTCGTCTGGGGCTACTACCCGCCCAACAAGTTCTATGTTCTGCTCTATAATATAGAGACCGGTACATTCTACCGCAGCCAGGAGCCGGTGGAGCGCTATGCCTTTTCCAGCGAGTGGCAGGTGCTTCTCGATTCCCAGGACGGCCTGCGGGTCTACCACAACCGCAACGATTCCGACATCCTTTCCTCCTTTGCCGCCCGGGTGCTCATCACCCTGATTTTAGAGCTGACGTGGGGCATCCTGCTTTTCGGGCTGCGCGGCCTGCCCAGCGCAATCTCATCGGCAAGGTCAACCTTGTCACGCAGATCATCCTGAACCTCGGGCTGTGCTACGGCACGCTCTATCTCGGGCCGATGTGGGGCAATTTCCTTTATTTTGCACTGGAGGTGCTGGTGTTCTCCGTGGAGGCCTTTGTCTACAACCGGTATCTGCCCTGGCCCGAGGGCAAAAAGCCTCACCCCATCCTCTATGCACTGACTGCCAATCTCCTTTCTTTCTGCATCGGGCTGGAATTGAACACCCACTGCACCAACACGCAGATCCGGCTGATCGGGCTTGTCTGTCTGGTGCTGTGGTACGCCGGGCCGTGGCTCTGTCGAAAGCTGCGGAAAGTGCAAAATGCACAATAAAAAGAAAAAAATTCGTCAAGAATCAATCTTGTTGCGCACCGGGAAATCCGCTATAATAGAAGCGTCAAACCAGATTTTACCGGAAAGGAGACACGGACGTATGGCAAAAGCATCTCAGGTCGTTTTACTGGAAAATGAGTTTTACCTCATCAAGGCACCCAATGGGAAGGTGTTGGAGATCAAGAACTTCAACACGGAGAACGGCGCGGCCATCCGTCTGTGGGACTACGCCGGGCATCCGTGGCAGCAGTGGCAGTTCGTGGATGCCGGCGAGGGACGCTGGCGGATCAGGAACCGCTTTACGGGCAAGTTCATCGATCTGGCCCTGGGCGGCGTGGTCGAGGCACCTGGCTGCACCAGTGGGGCCGCACCAGCGGCTGAGCCAGTGTTGGGAGCTGGAGTCCACCCGGAACGGCCGCACCCGCATCCGCAACGTGCTGGCTGACAAATACATCGATCTTGTGGGCATGAACACCTCCAACGGTGCACAGGCCCAGATCTGGAATTACGTCTCGGGCGGCAATCAGGAATGGAACCTGGTGCGCGTTGACCCCGACACCGCGCAGACCAACGCCCGTGCCGAGGAAAAGCGGGACCCGGAGCCAACGCCCTCCCAGCGCAAACACCAGAATGATCTGGTGCGGAAGCTGAACAACGCCGGAAAAGGCCGGGCCGCACGGAAATAAGAAACGATAAAAGCGTCCCACAGGGGGCTCCCTGTGGGACGCTTTTTGTAATGCTGACAGAAACGGAGAATTGCTGATGGATCCCAAATTTCCCATGCGCAACACCACCCTGTGCTATCTGGAGCAGGATAATGCCTACCTGATGCTCCACCGCGTGACCAAGAAGAACGACCTGAACCACGACAAATGGATCGGCGTGGGCGGCAAGTTTGAGCCGTTTGAAAGCCCGGAGGACTGCCTGCTGCGGGAAGTGCAGGAGGAGACCGGCCTCACTCTGACCTCCTACCGCTGCCGGGGCGTAGTGACCTTTCTTCTGGGTGAGCTGACCGAATACATGTTCCTTTACACCGCCGATGCCTGGACAGGCACACTGGTAAAGGATGCCGCCCGGAACGAGGGCATTCTGGAATGGGTGCCAAGGAGCAGGTGGAGCAGCTGCCCATCTGGGAGGGTGACAAGATCTTCTTCCGCCTGCTCAGGGAGGACAGACCCTTTTTCTCGCTCAAACTCCGATATGAAGATGATACGCTGGCTGAAGCCGTGTTGGACGGGAAATCTTTATCACTCCCTCAGTCACGGCTTTGCCGTGCCAGCTCCCTCGGAGAGGGAGCCTTTTAGCCTCCCTCATTGAGGGAGGTGGCATCGCGCAAGCGATGACGGAGGGAGTTTAATTCAGCTTCAGATCGCCCTCTTTGATCCAGCCCAGCTTGCGCTCGATCTCGCAGAAGAGAACGCTCAGGACTGCGGTAGAACAAAGCAGATAGGGCCATGGCGGCCCAGTCCATGGGGGTGATGGCGGCCTTGGTGCCGGCGGCGATATCGTTCACCCAGCCGGTGTACACGCCGATCTGGCCCACCAGACCGCAGGTGCCCATGCCGGAGGAGACCGCCGCGCCGTTCATCTCAAAGTGGAACAGGCAGGTCGCCAGCGGGCCGGTGATGGCCGAGGCCAGCGTGGGGGCGATCCAGATGCGGGGGTTCTTAATGATATTGCCCATCTGGAGCATACTGGTGCCCAGGCCCTGGCTGACCAGGCCGCCCACACCGTTCTCCTGATAGCTCATCACGGCAAAGCCGACCATCTGGGCGCAGCAGCCTGCCACAGCAGCGCCGCCCGCCAGGCCGGTCAGGCCCAGAGCCGCGCAGATGGCGGCAGAGGAGATGGGCAGGGTCAGTGCCACACCCACGATGACAGACACCAGAATGCCCATGACCAGCGGGGCCTGCTCAGTGGCCCACATGATCAGGGTGCCCACCTTGCTGGCGGCAGCACCGATGGGAGCCGCAATGAGCATGGAGAGGCCCACGCCCACAAAAATGGTCACCAGCGGGGTGACAAGGATATCGACCTTGGTCTCCTTGCTCACGGCCTTGCCCATCTCAGCGGCCACAATGGCAATGATCAGAACAGCCAGCGGGCCGCCTGCGCCGCCCAGCGCATTGGCCGAGTAGCCCACGGTGATCAGGCTGAACAGCACCAGCGGGGGGCAGTGCAGCGCCCAGCCGATGGCGCAGGCCATGGCCGGACCGCTCATGGCCGAGGCATAGCCGCCCAGATCCACCAGCACCTCCAGCCCGGTCTGCTGGCCCAGCGTTTTGATGATGGTGCCGATCAGCAGGCTGGCGAACAGACCCTGTGCCATGGCACCCAGAGCCTCGATGAGATAACGCTGCGGAGTGATGACGATATCCTTCCGCTTCAAAAAGTCCTTTACACTTGACATAGACTCTTCCTAACCTTTCTCTCCCGGCCCATTGCGCGGGAGCTTTCCGTGTCAAGTATCATACCATACACCTGTCAAGACAGCAAGAGGAGGCCGCGTTTTTCGTCCAAAGCGACAAATTTCACAGCTTTGGATGCAATGATTCTGCTTTCCTGCTCGTTTTTACTGTGGAGCGTGTTTTTCTTTCCGCTTTTTCTGCCTGACGCGATGCCGGAGCACAGCGAACTGATTGACGGCGACCCGGGTTTGGGTGTATACTGGGAGAGTAAAAATAGCTTTATCCGCAATGATGCGAGACTATATTGGCGGGCCGGTGCAGTTCGTGTATCCTGCCCGGTCCAGCTTGGAGGCAGAGCAAGCGGCATGAAACCAACATCTTTCAAAAAATCAAGCAAGAACGGCACCGGCCGCAGCATCGGCCAGGCTGTTGCGTGCCTTGTGATGGCGGCAGCCATCACCATTGGCGGTGCGGGCACACTTTCCTGCTGGCATCCCAGCCTGCGGGCCTGACGGTCGAGCCCGCCGCCCTGCAGACTGAGGGCAGGGTCACCCTGCCCAAATTCGATCATAAGAGTGACCGGAGCGAGGCAAAGGCCGAGAGCACCCAGCCAGAGGAGAGCGCTTCTTCTCAGGAGCAGGCCGCAACCAGCACCCCTGCCGCACCCGTGACCAAGGCGGAGAACACCGCCGCCCCGGCAGAGAGCGCCGCCCCCGCTGCAAAGCCCGCTGTGCAGCCGGAGCTGTCCCCGCCGACCCCATGGCCGGGGATGCTTCGGAGATCGAGAACGAGAACTCCTTCCCCCACTTCCTGACAGAGACCGAGGCGCTGGCCGCCGAGGACCCGATGGCCGCTCCCGAAGAGACCGCCATCCTGCCCGAAACGGAGGAGACCGCCCCCGTAGCCGAGGAAGCGCCTGCCGCTTCCGAGAACGGCGAGAATATGTTGGCCGAAGCCCAGATCAAGGATATCAACGGCACCGTTCTGCTGACCCCTGAGGAGATCCGGGACGCACTGGACAGCGGCACGCTGGACGAAGAGAGCATCGACCCCACCTGCCTGACCGGTGAAAACGGCCTGCTGCAGTGGCTGTGGGAGTTCTTCTTCGGCAAGGATGAGGAAGAAACGCCCCAGTATTCCGGCTGGCGCACCGAAAACGGCAAGACCTATTATTACGACCAGAACACCCACCAGCCCGTCACCGGCATCCAGAGCATCGACAACAAGCTCTATTATTTTGATGCCTCTGGCGTGCAGCAGCCTGCCACCTTCGGCATCGATGTTTCCAAGTATCAGAGCAGTATCGATTGGGACAAGGTGAAAACGGCAGGTGTGGAGTTTGCCATCATCCGCATCGGCTACCGCGGCTATGGCTCCGGCGCGCTGGTGCAGGACCCCAAGTTTGAGGAGCACTTCACCACGCCCGCAACGCCGGGCTGCGGGTGGGCATCTACTGCTTCAGCCAGGCCGTCAACGAGAACGAGGCCCGCGAGGAAGCACAGGCCTGCGTCTATGTGCTGAATGGCCGCCAGCTCGATTACCCCATCTACTTTGATACCGAGGCTTCCGGTGCAGGCAATGGCCGTGCCGATGGTCTGGGCGTGGAAGACCGCACCAAGTGTGCTGTGGCTTTCTGCGAAGAGGTCAAGGCACTGGGCTACAAACCCGGCGTGTACGCCTCCACCACCTGGTTCCGCAAGCGGCTGGATATGAGCCAGCTGTCCAACTACTACATCTGGAACGCCCACTACAACGTGGCCTCCAGCCCCATTGCCTGCAACATGTGGCAGGGCACCTGCACCGCCCGCATCCCCGGTTACGGCGGCCAGATCGATGTGAACATCAGCTATATGGGTTAAGTTATGGACCGTATCCGCTTGATCGCATCCGACATGGATGCCACCCTTCTGGACGAACAAAGTCAGCTCCCGGCAGACTTTGAAGAGACGATCTATGCACTGGCAGAGCTGGGCATCCGGTTTGCCCCGGCCAGTGGCCGCCCGCTGTACACGCTGGAGGAACTGTTCCCCGCTGCGGGATGAGCTGGTATTCATTGGCGATAACGGCGGTGCCATCCGCTGGAAGGGGCAGAACCTCTTCACTTCGGAGATGTCTCCGGAAGGCTGGCGGGCGCTGAACCGCCTGACCCGGGAGCAGGGCGATATTGCGGTTCTCTGCGGTCTGGAAAGTGCCTATGTGGAGCGGCCGTTCACCGTCCACGATGCCGTGCTGCGGCATTTTTACACCAAGATCGAATATGTGGACCGGCTGGAAGATGTCACCGCCCCTGCCGACAAATTCACCATCTACCTGCACAGCACAATGCGCAGCAGGCCTACGATACGGTCTATGCCAGTCAGCGGAGCATCTACTCCGTAGCCGTTGCCGGTGAATGCTGGGTGGACATCATGAATCCCGGTGTCCACAAGGGTGCCGCCCTGCAAACGCTGGGGCAGCTGTGGGGCCTGCCGTCTGAGAGCATGATGGCCTTTGGCGATACCTACAACGATGCCGAGATGCTGCGTACCGCAAAATACGGTTTTCTGATGGAAAACGGCAGTGTTCCGCTGCGCCGGAACGTTCCGTTCCTGGCCCCTTCCCACCGGGAAGCCGGGGTGATGCAGATCCTGCAAAAGGTTCTGGCGCAAAACGGCTTTGTCTGCCCTGCAGATTTTACCCCGGCCCATGAATAATAGCAAACAAAAAGAGCTGCGATCCGCTTAGATCGCAGCTCTTTTTTGATGCGCCTTATGTTTTTAAGCAAACATATCCTTCAGCTTCTTGAAGAAGCCCTTGCGCTTTTCGTAGTTCTCCTCTTTCAGGGTACCCTCAAACTTCTTCAGGGCATCCCGCTGGGCCTTGTTCAGCTTCTTGGGGATCTCCACCTCGCACTTGACGTACATATCGCCCCGGCCGCGGCCGTTCAGATACTGGATGCCCTTGCCGCGCAGGCGGAAGGTGGTGCCGCTCTGGGTGCCTTCGGGCACGGTGTACTCCACCTTGCCGTCAATGGAGGGTACGGTGATGCTGTCGCCCAGAACCGCCTGGCTGTAGGTGATGGGCACCGTGACCCAGACATCATAGCCATCGCGCTGGAACACCTCGCTGGGCCGGACCGTGACCATCACGATCACATCACCGGCAGGGCCGCCGTTGGTACCGGCATCGCCCATGCCGCGCAGTGCAAAACTCTGATCGTCGTCGATGCCCATGGGGATGGACACCTCCAGCGTTTTCCTGGCGGCAGTTTTTTCCACTGCCGTGGCAGACCTTGCAGGGGTTCTTGACCAGCTTGCCTTGCCGCCGCAGCGGGAGCAGGGCTGCTGGGTCTGCATCACGCCAAAGGGTGTGCGCTGCTGCCG
>ENA-OQEB01000744-OQEB01000744.1-human-gut-metagenome-genome-assembly--contig:-NODE-744-length-12943-cov-2.462079_pt1 | contig 12943 bp, 15 predicted proteins | sample MGYA00242787_ERZ504619 | MGnify/ENA primary metagenome ERZ504619 (study PRJEB26092, sample SAMD00036317) | human gut metagenome | host: Homo sapiens | study: EMG produced TPA metagenomics assembly of... | reverse complement strand
CAACGTCTATCGTCTCCTTGTCGGTGTAACGCAAGCCGTCAACGAAGCGGCTTTGCTTGCCGATACGGTTGAGCATTTCCGATATTTCGGGTCCGCCGCCGTGAACGAGCACAACGTTTACGCCGACAGAGCGAAGAAGAACTATATCGGTCATTACGGCGTCACGGAGTTCCTCATTTATCATAGCATTTCCGCCGTATTTTATTACGACTGTTTTGTTTTGATATTTTTGAATGTAGGGTAACGCCTGAACAAGAATTTCAGAGCGTTCGGAATTTGATATATTTGATATTTCCATATTTTTCTCCTAAAGCACTAAGCTTTTCAGTAAGCATTAGGTGCGGTAATCGCCGTTGATTTTAACGTAATCGTATGTTAAATCACAGCCGTAAGCGGTAGCGCAGGAAGCTCCCGATTTCAATCAACAAGAATATATACCTCGTCGCAGGACAAGACCTTTTTCGCAAGCTCTTCGGAAAAATCTATTCCCGAGCCGTCCTTGCAAACCTCGATTTCTCCGCCGTCGGAGCTGAATTTAACGTCAACCTTGTGAACATCTATATCTACGCCGCTGTAACCGAGAGCGCAGAGAATTCTGCCCCAGTTTGCATCCGAGCCGAACATTGCCGCCTTTACAAGCATGAGCAAATAACCGCTTTCGCACACGTTTTTGCGGTTTTAACATCGGAAGCGCCCGTCACAACACATTCAACAAGCTTTGTTGCACCCTCGCCGTCCTTTGCTATCAGCTTTACAAGCTTTTCGCAAATTGATGAAAGTGCAAAGTGAACGTGCGGTAATCGTCGTTTTTCTCCGTTATTCTTTCATTTTCGCAAAGACCCGACGCCAAAATCGCCACCGTGTCATTTGTGGAGGTGTCGCCGTCTACCGAAAGCATATTAAAGCTGTCCGCAACGACCTCAAGGAGTGAGGTTTTGAGCATTTCCGAGGAATATTCGCATCCGTGGTTATGAAAGCAAGCATTGTCGCCATATTCGGATGAATCATACCGCTTCCTTTTGAAATTGCGCCTATATGACAGGGCTTACCTCCGAGTGTGAATTCGCAGGCAAACTCCTTTTTTACGGTGTCGGTGGTCATTATAGCGTTTGCCGCCGAGTCCGAGCCGTTTTTGTTAAGTCCCGAAACGAGCTCTCCGATACCGTTTTTTACAGGCTCTAAATCAAGAGGCTGTCCGATAACGCCGGTAGATGCGACTATTATATCGCTTTTTGAAATTCCGAGGGCATTGGCGGTAATTTCGCACATTCCCTCCGCTTTTTCAATTCCGTCTGCGTTGCAGGTGTTTGCAATTCCGCTGTTACAGACAACAGCTCTTGCCTTGCCGTCGCTTATATTGTTTTTTGTGACGGTTATCGGTGCTCCGCAAACAAGATTTTGAGTGTAAACCGCCGCAGTATCACATTCCTTTTCGCAGAAAATAAGTGCGAGATCCTTTTTATCCTTGCTTTTGCGAATACCGCAATGTATTCCGTTAGCCGTAAAGCCTTTCGGCGCAGTAACGCCGCCGTCTGTGAATTTAATATCCATATATTTTTCCTTTTACTTATAAATCTAATTTATATTCGGGCGGTAAGCCATAACTATATTCATACATTCGAGAGCCGCACCCGAAGCACCCTTTCCGAGGTTGTCATAGACGGCTGTCAAAAGTATTCTGTCGTCATTGCCCGATACGGCAATATCCATACTGTCAAGCTCTGCTTTTGAATTTGAAGCTATAAATCCGCCGTTGTCCACAGAGTCCTTGTATTTGACTATCGGCGAATTGTATTTTGCACGGTAAACCGATTTTATATCGTCAACGGTTTTTCCGCTGTTGAGCTGCGATTTGAATATCGGCACGGTAACAAGCATACCGCTGTAATAATTGCATATGTACGGGCAAAATATCGGCGTAACGGAAAGACCCGATATTTTTTTCATTTCCTTTAGGTGCTTATGCTCCTGAGTTAAAGCATATTCCCTCGGAGAACAAAGCTCTAAGGGAATTTCGTCATTTTCATAAAGTGCTATGCCCTTTTTTCCGGCTCCGCTGTAGCCTGACATTGCGTGACAATAAAAATTGCAATCGGGGGAGACAATGTTGTTGTCAATCAGCGGCTTTACAAGTGCGATAAATCCGCTTGCGTAGCAGCCGGGGGAGGCAATGCGCTTTGACGAGGATATTTTTTCAAAGCCGTTTTCGAATATTTCGGGGAAGCCGTATGTCCAACCGTCGCTTGTTCTGCGTGCGGTTGAGGTGTCGATTATAACCGTGTCGCAGTCCGAAGCAAGATTAGCCGCTTCAATCGCCGCAGCGTCGGGGAGACAAAGAAACGCAATATCCGCATCGCAGATTGCCTGCTTTCTTGCGGCTGCGTCCTTTCTAAGCTCGTCGGGGACGGTTATAAGCTCAATGTCGTCTCTTTTTTTAAGTCGGTCAAATATTTTTAAGCCCGTAGTGCCTTGACTTCCGTCTATAAATACCTTTGTCATATTTTTATTCCTTTAACAGCTGTTTGATTCTTTTTGCCTCTTTAAGCACGTTCTGCGGCGCAGGCCCGCCGAGAGAGGTTCTGCCGTTTACGCATTTGTCGAGGTTTATCGCCTCGTAAACTCCGTTGTCGAACAGGTTGCAGATTTTCTGATATTCCTCTAACGGGAGCGTTTCGAGAGTTAAGCCCTTTTTGATGCACAGAGCCACGATTTCGCCCGTCGCCTTATATGCGTCACGGAACGGTAAGCCCTTGCCGACAAGATAATCGGCACAATCGGTGGCGTTAATAAATCCTCCTGCCGCAGCCTTACGCATATTTTCGGGGAGAGCCGTCATGGTGTCAAGCATGGGGATAAAGGTTGTAAGGCAGATTTTACGGTATCGAAGGCGTCAAAGATGCCTCCTTATCCTCCTGCATATCCTTGTTATAAGCAAGCGGCAAGCCCTTCATCATTGTAAGAAGTGTTGTCAAATCGCCGAAAACACGGCCTGTTTTTCCACGGATAAGCTCTGTAATATCGGGATTTTTCTTTTGCGGCATTATTGATGAGCCTGTAGAAAAAGCGTCATCAAGCTCTACAAATTTGAATTCCCATGAGCACCAGAGGATTATTTCTTCGGAAAAACGTGAGAGGTGAACCATAAGTATCGACAGCACCGACGCAAGCTCCATACAAAAATCCCTGTCCGATACGCCGTCGAGCGAATTTGACATAGGAGCCGTGAAGCCGAGAGCCTCCGAGGTCATATTTCTGTCAATATTATATGTTGTTCCGGCAAGCGCACAAGAGCCGAGGGGGCAGTAGTTCATTCTTGCTTTTGCGTCTTTCAAACGGTCACGGTCACGAAGCAGCATTTCCGCATACGCCAAAAGATGATGCCCAAAGGTTATCGGCTGTGCACGCTGCATATGCGTATATCCAGGCATAACGGCGTCGGAATATTTTTCGGCTTTTTCGCAAAGGACCTTTATCAAATCCGTTATCAAAGCATATACGCTGTTACATTCCTTGCGAAGATAAAGTCTTATATCAAGCGCAACCTGATCGTTCCTGCTGCGTGCGGTGTGAAGCCTTTTGCCTGCCGAGCCGATACGTTTTGTAAGTTCTCCCTCAACAAAGGTGTGAATGTCCTCTGAATTCGGGTCGATTTCCAAAGTGCCGCTTTCAATTTCGGACTTTATGGCATTTAATCCGTCAACGATTTCAGCGAGGTCGTCGGGTGAGATTATACCCTGAGCGCAAAGCATAGACGAATGTGCTATGCTGCCTTCTATGTCCTCCCTGTACATTCTGCTGTCGAATGCGATTGACGAATTAAAGTCGTTTGTTTTGGGATCTAAAGTTTTTTGAAATCTACCCTGCCAAAGCTGCATTTTATTACTCCTGTCACGCCTTTATTTAATGAATTTGCGATTATTTATTTCTTTCGTTATCAAGCAACGCCTTGACCTTAATCGGAAGTCCGAAGAGGTTGATAAAGCCGGTAGCGTCCGTCTGGTCGTATGCGCCGCCGTCATCGCCGAACGAAGCAACGTTTTCGTCATAGAGAGTGTACGGCGAGGTTACGCCTGCGTTGATGATGTTGCCCTTATAGAGCTTGAGCTTTACGTCGCCCGTTACTGTCTGCTGGGTGCTGTCAACAAAAGCCGAAAGAGCTTCACGCAAGGGGGTAAACCATTTTCCGTCATATACAAGCTCTCCGTATTTTTGTGCAACAAGCTTTTTGTAGTGAGCTGTATCACGGTCAAGAGTTATCATCTCAAGAAGCTCATGAGCCTTATAGAGAATAGCTCCGCCGGGGGTTTCATATACGCCACGTGATTTCATACCGACAAGACGGTTTTCGACAATGTCAAGAAGTCCTATACCGTTTGCGCCGCCGAGTGCGTTGAGCTTTTCAACAAGTGAAACGGCGTCAAGCTCCTTGCCGTCAACCGCTGTGGGAACGCCCTGTTCAAAATGAATTGTGATATATGTAGCTCGTTCGGTGCTTTTTCGGGGGATACTCCAAGCTCCAAAAAGCCGTCCTTGTTGTACAAGGGCTCATTTGCGGGATTTTCAAGGTCAAGTCCCTCGTGAGAGAGATGCCAAACGTTTTTATCCTTTGAATAATTGGTTTCACGGTTGATTTTAAGCGGAATGTTATGTGCCTCGGCATAATCGATTTCCTCATCACGGGATTTAATATTCCACTCACGCCACGGTGCGATTATCTCCATATCGGGTGCTAAGGCTTTAAATGAAAGCTCAAAACGAACCTGATCGTTGCCCTTGCCCGTGCAGCCGTGACAAATTGCGTCCGCACCTTCTTTTTTTGCTATGTCGGCAAGTCCCTTTGCTATGCAAGGACGTGCATGCGACGTGCCGAGAAGATATTCCTCATATTCAGCTCCTGCCTTGAGGCACGGCCAAATGTAGTTTTCAATATAATCCTTTTTCAAATCGAGAACGTAAAGCTTTGACGCACCTGTCTTGAGAGCCTTTTCTTCAAGTCCGTCAAGCTCCGTACCCTGTCCCACGTCTCCGGAAACGGCAATAACCTCACAGTTATTGTAATTTTCCTTGAGCCACGGAATAATGATTGAGGTGTCAAGTCCGCCCGAATAAGCGAGTACGACCTTTTTGATTTCCTTTTTGTCTTTTTTCATATTGTTACCTCCAAATGTCAGTAAAAGCGTCAAATTTTGATTGTGGAGAAATTATACATCGCCGACGCATAAAAATCAAGTGTTTTATGTATAAATATTCAAGAAAAATGTATATTTGTACAATTTAACAACAGAATTATACGGTAAAAACGACGTTTTATATTATTTTACTAATATGCTATTTCAAAGCAGAGGGCTAAGACAGTTGTTTTATTTTGATAAAAATGATAGTACGGATTTGAACACTTTAAGTTTTTGCGTTGTTAGTTTTAGCCCTTTTTCAACATATTACGACGTGATACACTTGCAAATAAAACCATAATATGGTAAAATCACTATCACAAAGTGATGAAAGAGGGATCTATATGTTTTGGTTTATGGGAATTCTTGCAGGAATTCTTTTGAGCGTTGCGGACATTTTTTTTGCTTACTCGCAAAAAGACTGCTTCGTCATGCATACTTGCGGTTGTACGTGATGTGATCGTAAGCAATGCGGCTGCGCTCGGACTTATGTCATTTGTGCTTAAAATACCGAATATGTTTGTATTTTCACAGCACAGCAGCTCTTATCCGTTTAAGTATTTTGCTTTTGTTTTGGCTGTCGGACTTGTGTTCCTGTTCGGCCGTGGAATTGCAGAGGGTGTAATCTTCTTTGAACACGCAAAGCCGAAGCACAAGGTCGGCGCTTGGATACTCCGCATTTTCTCGGCACTTTTTGCCGCACTTTCGGCTGCTGCGGTTACAGCTTCGATTTGGGCTGCGGAGACATTTGCAGGTCTTACACCCGACCAGATGCTTATCAACCTCAACGGCAACACGGGCGGAACAAGCGACGAGGTTATGATTACAATGTTCCAGGGCCCGATTTTGACAACGGCTGTGGTAACAATATTGTTCTGCGTATTCGCTTTTTCGACAAGGAAAATCAAATACAAGCTTCACGAAAAGCAGTTTACTGTTTTTTCGGGACTTGCAAGACGTCTTGTAGCGCTTTTCCTTTCAATTCTTATGCTTGCAAGCGGAATTATGTTCGGCGTTGAAAAGCTTTCACTTAAAAAGCTCTACACGGCATATATGGACGAATCTCCGTATATTGAGGAAAACTTCGCCGATCCCAACAAGATAAATATGACCTTCCCCGAGAAGAAGCGTAACCTTATTCACATTTACCTTGAGTCTATGGAAAACTCCTATTTCTCAAAGGAACTCGGCGGATATATGGATGTAAACCTTATGCCCGAGCTTGAAAAGCTCTCAAGAGAGGGCTATAACTTCTCGGATCTTCCCGGGGGCTTCGGCGGTAACCCTAACTCAACGGGTGCTAACTGGTCGATAGCGTCAATGGTTAATATGTGCAGCGGCTTGCCTATGAAGGTTCCCGCAAGCCCGAACTCTTACGGCTCTGCCGACAACTTCCTGCCCGGTGCTACCACACTCGGCGATATTTTGAAGGAGCAGGGCTATAATCAGACTGTTATGTTCGGTGCAGAGGCTGCTTTCGGCGGACTTGAATATTTGTTCCGTCAGCACGGCGACTATAAAATAATGGACTGGAAATATGCGCACGACAACGGTATGATTCCCGAGGATTACTATGTATGGTGGGGCTATGAGGATGATAAGCTCTACGAATTTGCAAAGGACGAGCTTACCCGTCTTGCAAATGAGGACAAGCCTTTCTACTTCGTAATGGAGACAGCAGATACGCATTTCCCCGACGGTTATCTTTCGGAAAAGGCAACCGCACCGTTTGAAAAGCCCTATGCAAACGCAATTTTCTACAGTCAGGCAGAGGCTGCTAAGTTTATCCGTTGGATTCAGAGCCAGCCGTTCTATGAGAACACAACAATCGTTATCAACGGCGACCATTTGAGCATGGATCAGGCGTTCTTCAGAGATTTCGACCCGAATTACAGACGTACCTGCTTCAACCTCATTCTTAATCCGTCTCCGAAATGTGCAGCTGCTCCCGAGAATCGCTTCCACAATCGTGAGTGGGCGACCTTCGATATGCTTCCGACAATGCTCGCAAGCATCGGGGTTGAATTTGACGGAGATAAGGTCGGAATCGGTACAAACCTCTTCTCTGATACGCCGACTCTCTTTGAGCGTGACGGAACGGACTTCGTTAATGCCGAGCTTGAAAAGCGCAGCAACTTCTACAATGAAAACATTCTTGTAGACTGGTCGAGCGTATTAGGCAAAAAAGGAAAAGATGATTAAAACTAAAGTAATCTAAATAAAAATAACAACAACCCCCGAATGCAAAAGCGTATCGGGGGTTAAGCTTTTTTATGCGGAGTTATTCCTTAATAATCAAACATAACGGTTTTGCAAGCTTCGCATATCGAAGCCGGAATTTTGGTGCGGTGGCTTGCTTTAATATCGGTTATTTTAACGAAGCCGTCGGCATTTTTGGCGTTTTCAAAAACTCTCGGCACTTCGTTTGCAAAGCTGAACGCACCGTCTTTACTGCAAAACAGATAACCGTCTCGCATTTCTTTTCCGCATTTAGGACATTTCATAATTATCGACTCCTTTTTTATTATTCAAATAATGCCTGTTGACTTAATTTTAACGCTTCCTGCATTTTTTCTTCAAATACCTCTGCCTTAACAAGCGCAATTCCCTCTTTTTCGTCTCCGAGAACGACAATTCTGTCGCCGTCCTTCAGGTTAAAGACGTCTCTTGCCGCCTTCGGAATGACAATTTGTCCTTTGGTGCCGATTGTAACCGTTCCCCAAATGTGCTTGCCTATGGGCGCAGGTGCAATTTTCACGTTTCCGATTTTATCGGATTGATTTACAAGAGAGTCAATCGTAACGCCGTAGAATTTTGCTAATTTATCGCATTTGTCCACATCGGGAATTGTTTCGCCCTGCTCCCATTTTGAATAAGATTGACGGGAAATTCCTATGGCTTCGGCGACGGCTTCCTGAGTTAATCCTTTAATATTTCTGAGAATGACCAAATTATCAGCTAACATTTTGATCTGTCCTCCTTAACTTTATTATTAATTATAATATCAACAAAAAGTTTTTCCACCATACAAGCTTGTCAGAAAAGTATTTTTTATGTTAATTTTAACTGCGTGGCATATAAAAAAACAAGCAACAGTCAGTTGCTTGCTTAAGATGTACGATTGCTTTATAATATTATCAAGGACGGTGATTAAAATGCAGACAAAGGATGTATTGCTTAATTTAAGAACAAAAGCAGGCTTTTCGCAGGATGAGCTTGCACAAAAGGTGTTTGTAACACGTCAAGCGGTATCACGTTGGGAAAACGGAGAAACCGTGCCGAATACGGAAACGCTCAAATTGCTTTCGAGGCTATACAATGTTTCAATAAACACCTTGCTCGGCTCTCCGAGACAGCTGATTTGCCAATGCTGCGGTATGCCGCTTGAGGACAGTATTGTCAGCAGGGAAAAGGACGGGCTTTTGAATGAGGATTATTGCAAATGGTGCTATGCCGACGGCAAGTATATGTACAGTAATATGGATGAGCTGATAGAGGTTTGTGTAAAAAATATGGCAAACGAGACTCAATCCGAAAATGAAATACGCTCATATTTGCAAAAGACGCTTCCCACGCTTAACTATTGGCGGCGATATGAAGAACTCAGTGATAACGGAGAGTTTGAGCTGTTCAAGCAAACGCTGATTGACGAAATAAACGCTCTTGATATTGACGGTATGCCTAAAATTACAAGGCTTAATGCGCTCGTGGGGAAATATGTTAATTTGGAATACAGACTTCCGAACGGGCAAGCCGTAAAGTTTTTAGATAACAACACAACTTATCTCGGAAATCAGCTTGAATGTGAGTTCGGCACAGACAGGTGTTTTGGAGTGCTTGCAAATATGGACTTTATTTTAGTCTGTACTTACGAAGAGAACGGGGAAAATCCCGAGCTTGTGCTATATAAGAAAAGATAACAGGCGCGTTTTAGTCCTCAAAAAGTCCGAAGCCTCAACAGAGGTTACGGGAAGTGAGAAAAGGACTGCTCCGGCTTCTGTGCCGGGACCTGCTTTTTCAAGGACAGAACGCATTATTTGTGCTTTTTGTTCCTTTTTCGAAACGATAAATATCATTTCCTTTTCGCTTGCTATGGAGATGTTGAAAAAGTGCGCCGCTTCCTCCGAGGCGGTGCCTTTTCCGTGTATTACGGTTCCGCCTGCCGCACCTGCCGCACGGGCTGCGTTCATAACCGTATCAGTCTGCCTCGTTTGCGACGGCTACAATCAATTCATAGCTTGAGCTTGTTTTCGGAAGCTCCTTTTTCGGCATTTCGCCTTCACTTAAAATGCTCATGCTTTTACCTCCGCCTATACTTTTTATCGGTACGGAAACAACTATGCCGTGCCCGGGTACGTCTATATAGAGGCGACGCTTAATTTCTTTTATCAATTTCTCCGCTTTTTCGGAATTTGCGACAGCTATAATTATACGCCGTTCGTTTGAGTCAATACCCAACAGGTCGAGCATACTCTGAACTGCCGTTCCGTGAGCAAAAACCGTCAGAAAAATCGGGATTTTCATCTGCTTGTGTATTTTAGAAAGCTCTTTCACGTCGTCCGGAGAGACTACGGATATTATGTATTCCAAAGCTATGCCTCCTCCCAAAATTCAATAATATCAAGGTCGTCGTATTCTTCGGGAACAAAAATGTTTTCTTCTTTTCTCTTACGCTCGGAGATAAATCCGATTGCCTGAATTGTGAGCAGCGGCATCATAGCAACCAATGCCACAAGACCGAATGCGTCACGGAGAATATTACCGCCGAAGGCGCTGCATACGCCGATTATAAACTGAAGCATAAAGGTCGCTGTCATAGGACCGAGGCAACTCCGCCCGAGTCGAAGGCAATCGCCGTGTAAATATCGGGAACGAAGAACGAGAGCAGCAGCGAAACCACATATCCGGGAATCAAGAACCACATAAGCGAAATTCCCGTTATAACACGAAGTGCCGAAATTGCCATTGCCACGGAAATTGCGACAGAAAGCCCGAGCTTGATGCTTTTGCCCGAGATTGCGCCTGCGCTGACCTCTTCGATTTGCTTTTCAAGGACGGCTACGGCAGGCTCTGCGGAAATGACAAACCAACCAAGTATAGCGGCAATCGGAACTACAAGATATTTAAGCTTGCCGTCTGCGAGTGTAATTCCGAGCACCGCACCGAGCGAGGAAAAGCCGACATTACACCCGTCAAGAACAGAACAAGACCGACATAGGTGTAAAGCAAGCCGATTATAATTTTTGTGAATTTTCTCTTCGAGAGCTTTAGAGAGAAAACCTGAAACAGTAGGAAAATAATAAAAATCGGCATAAGTGCGAGCGAAACCTCGGAAAAGCAATGAGGTATTTCCGAGAGATACGCCTGACCTATATGTACGGTGCTGTCATATACCGCCGTTGAAAACTCCGCCGTTGCATCGGCACCCGAGCTGAACAGACCGAGCAGCAAAACCGACAGAATAGGACCTATCGAGCAAAGGGCGACAAGACCGAAGCTGTCAGCCTCTGCGTCCTTGTCGCTTCGAGAATGAGCAACGCCCACGCCGAACGCAAGGATAAACGGAACTGTCATAGGGCCTGTCGTAACACCGCCCGAGTCAAAGGCGATACTGAGAAAATCCTTGTCGGTAAAAGCCGCTAAAGCGAAAACCACCGTATAGCAGGCGATTAAAAACCAACGAAGCTTTGCGCCCGTGAGAATTCTCAGCATACAAAGCGTGAGGAAAAAGCCGACGCCTGCACCGACGGTAACAATTAAAACCTTGTTCGGAATGTGCGGAACGGTTTGTGCGAGCACCTGCAAATCGGGCTCTGCTATGGTTACGGCAAAGCCCAAAGCGAAGCTGACAATCAGTATCAGCGGTAAATTTTTCGTGGCGGTAAGCGAAGTGCCGATTTTACTGCCGATGGGTGTCATAGACATTTCTGCACCGAGAGAAAAAAGACCCATGCCGAGAACGAGAAACAATGTGCCGAGAAGAAAACTCAGCATAAGATCTGTCGGTATGGGAGCTATTGTAAGCGAAAGTACAAGGACGACGGCAACAATCGGAATTACGCTTTTTGCCGCCTCCGATAGCTTTTCGCAAATCATAATGTATTTGTTTTTGATACGGCGATCTGTCATTCGGTCACCTCGTTGATATTGGATTTATATTTTCAACATTGTTATAATTATACTGTATAATAATGAACTCGTAATGAACATTTCAAAAATCGTCGGAAAAACTTTCCAAAGGAAAACGCAATATTCCACAAAATATTGCCGTTGTGTTTATTTTAATTTGATTTTTGCAAGTCCGCCCTCGGAGGTTTCTTTGTATTCCGACGACAAGTCAAGCCCCGTCTCCTTCATTGTGCGGATTACGTTGTCGAGCGAGATTTTTCTTGTGTTCCAAAGGAAGCTCGAAAGGTTTACGGCGTTTATTGCCTCATTGCCGCAACTGCGTTACGCTCAATGCACGGAATTTGAACAAGTCCGCAAATCGGGTCGCAGGTAAGACCTAAATGGTGCTCGATTGCGATTTCTGCCGCATATTCAATCTTGTCAATGCTCGATTCAAAAGCTCCGACAATGCCGCAGCCGCCATAGCGCAGGCACTTCCGATTTCCGCCTGACAACCGCATTCCGCACCCGAAATTGACGCATTTGTCTTGATGAGATTGCCGATAAGCCTGCTGTCATAAGAGCCTTGATTATCTGTGCGTCGCCAAAGCCGTTTTTCCTCTGCTGATAGTACAAAACCGCAGGCAAAACACCTGCCGCACCGCAGGTCGGAGCTGTAACTATCGTTTCGCCCGAGGCATTTTGCTCTCCGATTGCAAAGGCATAGGAGCAAACTATTCTGTTTTCCCTTGTTTCGGCTTTTTCGTCTATGTGCTGATTATTGTAAAGCGTTTTTGCTTTTTTTTGAATGTTGAGTCCGCCCGGCAAAATTCCCTCGTCGTTTAATCCGTTTTGAATGGAGTGCTTCATAGCATCCCAAACGGTTTTCATATATTCCTCGAAGCCGTCGCCCTCATTTTCCTCGACATATTCCCAAAGGCGCATTTGCCTTGCCTGACAGTATTGTGCAATTTCATTGAATTTGGTGTGGCGATAAACCATACTTTTCTGTGAAATAGGCTCGTTTTCGAAAACAATATCTCCGCCGCCGACGCTGAAAACTCTTTTTGAGCTAAGCTCCTTTCCGTCCTTGTAGGCGGTAAAAAGCATGGTGTTGGGGTGGGGGAGATCATTTTGCAAAAAATCAAAGCAAACGTCGCATTTCACGGGTGCAAGCGTCTTGCGAATAACGGTGTCCGTTCCGTGCCCCTCGCCCGTCTTTGCAAGTGAGCCGTATAAAACAACCTTAAAGTAATCCGCTTGCTTATTTCTCTCTTTGATAATTTCGCACGCTCTTTCGGGGCCGATTGTGTGTGAGCTTGACGGACCTCTGCCGATTTTGTAAATATCGGTAACGGAGAGCATACCCGTAGGCTCGGGCTTAACCGTTACGGACTGCGAACGCTCGTAAAAGGCGTCCATAGGTACATTGAAAATCTCCGCAAGTCTGAAAATATGTGAAGCAGACGGTTGCGAAAGTCCCGTCTCCCTTAATTAAAGATGTTGTTGGGTAAAAAAGAAAGGTCAGTCGATTTTGCGATGAAGCGGTAGTAGATTTCTACTTCCTGCTCACGGCTTCCGTCCTCGCCCTTGACAGCTTCGTGGACGGTTATTTTTTCAATTAGAGTGTTCAGAAGTTCGGCGGTCAGCTCCACAGGGTTGAC
>ENA-OQEB01000743-OQEB01000743.1-human-gut-metagenome-genome-assembly--contig:-NODE-743-length-12953-cov-2.162327_pt1 | contig 12953 bp, 12 predicted proteins | sample MGYA00242787_ERZ504619 | MGnify/ENA primary metagenome ERZ504619 (study PRJEB26092, sample SAMD00036317) | human gut metagenome | host: Homo sapiens | study: EMG produced TPA metagenomics assembly of... | reverse complement strand
GGCACAGACCGTCCACAGTTCTCCACTCCGGCATTAAATGGGCCGGATAACAATAAAGTACCAGATAATGGGACATTCTCCCATAATTACGTAGGCCATACCTTAAAATATGGTAATTCCTCTTTCAAAATAGAGAAAAAACGTAGCAAACGGCTTCATTCACCACATTCAAGAAGGTGATTTTGAAGGAAATGTACTGGGAATGGAAAATCGCTGCCCAAACTATAGGGCCTATGATGGAGACTACAACGATATGCTTTGTCTAATCGAAAGTAATCCCGTTGCCATCGAGCGGCAGAGCCGGTAACCCCTCCCGTCATAGAATCGCAAACGAACAAGAAAGGATTCCTCTTGTTCGAAGATAATTATCCAAACCAAGGCGATTTCGATTTCAATGACGCTGTCATATATTATAGCATCACAGCATATACCGATAAGAGTACCGCAGATGTTTATGCCCAGTTACTGGCTAAAGGCTGTACATTCCACAACCAATTTGGATTTAAGGACGCCAATGGACTAACTCCCTTTTTCTCCGATGTCAATGGATATGTCAATGTGAGAAAATTCGACAAGGAACCGGAAAGTGGGATTACAAAGACATTAACATATAGTGCGACTCAGCTGATCATGCCTTACATTGATAACGGGAAGGGACCGGTAAGTAAAAACGTCAAGAATACGGATCTATACCCATATGTATTGGATATTCCTTATTCGGAAAATCAACTTTCCGTTGGTGTATAGAGAATAAAAGCATCGACGAAGCTTATAATTTTGACCAAGATTACCGAAAGGCACATGGAGATTGGTATGAGACTCCTAAAGATGAATCGTTAGTGATACAATTTACCACTCCGGATGAAGAGAAGAAAGATCCGGAAAATAAAGAATGAAGGATACACACTCATTGAAGATCTCTAAAATCCTAACATCATATAAAAACGCGGGCTTTTTAAAGGCCCGCCGTTTTTTGTATCTATTAATAGAAGAATATATTATCTACTTGGCGCTTACGCTCTGTCTCATCCAAGATGATCTTACGCATACGCATATTATTCGGGGTGATCTCTACGTACTCATCGCCCTTGATGTACTCAAGCGCATCCTCTAGGCTGAATACGATAGGAGGAGCCAAGGAAACTTTGTCGTCCGAACCAGAGGCACGCATATTCGTCAACTTCTTGGATTTGGTAACATTTACCACCAAGTCATTGTCCTTGGTATGCTCACCAACCACCTGTCCAGCGTAAACCTCCTCGCCCGGGGCGATGAAGAAACGTCCGCGGGATTGCAAGTTATTCAGGGCATAAGCGAAAGCCTGACCTGTCTCCATAGCGATAATCGAACCATTCATACGTCGTTCGATATCACCCTTCCACGGTTGATATTCCAAGAAACGGTGTGCCATGATAGCCTCACCGGCAGAGGCGGTCAATACGGCGTTGTTCAAACCGATAATACCACGGGAAGGAATCGTGAATTCTAAGTGCATACGACCATTCTTGCTTTCCATCATGGTCATCTCGCCCTTACGCTTCGTTACCATATCGATAATACGGCTAGAGCATTCCTCCGGAAGATTCACCGTCAATTGCTCTACCGGCTCACATTTCTCACCATCGATCTCCTTGATGATAACCTGAGGCTGACCTACCTGCAACTCGTATCCCTCACGACGCATCGTCTCGATCAATACAGACAAGTGAAGCACGCCACGGCCATATACCAACCAAGAATCAGCGGAATCAGTAGGAACTACGCGTAAAGCCAAGTTCTTATCCAATTCTTTCTGCAAACGGTCAAAAATATGACGGGAAGTAACAAACTTACCATCCTTACCAAAGAACGGAGAATTGTTGATCGTGAAAAGCATAGACATCGTAGGCTCGTCGATAGCGATCGTTGGCAATGGCTCCGGCTCGTTCACGTCGGCGATAGTCTCACCGATCTCGAAACCATCGATACCGATAATAGCGCAAATATCCCCGGACTGCACGGAATCAACTTTCGTACGTCCCAAGCCCTCGAATACATCCACTTCCTTGATCCTCGATTTCACCATACTACCATCACGCTTACAAAGCATGACATCTTGGCCCTCTTTCAACTCGCCACGGTGTACACGTCCTACGGCGATACGACCTACATACTTAGAATAATCCAAAGAAGTAATCAACATCTGCGGAGTACCCTCCAACATCTTTGGTTCGGGATATACTTGATGATCGCATCAAGCACAGCCGCGATATCCTCTTTCGGCTCCTTCCAATCCTCGGACATCCAGCCCTGCTTGGCGGAACCATAAATAGTAGGGAAGTCAAGCTGCTCCTCGGTAGCATCCAGACTAAACATCAAGTCGAATACCATTTCCTGCACTTCCGACGGGCGGCAATTCGGCTTATCCACCTTATTAATTACCACGATCGGCTTCAAACCCAGTTGAATCGCTTTTTGCAAAACAAAACGAGTCTGCGGCATAGGCCCCTCAAAGGCGTCTACCAATAGCAAACAACCATCCGCCATATTCAAGACACGCTCCACCTCGCCACCAAAGTCGGCGTGGCCCGGAGTGTCAATAATATTGATCTTATATCCCTTATAATTGATAGACACGTTCTTGGCAAGAATCGTGATACCTCGTTCCCGTTCCAGATCATTGTTATCCATGAACTGATCCGGTTCTGCCTGTCCTTCACGGAAAAGCTTACCGGCTAATAACATCTTATCCACGAGCGTCGTTTTGCCGTGGTCTACGTGCGCGATAATCGCAATGTTTCTGATCTTTTGCATTGAAGACTAATTTATTGGCTGCAAAAATACGATATTTTTACGATATATATATGACATTCATGCTTCAAAACACAAAAAAGATAGCAGAATCTATTGCAAATCAAAAAGGAATGCCTACCTTTGCGACCGCTTAGATAACATAGTATTAATTTATTAAAGTAAAAAGAATCATGTATTTAGATTCAGCAAAGAAACAAGAATTATTTGAAAAGTATGGCAAATCAGCTACTAACACAGGTTCTGCTGAGAGCCAAATCGCATTGTTCACATTCCGTATCTCTCACTTGACAGAGCACTTGAAAGTGAATCACAAAGATTACGCTACGGAAAGATCATTGAAGATGTTGGTAGGTAAACGTCGTCGTTTATTGGACTATCTGATCAAGACTGACATCGAGAGATACCGCGCTATCATCAAAGAACTTGGTATCAGAAAGTAAGAAAAAGCTTACTCGAAAATATTAAAAAGGGCAATCCCAAATGGGTATTGCCCTTTTTATTTGTCTTAATCCTAGATATAATAAAATATTAATGTAAATTTGCGCCGTTTAGTATCAAATTATCAAACATTACAGGACTATAAATAACAAATCATACACATGGGAAACAACAAAATTATAGGCGCGAAAATTAAAAATATCCGGGAATCGAAACAACTCTCTATCGAGGAGGTAGCCGAACGCTCCGGGTTAGGTATCGAACAGATCGAACGTATCGAGGGTAACTTGGATTTTCCATCTTTGGCCCCTCTTATCAAAATAGCACGGGTATTAGGGGTACGTTTGGGTACATTCTTGGATGACCAAGCGGAGCTAGGCCCGGTCGTATGCCGCAAAAAGGACAGCGAGGCCGATGGTATCGGGTTCACGAACAACGCGACACAAGGGCACAAGCATATGGATTACCACTCGCTCTCGCAAGATAAGTCCGGCCGCCATATGGAACCCTTCTTGATCGAGATCGCTCCCTCCGAGGAAGGCGAGGATTTCATCCTGTCCACGCATGAGGGAGAGGAGTTTATCTACGTATTGAATGGCGTCGTAGAGATCAATTACGGAAAGAACACCTATATCCTAGAGGAAGGCGATAGCATCTATTATGATTCCATCGTGGCGCATCATGTACATGCGGCAGCCGACAACAAGGCCCGAATCCTAGGAGTTGTCTATACACCTTATTAAATCCAGCGTTTTATGGAATTACATAACAGAACCCTTGGCCAATGGCTGGAACATTGGGCCGAGACTACACCGGACAAGGAATATATCGTTTATTCGGACCGTGACTTACGTTTCACTTGGAGCGAATTCAACAAGCGTGTGGACGACATGGCGAAAGGCATGCTGGCGATCGGTATCACTCATGCACACATGTCGGCGTATGGGCGACAAACGTACCGGATTGGCTGACTTTCTTATATGCCGGAGCCAAGATCGGTGCCGTACTGGTCACGATCAACACCAACTATAAACAAAGCGAACTGGAATATCTGGTTGAGAACGCCGATATCCATACGATGTGTATCACAGACGGCGTGTTTGATGGAAGTTACGTGGACATGGTCTATACCATGTTGCCGGAATTGAAGACCTCTCAACGGGGGTATTTGAAAAGCAAGCGTTTCCCACGCTTGAGAAATGTAGTATATATCGGACAGGAGAAATACAGGGGTATGTACAATACGCCCGAGATGTTGCTCCTCGGACAAAATATCAAGGATGAGACGTTAGAGGCTGCCAAAGCGAGAGTAAATTGCCACGACGTTGTCAATATGCAATATACTTCCGGTACGACCGGCTTCCCGAAAGGGGTCATGTTGACTCACTACAACATCGCCAACAACGGTTTCTTGACGGGTGAGCATATGAAATTCACCGCCGACGATAAGCTTTGTTGCTGCGTACCTTCTCTTTCATTGCTTTGGTGTGGTATTAGCTTCCATGAACGTATTGACGCATGGATGTACGCAAGTGATGGTCGAGAAATTCGATCCGCTATTGGTATTAGCTTCTATACATAAAGAGCGTTGCACGGCCGTGTACGGCGTGCCTACCATGTTCATTGCCGAGCTGAACCACCCGATGTTCGAGATGTTCGACCTCACGTCGTTACGTACCGGTATTATGGCAGGTTCTCTTTGCCCGGTTGAACTCATGAAAACCGTGGACGAGAAGATGCATATGCGTGTAACCAGCGTGTATGGATTGACAGAGACCTCACCGGGTATGACCCACTCCCGTATCGAAGATCCGGCCGAGGTGCGTTATAATACCGTAGGCCATGAGTTCGAATTTACCGAGGTACGGGTTATCGATCCGGAGACTGGCGAGGAATGCCCCGTCGGTGTACAGGGCGAGATGTGTAACCGCGGTTATAATAACATGAAAGGTTACTATAAAAACGAAGCCGCCACCAATGAGGCGATCGACAAGGATGGCTTCCTGCATTCCGGCGACTTAGGCGTGAAAGACGAGAACGGCAACTATCGGATCACCGGCCGTATCAAGGACATGATTATCCGCGGGGGCGAGAATATCTATCCCCGTGAGCTGGAGGAGTTCCTCTATCATTTCCCCGGCGTGAAAGACGTGCAAGTAGCTGCTGTTCCTTCCAAGAAATATGGAGAGGAAGTGGGTGCCTTTATCATCCTTCACGATGGTGTGACGGCTACGGAGGAAGAGGTGAAAGACTTCTGCCGCGGAAAGATCGCCCGGCATAAGATCCCGAAATACATCTTCTTCGTCGATACCTTCCCGATGACCGGAAGCGGAAAGATACAGAAGTTCAAGTTGAAAGACCTCGGGCTGAAACTATTGCAAGAGCAAGGTATCACGCCGGCCTAACGATTTAGTGGACAGTTAACAGTTACTTTAAAATCCTCATAATGGGCGGCACGATCTTCCCGTGTCGCCCATTTTCCTAAAGAACGATGGACGGGATCAACACACTGCGTTACTCGGATTTATTTTAGCGATGTATTTCGATGGCGGAAAGAGCTGCCTGCACCGGAATCATTCGCATGTGTTGGTGTATGTATACTCCGGAGAGATGGTAATCGACGAGAAAGGCCAAATCACCCGGTTACATAAAGGAGAATGCGCTTTCATCCGCAAGGACTTCAGCGTACAGATGACGAAACAAGCATGGAATGGCGAGCAGTTCAAGGCGATCTTCTTGATGTTCACCATGAAGTTCCTACGCGACTTTTACAGCAAATTAGATCGAAATACTCTCCCTAAAGACGCCAAGCGAGATCAGGTAAGCCTTTACAAGCTACCGTCCAACCGTCCCGATATCGTAAGCTTGTTTGAGTCGATGACCCCTTATTTCAATTCCAAGATCCAACCGACAGACGAATTGCTTCAACTAAAAATGGTCGAGGGCGTCTATGTGTTGCTCAATACCGACAAGAATCTATATGCCTCTATCTTCGATTTTACCGATCCATGGAAGATAGACATACTGGAATTTATGGAGCGGAATTATATGAACGATATTCCATGGAAGAAATCGCCAACTATACGGGACGCAGTCTCTCCACATTTAAACGTGATTTCAAGAAATGTAGCGCTCTCTCGCCCCGGGAATGGCTCATCCGACGCCGCCTTGAAGCCGCACATGGGCTGATACGTAAGGGGGGGCGTAAGGTCTCGGAGATTTGTTTCGAGGTAGGCTTCAAGAACCTTTCCCATTTCTCGAAAATCTATAAGATAGCGTATGGCGTACCGCCAACCGAGGATATATAATATTTATAATGGCCCACACAACAAAGCTATTTGAACCACATAACAAAGCCTCTATACCACTCCCTCCTTATCTTCGCGACATAAATAATAACAAAATGTAAATCAAATGATCATGACAAAGACAATGGAAGAGAAAGTAGCTTTAGTAACCGGTTCAGCGATGGGTATCGGACTCGCTTGCGCTGAAGCCTTCGCCAAGGCTGGATACATAACCGTATTGGCAGACATCCGTGAGCGGGAGAACAAGTAGAGAAATTAGTAGCCGAGGGACAGAAGGCCGTAGCATATCGGTGCGACGTATCAAACACGCAAGCCGTAAAAGAGATGATCGACTGGACCGTAGCTACCTACGGAAGACTGGATGCGGCTCTTAACAACGCAGGCATACAAACACCGCAACGCCCAATGGCGGAAATCACCGACGATGAATTCGACCGTACCGTGGCTGTGGATTTGAAAGGTGTCTGGAACTGCATGCGTTATGAGATCCTGCAAATGCTGAAACAAGGCGGCGGCGCCATCGTCAACACCTCATCGCAAGGTGGAGTCACGGGATTTCCGGGGCAAGCGGCTACATAGCCTGTAAGCATGCCGTTATCGGACTGACACGTACCGCCGCTATCGACTATGCGGCAAAGAATATCCGCATCAATGCCGTATGTCCGGGCGTTATCCGTACGCCGATGGCGGAAGACTTAATGCGGCGTGACCCTTCCTTGGAGAAGGAGCTGGTGCGCGACATTCCCGCAGGGCGCTCGGCAAACCGGAAGAGATCGCCAACGCCGTACTTTGGCTATGCAGCCCGCAAGCGAGCTTCGTAGATGGCCACGCGCTATTGGTAGATGGAGCCTTCAGTATTCATTAAATCGCAAAACTACAGAGAGTCCAATACTGCAACGGCATTGCAGTGTTACTGCAATGCAGGTTGCAGTAATGCTGCATGGCTGTTGCAGAACTACTGCAAGGCAGGTTGCAGTAACAAACCCACCTACCCCTCGGCAAGCCTCTGCCTAGATGGAAATTCATAGATAAAGAACACCTACTATCAACGCTTTTTCGTACCTTTGCGTCTCAACCATTTATAGTATTAATTTATGTCACAATTATTTCCAACTAATCTGCCTTATAAAGTGGCAGATATGAGTTTGGCTGAATTCGGTCGCAAAGAGATCGAGATCGCCGAACACGAAATGCCGGGATTAATGGCGCTACGCCAGAAATACGCCGATCAGAAACCCTTGAAAGGCGCACGTATCACCGGCTCACTGCATATGACTATTCAGACGGCGGTGTTAATCGAAACATTAGTTGCGTTGGGAGCGGACGTTCGCTGGGCTAGCTGTAACATCTTCTCCACACAAGATCATGCCGCTGCCGCTATCGCAGCGGACGGCGTACCGGTATTCGCTTGGAAAGGCGAGACGCTGGAGGAGTATTGGTGGTGTACGGACATGGCGCTTCGTTTCCCGGAAGGTAAAGGCCCTCACATGATTGTTGACGATGGCGGCGACGCTTCCTTGCTGATTCACATGGGCTATCGTGCGGAGAACGATGCGGAGACTATCAACGCAAAGGCGGAAATCATGAGAAACAGGTAATCCTGGATACATTAAATCGTATCCTTCAAGAAGATAACAGCCGTTGCACCGTACGGTAGCCGAGATGAAAGGGGTATCGGAAGAGACGACCACCGGCGTTCACCGTCTGTATCAGATGATGGAGAAAGGTGAGTTGCTGGTTCCGGCTATCAATGTTAATGACTCCGTGACGAAATCCAAGTTCGATAACCTATACGGTTGCCGTGAGTCTTTGGCGGACGGCATCAAGCGGGCTACGGACGTAATGATCGCCGGCAAGGTGGTAGTCGTTGCCGGATATGGTGACGTAGGTAAAGGCTGCTCTCACTCCATGCGCTCTTACGGGGCCCGTGTACTCGTGACCGAGATCGATCCGATCTGCGCCCTGCAAGCCGCTATGGAAGGTTTCGAGGTTACGACCATGGAAGAGGCCGTGAAAGAGGGTAACATCTTCGTTACAACCACCGGAAACTGCGATATCATCACGATCGAGCATATGACACAGATGAAAGATCAATCGATCGTATGTAATATCGGTCACTTCGACAACGAGATCCAAGTGGACAAGCTTGTCAACTATCCGAATATCAAGCACACGAATATCAAACCTCAAGTGGACAAATATACGTTCCCGAACGGAAATTCCATCTTCTTATTGGCAGAGGGACGCTTGGTAAACTTAGGTTGCGCTACGGGACACCCATCATTCGTAATGAGCAACTCATTTACGAACCAAGTTCTTGCCCAGATGGATTTATGGCAAATGGCCTATGAGGTAGGCGTATATCGTTTGCCGAAACGTTTGGATGAGGAAGTTGCCCGCCTACACTTGGAACGTATCGGCGTGAAATTATCTACATTATCACAAAAGCAAGCTGATTATATCGGCGTACCGGTAGAAGGACCGTACAAGGCTGATCATTACAGATACTAATTAATTGAAAATTGAAAGTTGAGAATTGAAAATGAAGGGAGGACAGCTCCTGTAGTTCTCGATTCTTAATTTTCAATTTTCAATTCTTAATTTTCAATTACCATGCGTTTCGCTATTCTCTCCCCCATTTATCCCTATCGTGGCGGTATCGCCCAATTCAGCGGGATGCTCTATACGGAATTAGTAAAAGAAGGTCATGAAGTAAAGGCTTTCAACTTCAAACGCCTTTATCCGGATATCTTATTTCCCGGCAAGACTCAATACGTAGAAGCGGGAGACCGTGCGATCGAAATCGAGAGCGTGCGAGTATTAGATAGCGTCAACCCGGTTAGTTATTTCAGTACCGTAAACGCCATTCGTTCCTATGCGCCGGACGTACTGATTATCTCTTACTGGATGTCCTTTTTCGTTCCCGGATACGCCCACGTAGCGAACCGGATGAAGAAGCATTGCAAGGTAATCACCCTTATCCACAACGCAATTCCCCATGAGCCGCGTTTCTTCGACAAGCCTTTAGCTTCGTTACTTTTCAAGCAATGCCATGGCTTTATCGTGATGAGCGATAACGTGCGGTATGATTTGCGGAAACTTTACCCGGGCGCTAAATATATCCAGAACCCACACCCGCTTTACAATCATTTCGGGAGTAAGATCAACAAGAACGAGGCGTGCCGGAAATTAGGAATCCATCCGTCCAAAAAGAATCTTCTATTCTTTGGACTGATACGGGATTATAAAGGATTAGACCTGCTGATAGAAGCGATGGGACAGCTTAACGAGGATTACCATCTCATTATAGCCGGTGAATGTTACGGAAGTTTTGAGAAGTATCAGACCTTGATCGATGCATCTCCGGCAAAAAAACGTATATTCGTCCACTGTGAATATATCAGCGACGAGGAAATCCCCATTTATTTCTCAGCGGCGGATGCCTTGGTACTCCCCTATCGCTCCGCCACTCAAAGCGGTGTCGTATCCGTAGCCTACAATTACGATTTACCTATGTTAAGTACTCCCGTAGGCGATTTCAAGAACAGCATCGAAAAGCCGGGTACAGGCATCGTAGTGCCTGAGATATCCGCAACGGCCCTCGCCCAAGGTATCGAGGAACTTTTCACCCCCTCACAGCAAGCCACCATCCCCGCGAACATATCCAAAGAAAAAGCAGCCCTCTCGTGGGAAACCCTAACGAGAAAACTGCTCGATTTTATCAATAGCGGTTTCATCTAGTTGTAGAGACGGGGCGTGCCCCGTCTCTACAACCAACCGGAATTTATATCTCTTTTTGCTTTCTAGCTTTCCAAACCGAATATCCTACCGCACCAATCAATAACAACAAGATAATCAACGAACTGAAAGAGGTAATATAAGCCGCCGTAATATAACCTTGCGGTCTAAACTCAAATACGATCTGATGCTCGCCCGCAGGAACTAACATAGCCCTTAATATCCAATCCGCCCGGAAATGCGAAGCGGGCTTACCATCAATAGTTGCCTCCCATCCCGGTTGATAATAGATCTCAGAGAATACCGCTAATTGCTCAGAATTCGTCTTCGTCGTATAAACTAACTTATTAGGGCGATAACTATCCAATGTTATCGTAGCGGTAGAGTCCAATTGAGGCGTGAAACCTTTCACCTCATTGGCGAAACGTTTATCGACAACCGCCGTCGTTAACGGATTAATCGTATTCAACGCCGCTATTTCCGCATCCGCATTCTCCACGACCTCCACTTTATCCACAAACCAAGCGTTGCCGAAAGCAAACGGATTCCTCAAAGGCGGTTGCTCCGGATTATAGATAATATAACGTGTATTGAGCATATTCAAGGACGGGCAAGCAGCGAACGCCCCATCAAATCCTCTGCGGTCTGCGCTTTCTGGAAAGCCCCGATAACCGAGTTAAGCTCTCCTTGCAGACGGTGGTCGATCAATTCTTGGTACCGTCTCAGCTTCGCAGCGTAATAACCACCGACGGAATGGTGATAGTACGAGGTCGTTGTCTCCAAGAAAGGATTATTCAAATTCAAGACACGATAAGAAAGGTCCTTATCCTTCATGATTTCTTGATCGGCTACCGTCTCTTTATATACCTCTGTAGGTTTCTGACGGATAAGTTACTATCGTTCAAATACCGTTTATCCACCGTCCATAAGTCAACCAACATCAAGACCGCAACACCGATCCCTACGAATGTCGCCACCTTTTTCCGATCTTTCGAAGTATAGAACCAGAACAACAAAGCCGCCCCTAATAAGATAAAGACCAAAGAGCGCAACGCATCCGCCGAAGCCAAGGAAGCACGATCCATTAACAAGGCGTTGTAATACCAATCCGGCAACTGATATTGAGCGTCGAAAGAAGAACGGAAATCCAACAGCATACTCGGCATCAACCAAAGGATTAAAGAAAGCCCCCCCGTGATAGCCAAAGCAACGATCAATCCTCTCTTCAACAAGGCATCGCTCACGGTCTCCGATAGCACCTCTTTCAATCCCCATATAGCGATAATAGGAAATACCATACCCGGAATAACCAATGCCATCTCTACGGTAACGGAACTTATTATACATCGCAAGTAATGGAACATAAAGTCATTGAAGCTATCAAAATTACGTCCCAATGCCAGCAATATCAAAAAGACAGAACCTCCGAATAACCACCATTTCATCGGATTCCGGATCAACGAGCATTCCCAGAACAAACAAGAAGCAGACCAATGCCCCGAAATAAACCGGCCCGGAAGTAAATGTCTTCTCTCCCCAATAGGTAGGAGCCTGTACCTCTTTTCCGACTTGAGCGCCTTTCGCCCTTAATTCCTTATATAACTCAGAATCCGGGCCTAGCATTCCACCCGAACTTCCACCATAGGCATTCGGAACCAACAAGGTCAACAACTCCCCTTTTCCATAGCTCCAAGCGAACGCATAATCCTTGTCCAAGCCGGAAGAGATCTTCTCGCCCGAAGGGGTCGTTGTCGTTAATTCCGTAGCCCCACGGATAGAGTTCTGTCCCAAATCCCATTGAGCATACATATTCTGGGCATTCGGCAACACCGCCAATATCACGCATCCAGCCATAATAGCGGTTACCGTACCCAGTTCTTTATAAGCTTTTTCCTTCAGTTTATTGAACAAATATCCCAAATAAACGAAGAAGCAAAGTAATAATAAATAATAAGTGATTTGCAGGTGCGTATTCGCGATAGAGAAAGCGACACCCAACAAGAACACGACCGCCCCCCATAAATACTTACGCTTGAACAACAGGGCCATACCCGCCAACGTTAATGGCATATAAGCGATTACATACGCTTTCGTGACATGGCCGGCCTCTATAATGATCAGATTATAAGACGCTAAAGCGAAAGCGATAGCACCAGCGATCGCCAACCACCAATTTACGCCCATGACACACATCAAGATATAGAAACAAACGAATCCGGTAAACACCATCCCCGCATCCATATACCCCAGCGCTTTTAAAGCTTCTCCACTAAAAGATATCCGGGAAATCGTGGAGCCGGATTTCCATATCCCGACACATAAGGCATTCCGCCAAACATGGCATCGGACCATGCGCTGAATTCTCCCGGTTGGGCCGTCTTCTCATATTCATCCATCTGGCTATTCCCCATACCGATAGCCTTTTCCGTATCCCCTTGCCGGACTACCTTACCCTCAAATACGGCCGGAGAAAAATAAATCACTGTCAATACCAAGAATACGGCTATCGCTGCGATATGTTTTCCCCATTTACTCATTATACTCCGCATAAAACTTATCTATAATTTATTGTTTATACTCTACCTTTAAACCATTTGGCAAAATAGAATCTCACGGCGAACCAACCATGCAACAGAATCGTCGACACCTTGCCTAATACTTACACATGACCTCATA
>ENA-OQEB01000742-OQEB01000742.1-human-gut-metagenome-genome-assembly--contig:-NODE-742-length-12954-cov-1.496375_pt1 | contig 12954 bp, 14 predicted proteins | sample MGYA00242787_ERZ504619 | MGnify/ENA primary metagenome ERZ504619 (study PRJEB26092, sample SAMD00036317) | human gut metagenome | host: Homo sapiens | study: EMG produced TPA metagenomics assembly of... | reverse complement strand
ATAGTTTATTGTATAAAGGTTTTTACCACTATTTGAGCTATAGTGCAAAGCAAGTTCCTTACGTCTAACCGTGGGAACAAGTAACTTGCCTCCGCTATATTCATAAATAGTTTTGTCTACAAAGTCTGAATTCCGTCCATCATAGTTTGTTATACTTTTTATACGAACACCACCACCAACAGAAGCTCCGCTAGCATCATAACTATCCAAATCTTTTCGGTACGTATAACCAGTAGTTGCACTAATACTGGCCGCAGTTGTATAATCACTAACTACATAAGGAACTGACACATAAATCACATAAACCCCAGCCTTTAGATGACGAGTAAATGTACGTGACATTCCAGGCGTTGAAACTGAAGTAGAAAATACTTCTTTATAATTTATTGCCATGAGCACACCATATTGTTGCCGAGCAAGGGTGATTTTGAGGATCCTTACTATTTAAATTAACAGAGAATTCAATGTCTTGATCTTCAGATAGTGAAAAACTCTTTCCACCAGGCTTATCTTTCTGCGCAGCTACAGAACTTACCGAGACCTTTGTGGCAGTTTTACATATTGGATGTTCTGCTCTAGGGTAATAATAAGTATCATCAAAATGATGAGACTCAAATTCAAATACAGAATATCCACCTGTAGGATATTCTATCTTTCTTAACATGCCACATTGTACATTTCTTGGAGAAGCTAAACGATTAGCATTCCCTAATTGGCAAATTTCCATCAATGAATTTCCTGAAACCTGATATAATGGACTTGAACAAAAATTATCTTGATTATTAACACCATTATAATACCCCCAATAATCTTGAGACAAAGATGTTACATAAGGAAGTGCAACTTCCTCATTGTATGAAAAAGCATATTTTTTATCATCAATCAAAACTTTGCTTAGCTTGAGTCTTTTTGCAGAATAATTGCCATCTTCCTTTGCTCCCAATAAGGCTGTACTTTTACCCTCACCACGCGACAACTCCATAAAATAGCCATAAGAAAAAACTATTTTGTGTATCTGCACATTACCATTCTTAGATATAACCAAAATATCTTTTAACGATTTCGCACCAGTAATATCTTCTCTATCAGCGTATTCAAGCAACACCTTTTCTTGTAAAGTTTCTATCCCAATAGGGTATACCACATTTTTGTAAACATTAGAATTCAACTGGAAGTGAATGACTCCCAGGAAACTAGACAAATCTGCAGCTCCCCCTCCAGAAATGCTTTCTAATTGTCCCATTGACTGATACAACTCATACTGTCCCTCTTGCATATGTGAGCATAAGAAATCGTAATGATATCATTCGGATTAGCACCCTTGATTTCTGTCAAATAAAAACAATCTAGCTGATCATACTCACAAAAGGGGCGAAAAAAATAAGTAAAGCCCTATCATCAATAATAGATATACTTTTAGGCCATGGAGAACCTAACTCTACATTTACTCTATACTTGCAAGCATTATCATCCAAAATGGTTACTTGGCCTGTCTTCTTATCAAGAGTAAAAGAAATGTCACGACCACAGAAGCTAGCATGAAACACATCTGGCGTATGCATACCATGACTAACATCTGCCATCAACAAGCTTCTCCAATACATTTTCGAAGAATATTGATAGAGTTGGTTTACATTGGCAATTCCTAACCCCAAATCCCAATCAATAACATAATCTTGTGGTATATAAGAAGCATGATACCCCTTAGCTATCATATATAAGGAGTCTAGAAATTCCTTATCAGTTAGAGTCGGTATAGAGGTAAAATCATCTTGACCATTTACCACATGAGTTATACTACCACCCAAATGGAGTTGCCATGACAGCCCCACAGTAGAAGCCTGTTGGCTAACCTTGACTCCCGTAGCATCATATTTTAAACTTATCGGAAGAGAGACATTGCCAGAATTAGCTTCATATAAAGGGATACTGATATCTAAAGTACCTGTATATTCTGAAGTCTCATAAGCTCCATAGGTACCAAGTTCCATAGGAATCAGGTTTGTTCTTTTGGAAATCAGGCAACAACATTTCATAAGTTAAAGGTGTTTGGACTGGAGTTTGTGCACTAATCGGCATTGAGAATTGTAGTCCTCCCCAAAAACACATTTTTATAATTATTTTCATGTCCATAAATCTCATTTTATAAAGAAATTTTTCGTGAAAGTTTGTTCATTGGTTACCATATAGAGCACATATTGTCCATAAGGTAAAGTTGAACAATCCAATTTAAACTCATATCCTTCACCAAATAAATTGTTTTGTGTTATAGTTTTATACAAACAACCTTTTGTGTCCGTAAGGAGTACCGTCAAGGATGTTTTTCGTCTTAAATTGCACTTTATCTGTATGGATGACCCTATTAAGCAAGCATTATAAGAAAATTTCCCATCAATTTGATTACTAATAGGATCACTATTTCTGACATTCTTAGAAACACCATTTGGCAGTTCTTGGACTTGCTGGGGATAATATTCTACTATTCCGCTTAACGTTCAGCCCTTTCATTTAAGGACAAAACGTTACAATACATTACTGGATAACGAATACCCGAAGCATACCACCTAAATTCATCTTCTATAAAAGGCGACAAACACTTATTGCCTTCCAAAGAAAGCATTCGATTGGTTTTACGGGTATGAATCAGCATAACCTGATGAATGGTATCACCAGACTCAGTTATAATGCAACCTTGCTTTTCTACACTTGTCTTATAATGGCCTATCAGTTTAAATGGTAATTTATCACAATATATACCTATACCTTCAAAATTACCTTCTATAACACTTCTGGCATAAAAGAAAAGTTTAAATAAACCTCAGGATAAAAATAATGTACCCTATATTGATTTGTTTCATATCCTAACAGGTATATTTCATTATCGGTTAACGAGAAATAAGTTCTAATACCTTGATGTAGATACAACAAAGAATCACCGACCTCAACATACCTATCAACAAAGCTTTTTGGATTATCTAAAGGTACTATTGTCCAAATATATTTTGAACCAACTTTATCTTCATGGAAAGAGACATGAATTTTGTCAAGCCAATCGCCAGCAAGATAAGAGTTTGCTTCACGACTCAGCACTTGTGCTTGGTTTTGCACACTGAAAGCAAATACAAGAAATACTATGAAGATTATCATCTTATAACACACAGAACAAATTTGGCACTGTTTCATAGGCAATAATAATTTATTCGGCGCAAAGTTAAGAATAAAATTTGATAATACCAAAAGAAAAACATATATTTTACCAGAAAAAGAAAAAAGTTCCCAAAAAGAAAAGAATATATCACTGGAAAAAAGAAAAAGCAGCATCCCCTCACAGAGATGCTGCTCGATTCAAAACTAACATTAATTCATGTATCAACTATTCACAAAACTATTAAACCTAAAAAAAACGAATCTGTGTAATTGTATTCTTTTTGGGGCTGCTAGCAAAAACTGATTACTCATCAGTCTTCACTGGCAGGATGTTGTCGTCCTCGTCATAGAAGAGAGGAGCTACCTTTACGCTGCGGAGCCAGGTAGTATCATTAGATGGCACGCAGTCGTGATGGAAGAGATACCACTGTCCCTTGTACTCACAGATACTGTGATGAGTTGTCCAACCTACTACAGCTCCAGAATCACGCCCTTGTAAGTGAACGGACCATAAGGATTATCACCTACAGCATAGCAGAGATAATGGGTATCACCTGTAGAGTAGCTGAAGTAATACTTGCCCTTATACTTGTGCATCCAGCTAGCCTCGAAGAAGCGATGTGGATCGTCGGCAGGCAATACCTTGCCATCTTCATCCACGATGATAACTGGCTTTGGCATCTCGCAAACTGCTGAACATCATCTGTCATCATAGCCACACGAGATGGCAGTGGGTCTTCCTTACCCTCTGGCAGATGCTCATCTTTCAGAGCCTTGTTGTCCTTATACCACTGGAGCTGACCACCCCAGATACCACCGAAGTAGCAGTAAATCTTGCCATCATCGTCCTTGAACACGCAAGGGTCAATGCTGTATGACTTGCGGATAGGGTCGGCATTAGGAATGAATGGTCCCTCTGGCTTGTCGGCTACAGCCACACCGAGATGGAACACACCATTATAATCCTTGGCAGAGAAGATGAGATAGTACTTGCCATCCTTCTCCACTACATCATTGTCCCACATCTGCTTCTCAGCCCATGGCACATCCTTCACATCGAGAATCACACCATGATCGGTTACCTCACCTTCCATCACATCGTCCATAGAGAGAACATGATAGTCTTTCATCTGGAAGTGACCGCCATCATCGTCGAAGCTTTCGCCGCTGTCCCAGTCATGAGATGGGTAAACATACAGGCGACCGTTAAACACATTGGCAGATGGATCTGCCATATAATCCTTTGGGAACAAATATCTTGCTTTCATTGTTATTTATTATTTAAAGAGTTTTACGATTTCCTTCACCACTGGCTTCACCTCGTTGTTGCGGTCGATGAGCAGTGGATAGTTGGTTCTGCCTGGGATAGGCCAGCCATTCAACCAAGAGTGACCATCGTTGACACCCCAGAAGGTAACACGACTGATTACATCCTTGTGGCGCTCTACAATCTTGAAGAGGTCAAGATAGCGCTGGTTGAAGAGTTTCTGCGCCTTCTTGTCAAGCCCCTTCACGTATGGATTGTACTTTTTCTGAAGTTCAAACTTCTGGCTGATTTCCGCTCCGCCGAATCCTTCCGGATTAGGAAGCATGTTCATATCCAGTTCAGTGAGCATCACCTTCACGCCTTCACCAGCAAAAGCCTCGATGCTCTTCTCATACTCAGCATAGTCAGGATAATCAAAACCATTATGGCTCTGCATACCTACGGCATCTATGCGAAGTCCCTTCGCCTTCAAGTCGCGAACCAACTTACAGATAGCCTCACGCTTGGCAGGCTTAGAAGTAGAATAATCATTGTAATAGAGTTCTACGTTAGGATCAGCCTCATGCGCAAAGCGGAAAGCCAACTCGATGAACTCCGGACCAATAATCTTATAATATAAAGACTTGCGGTAAGAGCCATCATCCTCGAAAGCTTCGTTCACAACGTCCCATCCCTTTACTCTACCTTTATAATGAGTAACCACATTCATGATGTGATTATACATTCTGCCGATGAGCACTTCACGGCTTACGAGGTTTCCCTTATCATCGGTAAACATCCACTTAGGTGGCTGAGACTGCCAAGCATCACCAGGGCATAGGCTATAGTCTTGCCGTTCTTCTCTGCCCAGTCAGCGAGTTTATCACCATACAGTAAAATCAAAGCGATTCACCTCTGGATGATTCTTCTCACCCTTCATGCAGTTTTCTGCAACCACCTGGTTGAACTGTTTCTTCACCACCTCTTCAGCGGCAGGATCCTGACCATCTGGCAGGAAAGTATTCACGGCTGCTCCCACCAGGAAATACTTGCCCATGGTTTCCTGGAATGTAGGGATCGGAGCGTTATTACCTTTCTGGGCAAAAGCTGCAGAAGCAAGCATCAAGCCCAAGGCAAAAGTTGAAATTTTCTTCATTGTACACTTGTTTTCAAGAATTTGAGAATACAGGGATTCTCAATTCTATATGATTATATAATTTTTGATTCAATCTTATTTTTCTTCCTGATGACGAGCTTCAATCTTCTTGTTGATGTCGTCAATGACCTCATCTGTCAATTCATATTTAGAGATAATGAACATCGCCAAACCCAGCAGGATGGCTGGAATCACACATACCAGCCAGCGGATACCTTCCTGTGCCAGAGGAGACTGCTGCTCCAGATCGTTCATGAAGTAAGCACCGGCAGCATTACCTACTGACATCATGGCGAAGGCTGTAATAAAGAAGAGAGCCACGATACGGAGAGGACGGTTGTGGAAGAATTCTGTCCACAGGTCGCTCACTTTCACGTTCTTGGTTTCCTTCTCGTCCATTACCACACGCTCCTTGGTCTGGGTAAAGCAGAATACCAAAAGGGCGAAACCTACCAGGGCAAAAATCAGCATGGCAACAAACCAGGCATTACTGTCGGTAGGAAGTGAGTTGCTCTCCTGAGCAGCCGCTGCCTGATAACCTGTCCATGCAAGAACGGCACCAGGAACCACACCACCCAGAGCCATACCTGCCTTGTAGAAGATACCGGTCAAGGCATTGACGATACCGGCAATACGCTTGCCGCTGGTATATTCTGCAAAAGAGATAACCTCAGGAATCAGTGCCCACATATATCCTGTAGCTACGATTACGCCTGTTGATTTGATGAACTGAGCGATATAAACCAGCGTGATATGATCCTTTACAGGTCCCATCTTGCTGATGATATAAAGCATCGCCATACCCACGATAGCCACAGTAAGGAAGATGTAGAACATATTCTTCTTGCCCACCTTTTTCTTGATGGCAGGCACCAGCGGCATAAAGATGAAGGATGGCAAAGAGCCCAAACCCATGAAGAGCGCCATTTCGATAGGGAGATCCTTGGCTGCTGCGAGCATGGCTACCAGGATTGGAACACCTGCCGATACACAGAGTCCACCCACATTTGCCATGAACATACGTACAGAAGTAAGAATGGTTATCTCGTCTGTATCGCGAGTCAAAGATGAATTCAATGCTCCGTAAGGCACATTAATCAATGTATAGAGCATAGACAAGCCCACGTAAGTTACGTAAGCATAAATCAACTTAATGGTATCTGTCTGTCCCTCCATCCATTCCAGAAGCAGAGGATGGCGAGCACAGTAAGAGGCAAACCTGCCAATACGAGGTAAGAGCGATACTTACCCCAACGTGGATTGTGCTTATCCACGTAGGTTCCCACCAATGGATCCCAGAGCACATCCACCAAGCGAACCACCAAGAACATGGTGGCTGCTACACCTGGATTGAGTCCGTAGATATCAGTGTAGAAGAACAAAAGATACATACAGATGGTCTGGTAGATGAGGTTTTGAGCCAAGTCACCAGAGCCGAATCCGATGCGTTGTAGCCAATTCAGTTTGTAGAATCCCTTGGATTCCTGTGATACAGTTGTCTGTTCCATATTTATCAAGTTAGGAGTTAGGAGACTGGAGTTAGGAGTTTTTTCTCCTCTTCATCTTCCTATACATTATTATATTAATATTTACATAACTATTTAAGCTTTTCTGCGGCAAACTTGCCCATTGCCTCATATCCCTTTGGATTGAGGTGGAGCCAGTCGTCAGAATACTCTGCCTTGAGGCGCTGTGGGTCTTGTGGATCGCGTACCAATTCGTCAAAATCAATGATTTCATCGAAGTTTCCGCTCTTTCTGATCCATTCATTCACCTCCTGGCGAACTGCCTCATGCCAGTAAGAATACCAGCCGTTGCCCTTGGTTGGGGTGATGGTAGCGCCATATACCTTGATGCCCTTAGCCTTCGCCTTGGCTATAAGCACCTTGTAACATGCCTTCAGGGTATCGGCTAGATGCTCATAGTTGCCACCCGAGCAGCCAATATCATTGGTTCCTTCGAAGATAATAAGCTTATCCACACCCGTCTGTCCCAGGATATCACGGTCGAATCGCTTCATGGCAGGCTCGCTCAGTCCGCCTTCCACTACACAGTTGCCACCGATGCCGAGGTTCAATACCCCGTATGGTTTCTCTGCATTCAGTGCATCAGAGAGAACATCCGTCCAGCGATTCTGCATATTGGTGGTACTGCCACGACCGTCTGTGATGGAATTGCCAAGCACAGCCACTACAGGAGTTGTCTTGCCTGTCTTCACATCAATGGCAGAGAGATTGTACCAGTGGTCTACCTTCTCACCATCCGCAAAGCTCTTATCCATAGGTTTGGCTGTGCGCACGGCAGAGTTTACTATATAAGAGGTAGTGCGAGAGCCACGATGAGATGTCACATTCACTGGCATCTGCTTGCCATAGTCAATGGTGATGGTGAGTCGCTGCCCTGCTTTCAGGTCATATTTCAAATCATCAGAATAGATAGCCTTGCCGGGAGCAATGGTTACATTCTTCTTGCCATTAAACTTGAGATACTTCGCCGTCTTGGCTTTGATGCCCCAATTGGCAGGCACATCTGTATCGGCAACATACACCGACTTGATTTCAACGGGTTCCTTGCTAAACTCATTGCTCAACTTGAGTCGCATCTCACTGCCACCAAAAGACACATGGATGATTTGTCGGCAAGAGCGATTGCTCAAGCTTTCCTTAGGCATATCTCCCCTTGCCCGTCCATTCCACGGCGGTAGCCCAAGTACCTTTCCCATACATTCTGGCGAAAGCCCACGGAGCTAGAGGCTGCCAGCACAAGTACCAAAGAGCAGATCTTTATCGTTTGTTTATTCATTGTTATTACGTTTTTTAGTTTCTTTTTCTAGTTGACGTTGCAAATTTACTAAAAAGTATCCAAACCAGCCTCCAATTCTAGTTACCAGAACATTTCTATTTGTTTCATAATTCGAAAAACGCCCAAAAAGATAAAGAAACAAAAGGAAACGATACATATTCTTTCGTTTTTATTTGTTGCTTTCAGAGTTTTTTACTACTTTTGCAGACGTAACACCTAATTACATCATATAGCAACGAATAAAAGCTGAGACATGAAGTATACGAAACATTGCATCACAGCCCTCTGTGCCATCCTCATCTCGCTCTTGGTTTGGGCAGACAGTGGCGAACTCTTCACATCAGGCAAGCTATCCAGCTCGCTTATCAACTGTATTGTGCAAGACAAGTACGGCTACATCTGGATAGGAACGGAGTATGGACTGAGCAAATTTGATGGCTATCGCTTCACCAACTATCTGCACGATGAAGAAGATAGCACCTCCATCACTGACAACATCATCTCAGACTTGCTCGTAGACAAGAAGGGCAATCTGTGGATAGGTTGCGCCAAGGGATTGATGCGCTACAATTATGAGAGCAATAACTTTAGCCGTCTGAGATTTCCAGACGGTAGGAAGCCTCGTATCTATTCGATGGTGGAAAGCCATCTCGGCGACATCCTGCTGGGAACAGCGGGCTATGGTCTGTATTCCGTAAAAAACAATGCCAAAGGAAAGTCGAAAGACAATACCTTTTATATAAAGCAAGAACGCCAATACGCAGAGCGCGACTCTGACGTATTCTTCACCCATATCTATGAAGACCAGCACCACTACTTGTGGCAGAGCAGCCACCTGAGCACCTTTACTCGTTTCATTGAGAACAAAGGACGCATCCTGCGCAAGGACTTCACATCCCCATACGGAGCACCTGTAGCATTCATCCAGCATCGCCCACAAGCTATGCTGATAGTCTGCATGTATGGCATCGTATACTATGACTACAAGACGGGGCGCATAGCCGATGCGGGCTATGACTTCGGCATCTACAAGAACAATGTAACCATCAACAATGCCACCTTCGACCACGAGGGCAATCTCTACATCAGCACCTCTGAGCACGGAGCCTTGCTCATCAAGAAAGGCAGCAACAAGGTGGAACAGCTGGAAAACAGCAATAGCAACTTCAATCTAGCCACCGCCTTCGTCAACGATATCATCGAAGACAAGGACAACAACCTCTGGATAGGTTGCTACAAGAAAGGTCTCTATCTGCTCAACCAGCGCCAGCAAGCCTTCAACTCATGGAGTTTCTCAGCACAAAACTATATCATCGGCAGCAGCGTATCGAGCATAGCGCCGGGCAACAATGGCGAGACTTGGTGTACCGTGCAAAATAGCGGTGTATACTGTTTCGATGCCTCAGGCAAGATCATCGCCCACCCACAATCGCCAGCTGGCACCTGCATCATCTTCAAGGACCGCCGTGGCGAATACTGGATTAGCAACGGTAGCGCACTCTACAGTTATAACCCTAACACTGGTGCTTACCAGCAGAAGCTGACCTTTACCAGTGCCGGCATCTACTGCATGACCGACGACAACGAGGCAATCTGTACATCTCCGTATACAGCAAGGGCCTATATATATATAATGTAAAGAGCGGTGAGACCAAGGTTCTCAACATGCGCCAGCGTGGAGGAAAGGGTTATCTCTGCAACGACTGGGTGCGCAGCATGGCACTCGACCATACGGGCCATCTCTGGATAGCACCTCGAATGGCGTATCATGCCTCAACACCAAGACCATGAGCTTTAAGGACTTCGGATGGCACAACATTCTGAAAGACCGCCAAGCCAACGGTATCTGCAGAGCAAGAATGGCAACATCGTCATCGGTACAGAAGAAGGACTCTACCTCTTCAATCGCAAGGACAACAAGACATCAGAGTTTCCTCATTCAGAGATGCTCAAGGGCAAACAAATCTCAAGTATCCTCAAAGACCAAAAGGGCGACTACTGGATCAGTACCACCATGGGAATCTGGCAGTATGACCACAAAAACGCCCATTTCATCGGACATATCAATGGCAATGGACTCACCACACGTGAATACGCCCTAGGCTCTGCCATGCATACCAGCGACGACCGAATCGCCTTTGGAACTAGCGATGGAATCACTACTTTTTATCCAGAAGTGGTAAAAGCCAACAAGTCGGAACTGGGCAATGTATACCTTACTAACTTTATCGTAGACGGCAAGTCGATCAATAACTTAGCCGATGAGTTCTCGATTCCATACTCACAGAATTCATTCACGCTGGAGTTCTCGCTGCTCAACTACAAGAACACCGACAACATCAGCTTCCAATATCGCATCAACGAGGGCAAATGGAATAGCACCAATGAGGGTAGCAATGCCGTATCATTCAACAAGCTGAAACCTGGCACATACACCCTCGAAGTAAGAGCCTGCAGCAATGGCAGCTACTCTAAGCACTCCACCATCCTCACGATTACGGTGTGCGACCCATGGTATGCTTCCATCTGGGCTTACTTAATCTATGCCCTCTTGGCAACAGGACTTATCATCTTTGTGATATATACGTACGAGCGCAAGCGCAAGGCAGACCTGGAAGAGACTAAGATGCAATTCCTCATCAATGCCACCCACGACATCCGCTCACCGCTGACCCTGATTATGGGACCACTCAACAAACTGAAAGAGAAGCTGACCGCTCCTGAATACAAGCAAGACATCGACACCATCGACCGCAATGCCCAGCGCCTGCTGCTACTGGTAAACCAGATTCTGGACGAGCGTAAGATAGATAAGAACCAGATGCACCTGCACTGCCAGAAGACCGACCTCAAGGAATTCTTGCGCGGCATTCTGTCGCTCTACCAGTTTAACGCTCAAGAGCGTAGCATTACATTGGAGCTGAAAGAAGACAGCAGTCTGGAAGAAGGCAACACCCTGAAGGTTTGGATAGACCGCATCAACTTTGACAAGGTCATCTCCAACCTGCTCTCCAATGCCATGAAGTATACCTTCGATGGCGGAGACGTCACCCTCGTGATGGGCAAGGACGATAAGAATGCCATCATCAAGGTAATGGACACCGGCATCGGACTGGCAGAAGAAAAGACCGACAAACTCTTCGATCGCTTCTATCAAGGTCGCACATCAAGCGATCTGCACATCGAAGGAACAGGTATCGGACTAAATCTCTGCAAGGCTTTCGTGGATATGCACGGAGGAAAGATCAAGCTTACAACCGCACAGACGGCATCAAGGGCTCATGCTTCGAAGTCAGCATACCATTAGGTAAGGAACATCTGCAACCAGAAGAAATCTTGACGGAAGAAAAGGCCAAAATAGCCGATTCCATCGGTAAAAAGTCGCAAGCTAACCGCAACTTCAACATCTTGATAGTAGATGATGACGCAGAGATAGCACATTATATAAAGACAGAACTGAGCGACTGGTATCGATTCGAACATGCCTGCAACGGCAAGGAGGGCTTGAAGATGCTCCTCACAGGAAAATACGACCTCGTCATCAGCGACGTGATGATGCCAGAGATGGATGGCATCACCATGCTCAAAAAGATCAAGGGCAACTCCAACATCAGCGACATTCCAGTCATCCTGCTCACCTCTAAGAGCGAAGTGGAAAACCGCTTGGAGGGACTGCGCAAGGGAGCAGATGCCTTCCTCGCCAAGCCTTTCAATATGGAAGAGCTACATATTCTGATAGACAATCTGGTAGATAATGTACGCCGCATACGTGGTAAGTATAGTGGCGCACAGGACCAAAAAGCCCAAAGATAGGGCAGATACAGGTGAAGGGCAACAATGACGCCTTGATGGAACGCGTGATGAAATACATGAACGAGCATCTCACCGACCCAGAGCTCAACGTAGAGAAACTCACAGAAGAGGTAGGCATCAGTCGCGCCCAACTGCATCGCAAGCTCAAGGAGATAGCAGGCGTTTCTGCCGGTGAATTCATCAGAAATCTACGCTTGGAGCAAGCCGCCCGACTCATCGAAGAGGGACAGATCAACATCACCCAGGTGGCTTACTCAGTAGGTTTCAACAACCAGGCCCATTTCTCCACCGTGTTCAAGAAACACTACGGAATGTCGCCTAGCAGAATAACGCCGAAACAAAAAGAAAATGAGAAATAAACATCTAATATTATAAAGATAACACAAATTAATCTATATATCAAATAATATATAACAATTAAAAATAATCCTGTATTGACGACAAATTATATGCACCTATATCATACTTTCCAGTACATATAATTCATCATCAACGCAGGATAACAATTATGTTAAATGTGTTTAACTAATTAACTTATTAAATTAAATACCTTGTGAAACCAAATATGTTATTAAATCAAATGTCTTGTCAGACTATATCTCTTGTTAAATTATATTTTGTTTCTTAATATTTAATTACTTGCTAAGTTCTGTCTTTCCACCCATATATGGCTGGAGTCCTTTGGAATTCTAACGCTTCCATCAGCCTGAAGATTGTTCTCAAGGAATGCGATTAACATTCTTGGAGGTGCAACACAAGTGTTATTCAATGTGTGTGCAAATACTTGTTC
>ENA-OQEB01000741-OQEB01000741.1-human-gut-metagenome-genome-assembly--contig:-NODE-741-length-12972-cov-8.055352_pt1 | contig 12972 bp, 12 predicted proteins | sample MGYA00242787_ERZ504619 | MGnify/ENA primary metagenome ERZ504619 (study PRJEB26092, sample SAMD00036317) | human gut metagenome | host: Homo sapiens | study: EMG produced TPA metagenomics assembly of... | reverse complement strand
GCTTTTCAATCTCCTCCGGGAAGTATTTGAGCAGCTGGTCCTCCAGACGATATTGCTTGCTCTGGTGGTCGGCTTTCATCAGCTTCAGGCGGGATACCTCCACATCCAAATCCATACGCTCCTTGATACGGGGATCTCCGGCACACAGAGCCTTGATCTCGGCAAAGGAAAGTGCTGTTTCGTCCACATCATCGCAGGAGCGCACCGGCGATTTAGAAGTCATGATCTGACTGATGAATTTTTGCTTATTCTCCACCGTCTGCCAGAGGTATGCGTCAAAGGTTCCTTCGGTCACATAGCGGTACACATGGACAAGAGGATTCTGGTTACCCTGGCGCTCGATACGGCCCTTGCGCTGGGCAAGGTCAGTCGGTCATTTTTTGCGGACAGTTCAATACATGCCTGTCTGTTTCGCTCCCTGCTCCTGCGTTTGCTCTCGTTTGATTTCTCCCTCTGTATCTTCTTGGCACAAGCAGGACAATACTTCGATATGCCAGAGCGGGGAACATATTCAACACCGCACACCGTACAATTCTTAGGCTTTAACGCAGTCCACCGCTTTGTCGGTGTGATATGTAATTCACCGACAAAGCCGATGAATTTATAATAAATCTTGATTTCCTGCCGCACCATTCCGTCTGTAAGTTTCTCACGTTCCGAAACAAGTATCTTGTCTATAAGTGCGTTTATGATGGTTGCGTCCAGTTCCTTAATGCCTTGATAGTTGCGGATTAGGGAGAGGAAATCACGGACACCCTGCGTCTTCTCATAGCTGTCGCTGAGCGTTTCCGTTACCTCTTTCAGCCTTGCTTCAATTTCAAGCTGTTCTTTCTGGTATTTTCCCGACATCATCTCAAAATTCCGCTCGGTAATACGCTCCATCACCTTATCTTCATAGAGTGAGGAAAACAGCCTGTCCAGTTCTGCAAGGCGTTTGTTCAGTTTTCTTTGCTCCTTTTCCAGTGCCTTTGCCTTGCTCTGGTCTGTTTCCGTGAGCCGCTTTTCAATCGCCCTCACTGCCTTTTCATCATTGACTGCCATATCCGCAAATCGGTTGATGTCGGTGAGGACAGCGTTGAACAAGTCCCTCGCTTCAATGCTGTGTGCGGTACACATGATATTACCGTATCTGCCATAATTATTGCAGGAATATTGTACGCAGTCGATGATGTCGGGGCGTTTCCTCCTGTTGGCACTCATAGCCCGCATCGCATAGCCGCAGTCCGCACACTTAATAACGCCTGCAAAGATGTTCTCAAAGCCGCCCTTGTTTTCTGGTAATCTGCGGCTTGTAATAAGCTGCTGTACGGTATCAAATTCCTCCTGCGTGACTATCCCCTCATGGGTGTCTGGTATCACTTCCCATTCTTCGGGCAGCTTAGAGGGGCGTTTCTTGCTTTTCATGTTGGCGGCAATCCGCTTGTAGCCTGCAAGGTTTCCCGCATATATCGGGCTTCTTAAAATGCCCCTTACGCTGTTCTCGCTCCAAATATAACGGTTCTCCTCATTCTCCTCAAAATACCTCTCATAGCCTGTTGCCCCCTGCTCCGCCGCATAAGCGGCGGGGCGTAAGATATGCTGTTTGTTGATGTGCTTGCGGATTTTGGCGATTCCGTTGCCCGCTAACGCAAGGTCAAATATTTCCCTTACCACATGGGCAACTTTGTCATCTATCAGCAGATGGTTGTGGTCGGCGGGGTCTTTGACGTAACCGTATGGTGCTGTCGTCCCCATGAATTTCCCCTGCTGAAACCTCGCTCGGTACGCCGATTTTATCTTGACCGACACATCGGCGGAATACATTTCGTTTAGGATGTTGCGGAAAGGCGTGATGTCCATAGCGGATTTATTGAGCGTGTCCACGCCGTCATTGACCGCTATATACCTCACATTATGCTCTGGGAAAAACACTTCCAGATACAGTCCGCAATCAAGATAGTTCCTCCCCAGACGAGATAAATCTTTCGTGATAACGCAGTTTATCAGACCGCTTTCAATGTCCTTAATCATGTTCTGGAAACTTGGTCTTTGGAAATTTGTACCAGAGTAACCGTCGTCCACATACGTTTTTGCTAAGTGCCATCCCTGCTTTTTCACATAATCCGTGAGGATGGATTTCTGTGTCGCAATGCTCGCACTCTCGTTATCCGTGCCATCGTCTTTTGACAAGCGGCAGTACATGCCGACTTCATAAATCTTGTTCTCCATTCTTATTCCTGCCATACTGTAAAACCTCCATATCTGTCCTATCTGTTTTCATGTTCCATTGCGTACATTCTAAGCGGACAGCCCCTCATTGTCGAAGGTGTCGCCCTCGGCAATCTTCTTCCGAATATCCTCGGAAATAATCGGGATAAACGCTTCTGTGACTGTCTGCGTGCCGACATATTCACGGCTGATTATCATCTGAACTGGTGCTTTCGGCACGATACGCTTTCTCTTTTTATCTGCTTTCTTATCCTCGCCCATACTTAAATCTTCCTTTCCAGACAGGGCAGGAGAACGTCTGGAACGCCCCGCCCTGTCAATCAGATACCATCAATCCCCGCTGTTTACTTCTTTCTGTAATGCTTCAAGGAGTGCTGCTGCTTCATCAGCGTTCAACGTGATACCCTTTCCGCACTTCTCACGGTTCGGGGAAAAGCTGCGGATGTCATATTTCGGCTCTCTTCCGTTCCATGAGATAAGATTGATTTCTTTTGTGTAGCCGCTGTCGCCCTTAGACAATACGGCGATTTCCTTTACAATCTCATACTGGATTTCTTTCATTCTTCATACCTCAATTTTCTGCATTTACCTCCCGAAAAGAGAAGATTAGCGGCTGTCCCTGCCCCGTTTCCTCTGCAATTCACGCTCCAAAAGTTTAATGATGGTTTCCTCCATCTGCTTCGGCGTTGTGTTCTTCGGAAAATACTTTTTCAGCTTGCTTGTGTTGATTTTCAAGGTTTCTTTCTGGTTTCCCTTTTCCTCCGTCATAATTGCAAATATCGTATCCATGTCAAGCCGCCCGCTCTGGCTTAGGCTTTTCATCCGCTGTGCCTGTGAGAGTGAGGGCGTTGCTTCTTCGCTCTCCATCGTGGCAAAGAGGTTTTCCTGCTCGTCTTTCTTCAAAAAGGACAGTTCCACCGCAGGCGTGAGGGCGATTTTCCCCTCGTCCACCATCCGCAAAATCGGCGGTATCAGTTCCGTCAAACGGATAAATCTTTGTACGGTCATCCTGCCTACGCCGAAGCCCTGTGCCACCTTGTCGTCCGTCCGCAACTTCGTCACAACTTGTGACGAGGTTAAGTCTGTGCGGAAACCCTGCCGCTTCATGGCTTCGGATTTCATCTTGTAGGCAAACGCCCGCTCTGATGGCAGGATATTCTCACGCTGTAAATTACTGTCTACAAGGGTGATGATGGCTCGGTCACGGTCTAAGGGCAGGACAAACGCAGGCACGGTATTTATCCCTGCAAGTTCAGACGCACGGACACGCCGCTGCCCTGCAATCACTTCATAGCCGTTCCCGTCCTCTTTCGGGCGTGTGATTATCGGCGTGACAATGCCAAATTCCTTGATGCTTTCCGCTAATTCTGACAGCGTTTCATCCTCTGCCACATGAAACGGATTGTCGGGAAACGGGTACAAGTCTTTGGTCTTTAACACCTTAAAATCCTGTTTCTTCATTCACATATCTACCTTTCTTTCGCTCTGCTTTTATGGTTTTTCTGCAATTCTTCCAACACTTCGGGCGGTATCTTTGAGAGCAGCCGCCCCATCTGCTCGTTGGTTCTCTGCAACTCAAATATCTTCTGGTTCGCTTTCTGCACCTTTAGTTCCTGCTCATACTTTTCATCACGCATACGCCCCGCATAGTCTGATTCCTGCCCGATTTGCTCCTTTAGGCTATTGATATAGGCACTCTGCTTACTGATTTCCTTTGAGAATTTCTCCACGTCTGGGAGCCATGCCGCAATCAGTTCCAGAGCCTTGTCACGCTTCTTCCCTGCATTAAAGGCGTTGATGTCGGACAGTGCAGACACAATTTCCTCATACTGTTTATCAAGCCTGCCGCCCAACTTATAGAGCCATGTGGGGACATGTTTCCGCTTCGTTTCCATTGAGGACTGACCTCTTTCAAGCTGATTCCACCGTGAGGACATCCGCTCATGGTAGGCGGTCTGCCATTCGGACAGGCTCTTTTGATTGCCTAAAATTGTTTTGGCAGACAGCTTATTGTCTGGTGTAATCGGCACAAAACAGAGGTGCATATGCGGCGTTCTCTCGTCCATGTGGACGACTGCGGAGAGGATATTTTTCTCCCCGACACGCTCTGAAATGAAATCCAGAGCCATCGTAAAATACGCTTTCTGTTCTTTGGGCGGCAGGCTGTTCATAAATTCTGGCGAAGCCGTGATAAGCGTTTCCACCATCATCACGCTATCTTTCCTCGTCCTGCACCCTGCTTCGGCTACCATGCGGTTAATCTCTTTCTTGTAGGTGTACCTCGGCGGATTCACAAGATGGTAGTTATCTTTCGAGCGTTCCATATCTATATCTGGATTGCTTTTATAGGCTTCTTTTTTACGCTCGTTGTGGCGTTCGCAAGCCGCAACGCCGCCCGCTTTGCGTTTCTGGAAACGCAGGATTGCATAGGGCATAATTCATCATCTTCCTTTCTTCGGCGGGTAAACTGCCCTTTGGGTGACAGCGGTGACGGCGGTGACAGCAGTTTTGGGATACCCCCTACCGACTGCCTCAACTGTCACCCTTATTCCCTGCATGACGGTCATGTCGATGATGACGGTGTTTTTGGAATACCCCCTCGCAAGAGCCGTCACCGTCATGCTGCCATTCTTTTATCCGAAGCGTGGAGCGTAGGATAAGCAGGGCGTAAGACCTGCCATAAGGGAGTCCAGAGGGAACGTCTGGCACACGACTTGCAGGGCAAAGTGTAGTGTGTTACACCTGTAAACGCAGTCGGAAAAATCGGAAGGATTTTTCTGACCGCAGGGGTGGTTTTACACGCCGAAAAGGGCGGGTAAATCCTACGCCTGCACTTTGCGTTTACGGGGTGTTCTCCCGCAGGGATGACAGCGGCAGGGTATCCTAAAATCACTGTCACCGCCGTCACCGCTGTCACCCGCAGGGCAGAGTCGCCAGCTTTACACGGCTTTAAGCGTCAATGACAGTAACAGGGGGTATCCCAATATCGCTGTCACCACCGTCACCGCTGTCACCCGCCCGCTTTGCAAGCGAAATCTGCCTGCCGTGTTTTTTGCGGCTGTACTGATAAACGATATGGTTCTCATTTAAAAATGTGGTGCGGTATTCATTGAGCCATTTCGTAATCACCGTGGGTATGGTTTCCGTTTCCCTCATAGCGGCTAACAGCTCCGTTGCCGTGCCTGCCCATTCTTCCTTATCCCTCATAAAATCCACCAACCGAAAAAGGACGTCTGGTATCGTTTCTTTCGCAAGCTGCTCCTGCGTTTTTCTCTCCACAAGTTCCCAACTGCAATCACGGAAACGCAGCGTGTATTCCTGATAGGGCGTGTCCCTGCCCGTCACATACAGCTTGGCGGTGTCGGATGCCCGTTTCTCCTTTTCCAGAACAAAGGTAGCGTCCGCACTCCCCGTTAAGCCTGTCGTCCCAGACACCTTGTTGAACACATCGCTGTCATTCTGCTTTCGGATGTGGTGTACGACAATGACCGCCAATGAATGCCTGTCGGCAAAGTCTTTGATTAGTGAGATGTCCCCATAGTCGCTTGCGTAGGCATTGTCTTTTGAAGCTGTACGGACTTTCTGCAAAGTGTCAATGACAATAAGCCTGCTGTTTGGGTAATCTTTCAGATAATCTTCAAGCTGCACGATAAGACCGTCTGACAGCTTGCAGCTTGCCACGGCAAAGTGAAGCCGCCTGCTCGCTTCGTTCGTCAATCGGAACAGCCTGTCCTGTATACGGCAGAACGTGTCCTCAAGGCAGAGGTAAAGCACGTCGCCCTCCATTGTCGGCATATCCCACAAGGGAAGTCCCTGCGACACGCATAAACATAGCTTCAGCATGAGCCAGCTCTTTCCTATCTTCTGTGAGCCGCAGAACAGCGACAAGCCTGTGGGGATAAGGCTGTCCACCACAAAGGACGGCTTCTCAAGCGGTTCATAAAGGAGCGTTTCGGCGTTGACTGTCTGTAACTTCTGCATGGCTTTCCTCCTTTCGGGCGGTGTTTTTGTTTTCGTTGCACATAGGCGTTGACCTCCTTAAAAATAGATTTACTCCCACGAAGAAAAAGTGAGAGTATGTAATGCCGCCAATCCCACACAAATAAAAAACAGATTTCTTTTTCGGGCGGTGTCGGTCACGGTTGGAGATACTTCCTCATTTCCGCCTTTACTTTCTCCTTTGCAATCGCAACAGATTTCTGTATTGCCGAAGCGGTGCAATGCTCCATAGCGGCGATTTGGTAAAAATTGAACTCATACTCGTAGTAGAGCAGGAAACGCCGCCTTTGTATCTCTGGCAGTCCGTCAACCGCCTTACAGAGCAGTTCTGCCCGTTCTGCCTCAATCATTTGTTCCTCTATGCTCTTAGGCAGCTTCAACGCCCGCCTGTTCAGCGTTTCGTCCCATACTTCCGAAAACTCCCTGTGCCGCTCGTCCCATTGGAGGAGATTCCTGTTCCTGCGTTCCATCTGCCGAAACTCCATAAAGAACTGTTCCGACACTTCCAACTCGTGGGATTTGCCCTGCCCGTCCTTAAAGCTGATAAAATACCTTGTGCCGCTTTCCGTGGATTCCTCCCGAAGCGTGTACGCCTTAACTCTGTATGCCATCCCGCTTGCCTCCTGCAAAAAATAAGTGAGGGGATTTCCATCCCTCACCCAGTAGCCCGCAGGACGGCAGGCTGTTTTAGACGCTATAAAATTTTCGTAGCTTCTTCCGCAGATGGTCTAACCTCGCATAGATGGCACCAGTCGTCAAATGCACGAGCGGGGCAATCTCCTTTGTGGAATACCCCTGCATTTTCAGCAGGACGATTTTCAAGGTACGCCCGTCCACCGCGACTAATACTTGATAGAGATTTTCGCTCTCAATCTCGTCCAGTAACTCCGCAACCGTACCCACTTCCGTCTGCCGCTCCCTGTCTGCCATGTCCTCAAGGTATTCCGCAATGTCATTCGTCCATCGGTAAAACCGCCTGTTGGAATTGAAGTCTGCCCTGTCCGCAATGCGTATCTGCTCAATGGTCGCTTCATCAACGCCGCACTCACGCAGCAGCTTTTCCTCCGCTTCTTTCCAGATACGCCATTTCCTGTCCTCCCGTCCGTGGTTATATGCCATGCTTCTTTTCCTCCAATCAGAATTGATTGAGAGGGCAGAGAAAAACCCCCTCATTTTCCCAAAGGAAAAAACAAGGGGGCTGAACGCCTTAAATTTTAATTTTCTATTATCTTTCTTAGTTTTCTTAGGATTCTGGCTTTGCGTTTGTTCACAACGCTCTGGGTTATGCCGAACCTCGCCCCGACTTCACGCTCAGAAAGTCCGTCAAAAAAGATTGCCTGTATCAATTCCTGTTCACTATCCGACAGCAAAGGCAGGGCGGCTTTCAGCCTGTCCACCATAACCGCATTGACAACGGTTTCCGCAATGTCTGCCGCTTCATCAGCGATAAAGTCTAAAGGCTTCCCCTCGCTGTCCGTAAATCCATCCAGAGAAAGCAGGCTGTTCTTCGTATCTAATTTTTTCAGATAACGCCACCGTTCCTTATCTCGGTAGAAGTCCGTGTATTGCTCCCTCACGACTTCAAGCAGACAGCCTTGAATGGGGATAAACAGCTTGTCCATATAGGTCTGGTCGGATTCCCTGCGGCGGCAGAAATCCGTATAGGACAGTTCCACATATCTGCCGCTTTCCTTGATATATACCTTTCTCGGTGCGTATTTCACTGTAAGTACCTCCCATCTGAATTTTTGAAATGTTCAAAATCCAGATGGAGAGGTGGCGAACGACACCTAACACCACTAATAGCCCTATGGCACTTTCCAACAAAAATCGACAAAAGAAAAACCGCAAAGGCTCTATGACCTTTACGGTTATGGGAAATATTAATTCTGTTGTATGGAGATTGTACTTCTACATTCAAGGCAGGAAGTGCCGTTGCATAGGCAGAAATTTTTTTAACTGGTTTCCTGCCGTTCTCTGATATGCTATGTATTGATAAATTTTGCTTCGTATGAGCAGATAGATAACTGCCCGAAAAAAGGACATAAAAAAATCCCTCCAAATTTAAAAACAAATTCAGAGGGTAATTTAGGGTATAACAAAATAACCCACCCGAATATCGTTTTTTTTATTTGGTGAGTTTGTTCTTTCAAATACGAAACAAAAAGAGCCGATGATTCGTGAATTGTTCCACAATTTCATCGGCTCTGCGTCTTAAGCGTCTGGCTCTTTGATGACAGTTATCTTCAAGTTGTCAACTTTAATCAATCTTTCTTGTCTGCATTTTGGACAATAAAGGGGATAATTCTCCAAAACAGTGTCCTTCCTAATTTTATTACGGGTTTTGCTCCCACAAACAGGACACAATATCTATTCGCATTTCATCATAATTAGTCTCTAATCCTTTCAAATCTCATTTTATATGACTTTTGCAAGCTGTTAAGCTAACTTGTGGAACATATGCCGAACCTTATCTATACGGCTTGAAATAAGACGCTTTAACCATTAACAACACATGAATGTGCGGATGGTAATCGTCACGTTCATCGTTATATGTCACTTCAAGCGCCCTTAAATAGCCAATTGCCGCCTTTTTCACTTTTGCACGCCTAAACAATCTATCAAACGATTTAGTTAAATTGGTCAACTCTTCGCCTAATTTCTCTCCAGACACATTTTTTACGGTCAAAGTCAAGAATATAAACTTCGCTTTGGGCTCTCTTTCCCTTGCTACATCAATGATTTGTCCTAATTGAACCCCATATTTCATACTTCTTCTCCAATTGCAAATAGGGCATAACTTCGACTTGCAAAACCATGCCTGGTGCAGTCGTAATTGCCCTTCTAACTCCTTGAATTTCAAGACTTCCGCACACTGATAAGCATTCGCAAAAGCCTTATATCCCAATATTTCCAATCGTTTTGCATACTCAATATTCTGCAATTTACGCTCTTTCCATTTTCTGTCTTTCCCTGTTTTACTAATATCTTTAAATTCTTGATTTTCTGCAATTTCCATGTTACACTGTCCTCGTTGAAAAAAAGAATTAATATCCTGTTTTGGATATAAAAATCCCTTGATACCTTTCTAGTTTTTTACTTTTGATTTCGCACTTAAAAGTATAGCACTAGTCTTCCAGGTAATCCAGGTAATCAAGGGCATTTTTTTTGCGTAAAAACCCTTGTGTATCAACGGTTAGACCGTAAAACAAAGCGTGGTTTTTGCATGAGAGTTATTTCTATATAGTATTAAAACAAAGCGTGGTTTTTGCATGAGAGTTATTTCTATATAGTATCAAGAGAAGAAGAAAACCGCTCAAAGCCTTGCGACACAAGGAGTTTAGAGCACGCACCAAAGCGAATTTTTAAATCATGGGGGAACTTTTGAAAAAGTACCCCCAAACCCCCTCAAAACTTTCAAATTTCCACTGCGTTTGGCGAGCAAAAAAAATTGCAGTGGCTTTTTTTGCCTTGCAACTAGGATTTAATAACTTTGTTCGTCAAGTCGGAAGTTGGCTAAGTGGCAGTAATGCAGACAAGCTGCAAACTGCCACTAAGTCATTACCGACTTGACAAACTCATGTGCTTTCCGCCTATTTTTTGCATGGTGCCGGCACCATGCTATGCTTGCGCGGAAAGCAAAATCAATTTTAAGCCCTTTATTTTGACGTTTTAGCGGTCTTAAGATTTTAGTCCTAGTAAAACCCCAAACGAAAAACTAGACGCCTTAGAACGAATTTTAGAGCCCTATTTTGACGTTTAAGAGCCGTTTTAAATGACAGACCTACAAAACCCCTAGCAAAACTCTAAAACCGCTCAAAACAATTCTCTGCCCCTTTTTTCGTGTGTGGTGCTCCACACACTATGCTTGCCAGGGCAGAAAAAATGTCTTTTGCGAGCATAGCATATGGATAGCCATATACGGTTTTTAAACAAAAAGCAAAAATTAAAAAACAAAAAAATTCCCAACTACCCAAAAATCAAAATTTTAAATCTCAACCAAAATTCAAAAAGCAAAAAACGAAAATGACAAAGAACAACGTTTCGTAGTTTTGACATCCGCTCCGCTACTATCAAAACTACTTCAACGCAAACCAAAGCAAGAGCAACTCACAATTTCAAAAACAAAAATTTTAGCGAGTAAAATATAGCACACTATACTTTATATTCATAAAGTGTGTGCTCTGCGAGGCTGTCGGCAGTGCCGACCAAAACCATAAAACCTTTAAGACCTTTCTTTTTTTTACGAGAAAAAAGAAACAAAAAAACCTGCCCTCTGCCACCTCAGCAAAGGGGGGTTTTGCTCTCGTGCTCGTTTAAAAATCAGCAAGGGACAGGTAGTATTTTTTGAGAAGATCACTCAAAAAATCTCCACCTTTAAACCCTTGCCAATTTTTATTTTGTCCGTTTTGTCTAGCTTACCGAAAGCCAGACTCAGCAAGAATAAAATTTTTATTGTCTTTCGGTTTTCTAGTGTAACGGACAAAACCACTCAAAATAAAAAAGATACAAGAGAGGTCTCTCGTATCTTTTATTCAGCAATCGCGCCCTTTAATGGAACAAAAAGATTTGAATTCCTGTTATAAAAAAAGGATCAATTTTGAACTCTCTCCCAAAGTTGATCCCTTAACGATTTAGAAATCCCTTTGAGAATGTTTATATACATTCAAGGTAACCAGCCAACTAATGACAATGATTCCTGAAAAAAGTAATAACAAATTACTATACAGATAAGTTGACTGATCAACTTCCATAGGTAACAACCTTTGATCAAGTAAGGGTATGGATAATAAACCACCTACAATTGCAATACCTGTTCCCTCTGATAAAAAGCTGGTAAAGTTAAGCAAACTCATTCCAGCACCAGCTTCCTGCTGTTTCAAGCTACTTGAAACAATTGTTGATATAACTGTTTTGGTGAACGAAAGCCCACCTAAAACAAATACGATTATAATTGTCATGAACCATGATGTTGTTTCTAAAAGAAAGGAAGCAGTTAAAAAGCTAACAGAAAGAAATGTAACTCCGATGTTTAACACGTATAAAGGACCTCTTCTATCAACAAGTATCCCACCAATGTAGCCGAAAATAATGACACTCATTGTTCCAGGGGAAATAATTACACTTCCGATTTCGGCAGTACTTAGCTGGTGAACATCTTTCATCATATAAGGAACCATAGAGACAAACCCTGCTACTGTTCCAAATATAATTCCCCCACAAAGAACTCCAATCATAAAAGGTATATTTTTCCCTAATCCGGGATCAACAAAAGGATCTGTTACTTTCCTGATATGTTTTACAAATATCAGGAATGACAGCACGCTAACGATAAGAAAAGAAATGCTATATGATGTTGTAAACAACATAAAAAATACAATGCCTACAGACATTAGTATAATTCCTTTGATATCAAAATGACCTTTTATCCTTACTTCTTTCTTTAATAATTTCATAAGAAACGGAACAGTGATAATTGTTATCATAGGAATGAGTAGAAGATAGGACCAATGAATATAATGGGCTATCATTCCACCAATCGCTGGACCGACTCCTTCTCCCATGGCTACTATCGATCCAATAAGACCAAATGCTTTACCCCTATTTTCCTTTGGAATATAGCGCGCAACTACAACCATTACGAGTGCTGGAAATGCAGCTGCACCAGCCCCTTGAATAAAACGAGCCATAATAAGTAAGGAAAAGAAAGAATGGCCAACAAACCCAATTACCGACCCGAAACAATTTATTATAATTCCAAATAGGAGTAACCTTTTGATGCCTAATTGATCAGATAGCTTTCCATATACAGCTGTTCCAATGGAAAAGGTTAACATAAAGGCTGTGTTCACCCAGTTTGTACTCGCAGGTGGTTTATTAAAATCATTTGCAATATCAGGTAATGAGACGTTCAAAACCATTTCATTTAATACGCTAAAAAAAGATAAAATGCAAAGCCAAATTAAAATTTGGTTGTGTCGTAAATTCGATTGTGAATAGGATGTATTCACATTTCACCCCTCCAATAATGAGGGCAGACGTAGTTTATAGGGTTAATGATACGCTTCCCTCTTTTAATTGAACCCTGTTACATTAATTACACTTCATAATTAATTCCTCCTAAACTTGATTAAAACATTTTACCACATATAAACTAAGTTTTAAATTCAGTATTTCATCACTTATACAACAATATGGCCCGTTTGTTGAACTACTCTTTAATAAAATAATTTTTCCGTTCCCAATTCCAGATTGCGACAATTTCCACGCCCATACTTACGTCCTGATTTTCATCATCGATGTGAATGAGATCACCTCTCTCAACATCATCCAACTGCAACTCTTTGCGTATCTCTTTAAACAAACCACCAAACCCAATTTGACGCTTGTTTTTCAAGGCTTTCATCAAATCATCAGTCACTTTCAGTTTTTGTTCTTCCGTTTTGCCCATTTTCTCTATCGGCTTGGTTGGATACTTCGCTGTTTCGACAATTGCACCACGCAAATCCATGTCACTCTTAGCTTTACGCTGATTTGGTTTTACTTTTCGCACGTCTACAATTGGCTTGTAATCAAGCTTTGCCGATTGTTGCCACATACTCGTCCATTCATCTTGCGAGATATAATACTCTTTCATCTGCAAGCTGTTAAGCTAACTTGTGGAACATATGCCGAACCTTATCTATACGGCTATTCGGGCGGCGGGGTTGGCAAATAAATTTACCAATAGCTGGCTGGTATCCTTTTAACTCTGTCAAGCAGACT
>ENA-OQEB01000740-OQEB01000740.1-human-gut-metagenome-genome-assembly--contig:-NODE-740-length-12989-cov-2.125641_pt1 | contig 12989 bp, 15 predicted proteins | sample MGYA00242787_ERZ504619 | MGnify/ENA primary metagenome ERZ504619 (study PRJEB26092, sample SAMD00036317) | human gut metagenome | host: Homo sapiens | study: EMG produced TPA metagenomics assembly of... | reverse complement strand
CTTTTCATGTCAAAGTGAGATAGAAAAAGGCTTTTTGTCTGTTATTTTTCTTTCTTTGTCTGATATTTAGCTCCTAGAAGCCGAATGTTTCGATACTTTTGCAACCGAATAAATTTTTCTAACATCAACCTGATTAAACAACTAGGCAAAAATGAATGCAATCTTAAGTAAGACGAAACAAAGAAGTTTTCTTCTTGTGGCATTGTTGCTCATGGGATGTTTGCAGCTTTTGGCGCAGACACGCACCATCAAAGGTGAAGTGACAGATGCTCAAAATGGTGATGCCCTCATTGGTGCTACCGTTATGGTAGAGGGGGGCAAGAACGGAACGGTTACCGACTTTGATGGTAACTTCGTCCTCCAAGTACCTTCTTCTGCCAAGAAGGTAAAGATCTCCTATATAGGATATTTAGACAAGGTGGTGGCTATCTCCGACAATATGAAAGTAAAGTTGGAGTCTGATAGCCAGACGCTGACTGATGTCGTAGTCATTGGTTATGGTACTGCGCGCAAGAGCGACTTGACCGGTTCTGTTGCCACTGTGAAGGCAAAGGACTTCAACAAGGGTCTCGTTTCTTCTCCAGAGCAGTTGATCAATGGTAAGGTATCGGGCGTGCAAATCATGTCAAATAGTGGTTCTGCCTCTGCAGGTAGCACCATCCGTGTGCGTGGTGGTGCTTCTCTGAATGCCAGCAACGACCCTCTCATCGTGCTCGATGGTGTGCCATTGGAGCAGGGTGGTATCTCTGGTAACTCTAGCAACTTCCTTTCTATGATCAACCCATCTGATATTGAGAGCATGACTGTATTGAAGGATGCTTCTTCTACAGCCATCTATGGTTCTCGTGCATCCAATGGTGTTATCATCATCACTACCAAGAAAGGACAGCAGGGCGGACTGAAGGTGAACTTCAATACCACCAACAGTGTCCAGACTCGTGCTCAGATGGTGGATATGCTCGACTATGATGATTTTGTAAGCGTTATTAATAAATATGGTACAGCCAACCAGAAATCATTGCTGGGTGATGCCCATACCGACTGGAATGACGAGGTTTATCGTACAGCTTTCGGTACCGACAACAACCTCAGCCTCGCAGGTAGCATCGGTAAGTTCTTGCCTTTCCGTGCATCCGTAGGTTATTACAACCAGAGCGGTTTGGTACGCAAGGACAATGTGGAGCGTTGGACAGGTAACATCGTGTTGACTCCTAGCTTCTTTCAGGACCACTTGAAGTTGACCATCAATGCCAAGGGTACTCTTAATAACAACTCATTCAATGCTGGTGGTGCCGTTTGGGCTGCCGCTACATTCAACCCAACCATCCCTGTATATTCAGGCAGTAGCAACTATGGTGGCTACAATGAGGCTCTTGATGCAGATGGCTATCCAGTGAATGCAGGTGTGAGAAACCCTCGTGGTCTCGTAGACCAGTATGACTCTAAGAGTAAGGTAAGCCGCTTCATCGGTTCAATGGATGTGGACTATAAGGTTCACTTCTTGCCAGACCTCAAGCTTCATGCCACCCTCGGTGCCGACTATGCCAAGGGCGATGGTACTGTATACGTTCCTGCCGAGGCAGCATCTGCCTTCAACAAGGATGCTAGCTTGAGCGGTAATGACTATAAGTATGGTCCTCAGAAGAATGAGAACCGACTCTTGACTCTCTATGCCAACTACGCCAAGTATTTTGAGAACATCAAGAGCAATGTAGACGTAACAGCTGGTTACGACTATCAGTATTGGAAGAGTTCTACTCCAGAATATTTCACAAAGAGTGCGGCAGGCACAACCCTGTCAACCGTAAAGGCTTCAGATTATCGTCATGTGCTGTTGTCATATTACGGACGTATCAACTATTCATTCGATGGAAAGTACCTCTTGACGGCTACCATGCGTCGAGATGCATCTTCTCGATTCTCCAAGGATAACCGTTGGGGTACTTTCCCTTCAGTGGCTTTGGGCTGGACCTTGACCGAGGAGCCTTGGTTGAAGGACAACAAGGTGCTCTCTAACTTGAAACTCCGTGCTAGCTACGGTGTAACGGGTCAGCAGGATGGTATCGGCAATTACAACTATCTGCCAGTATATACCTCTAGTGTAACCGGAGCCGAGGCATTGATCAATGGCAATTACATCACCACTTATCGCCCAGAGGCATACGTGGAGAATCTGAAGTGGGAGACCACAACCTCTTGGAACTTCGGTCTTGACTTCGGATTCTTGAATGGTCGCATTGGTGGTGCTATCGACTTCTACACCCGTAAGACCAAGGACCTCCTTGCCTCTGTGCCAACAGCCGCAGGTACCAACTTCTCCAAGACTATCTTGACCAATGTGGGTAATGTGGACAGCAAGGGTATCGAAATCTCCCTCAATGCCACACCTATCCAGACCAAGGACTGGGAGTGGAACTTGAGCTACAACTTCACCTGGCAGAATATGAAGGTGAAGAACCTCTCACTCGTACAGGGTGGTAGCCAGACCAATGTGAAGGTAGGTCCTTCTATCGACGCTTATCAGTTCCAGGTTCTCTCCGAGGGCTATGAGCCATATATGTTCTATGTATATCATCAGCTCTATGACCCAGAGACAGGCAAGCCAATCGAGGGCGCTTATGCCGACCTCAATGGCGATGGCGAGATCAATGATGCCGATCTCTATCGTTATCACTCACCAGCCCTAAGTATATCATGGGCTTGAGCACTTCTTTGAGATACAAGCAGTTTACCCTCGGTATGAGCTTCCGTGCCAACATCGACAACTATGTATATAATGGCATGGGCATGAGCACTGGCGCTTGGGAGACCGTTAGCTACAACAACTCACAGCTCAACAACCTCAATGCTAGCTTCCTCAAGACAGGTTTCAAGACCCGTCAGTATCTCTCTGATTACTATGTGGAGAATGCTTCTTTCTTGAAACTCGACAACTTGAGCTTGAGCTACAATGTAGGCAAGATAAGCAAGTGGGCTTCGCTCACCGTATCTGCTATGGTACAGAATGTATTCTGCATCACAGGCTATTCTGGTACAGATCCAGAGGTGCCTAATGGTATGGACAATTCATTCTATCCACGTCCTCGCACTTACTCTTTGAGTCTTGGATTTGAGTTCTAACAATCTTAACTGATAACAACAATGAAACTAAAGAATATATTATATAGTATGATGATGGGCACAGCTGTATTGGCAAGTACCACAAGCTGTGTATCCGATCTCGACCAATATCCTCAGACGGAGACAACCTCTAAGGATATATATACCAATCTTGCCAACTATGAGGCAGTATTGGGTAAGATTTATGCTGCCATGGTAACCAGTGTCAGGGCAAGGGTGGCGACAACAAGGATATGGAATCTGTATTGAACGACGGCAGTGGTTTCGACTACATGCGTATGTTCCTGAATATGCAGGAGTGTGGTACAGATGAGTTTGCTTCTACTTGGCTCACAGGTGAGCAGACCACAGGCTTGACCTATCTCTCTTGGGATGCCAATGATGCTTGGGTATCAGATATGTACTATCGCATCTACTACAACATCGCCCTCTGCAATGAGTTCCTCCGCAATGCCAATGGAGCTAGCTTCAGTGGCAATGACGAGGTGAAGATGAAGGAGTATAAGGCAGAAGTTCGCTTCATGCGTGCTTTGTTCTATTATCATGCGCTCGATCTCTATCGCAATATCCCGATGGTAACGGGAGAATGATCCTGTGGGCAGCTTTATTCCTCCACGTGCTACTCCTCAGGAGACATTTGATTATATCGAGAGCGAGTTGAAAGACTGCATAGGCGATATGCTGCCTGCCTCTTCTTGCCCTTACGGTCAGGCATCGCAGGGTGCAGCTTATACCTTGCTTGCCAAGCTTTACCTGAATAGCGAGGTATATACCGGTGTGGCTAAGTATGCCGAGTGTAAGGCTGCTTGCCAGCAGGTAATGAACATGGGCTATTCTCTGGAGAGCGATTACAGCAAGCTCTTCAATGCAGATAATGACAAGCGTACCAATGAGATTATCTTCGCATTGCCAGTTTCTGCAGAGCATACCGTGAGCTGGGGTGCTTCTACCTATTGGTTTGTGGACAGTTGAGCTTGTCGAATGCCAACCAAACTCCAGGCGACTTTGGTGCAGAAAGTGGTTGGAGTGAGTTCCGCTTGCGCTCTCAGTTTGTAGATAAATTCAATGAAAGCGATATCTATGCACAGGGTGAAGAGGCTAAGGCGATAAGCGTGCCAAGTTCTTTACCAATGGTCAGAATAAGGATGTTACTAGCATGACAGATGAGACTACAGGCTATCTGTCTGAGAAATGGTCTAACCTGAAGGATGATGGCACCAAGGCATCCAATACAAGCAATGATGGTGTGGAGACAGACTTCCCTCTCTTCCGTCTAGCTGATGTTTACTTGATGTATGCTGAGTGTGTGGCTCGCCTTGGCGAAGATTGGGACAACTGGAATGGTGGTTCCGATGCTGAGGCTGCAAGCCGCAAGGAAGGTGCCATCTATTATATTAATAAGGTAAGAGAGCGTGCTGGCGCAGTTGATGTTTGGAAAGACAACTTTGCTAGTGATGCCGACTTCCTACAGTTCATTCTTGATGAGCGTGCTCGTGAACTCTATCATGAGGGCTATCGCCGTACCGACTTGATCCGCTTTGGTCAGTTTACCACCAATAAGTATATCTGGCAGTGGAAGGGCGGCACCCATGATGGACAGGCTGTGGATAGCAAGTATAACATCTATCCTATCCCTAACACCGAGCTTACCGCCAATCCAAATCTTCACAATGACAACTATTAAGAATAAAAACAATGAAAAAGATATTTAGAAACCTGATGATGCTTCTCTGCGCACTCACCGCTATGGTGAGCTGCGACGAGAGTGGCGACAAGATATATCTGGATGGCTTCAAGGCATCCGATCTGATGGCATCGGCCAGCGATGTGGTGCTGTCTGTTGACAATAGCAAGACGCTCGTGCTCTCTTTGGCATGGCAGAATCCTACCTTGCTTTCAAGCGATGAGACCAAGCCTGCTGGCAATGGCACGCTGCTCACTTACCTCCAGGCATCCACTTCCGAGGATTTCGCCACAACCAAGGATTATACAGTGACCAATCTCTCCAAGGCTTTTACGGGTGGTGATCTCAATACCCTTGCCAAGGATTTGGGTATGACGCCGGGTGAGGGCGCTCCTCTCTACTTCCGTATCAAGAGCCAGTTGGGAGCCAATCTCGAAGCTGCGTATAGTAATGTTTGTCAAGTAAATGTTACACCTTATATTATACACATGAACTCAATGGCTATCTTGAGCAGTGATAAGAGTAAGACCTTGACTACGCTCTATTCTCCAGATGAGGATGGCGTTTATACGGGTTATATGAACGCCTCTGCTTGGTTGAACTTCTATGGTAAGGAGAATGATGGCTCTATTTGGGGTAACTATGCCGCTGATGGTCATGACTTCGAGCTGATAATAGTGAGAGCGTATGGAACTTCTGGTTCCCTGGTCAGGCTGGTATCTACAATACTGTTGTTGATACCAAGGCAAAGGAATGGAAGGCTACTTGGATGAAGGAATTCCAGCTCAATGGTGAGGCGATGACTTACGATGCGCCTAACTATGCTTGGGTAAAGGTAATTACAACCTCTGCTGATAATACCTCTATTCAGATTGTAGGCGCTGGTGCAGAATATACCAAAGCGACAGGTACTGACGATGCAGCTGCTGTGGCAAAGACCTTGAACTATACCCTTGCTGATGGTAAGATGACAGATGCTTCTGCCGCAGGTGGCGTGAACATCGAGAAGGCTGGCACCTATACCGTTACTGTAAAGGTGGGTGAGAACAGTGAGCTGACTTACTCTATTGTAGCTGGTGACCAGACCTCTCCAGAACCAGAGGCTAGCAACACGCTCTGTATGTTTGATCCAGATGGTAACACCTTGAAGGCAGTGATGACCAAGGTGAGTGATGGCGTCTATACCTGTAAGTATACGCCAGTAGCATGGGAGAACATTAAGTTTATCTATGTTGGCGAAAGCAAGGATGATAAGCAGACTTGGTATGGTAGCGATCCTGCCGACTTGTTCAAACTCTCTACAGCTGCTGATTGCTGGAACATTTGGTTTAAGGAAGATGTAACGGGAGGAGAGATGACCATCACCGCCGACCTCAACACAATGACTTGGAAGTACGAATAGAATAAAACTTGTGCAAACCTTTGCACAACAAAATTTGTGCAAGGTTTGCTTTTTAGGCAATATTCATATAATATACACATTATTATAATATATATACGACAATGAATCATATTTTAGGAAAAGCCATATTGCTGGCTTCAGCACTCTTGTTTTCTATCACGGGCACGAGTTGCAGCAATGATGATAACGCTACTCCAGAAAAGGAGAAAACATACGATATGAGTGGTTTCGCTAAGGGAGCCGATGTTAGTTGGCTCACTGAGATGGAAGCCAGTGGCGTGAAGTTTTATAATCAGAATGGCAAGGCTACTGAGTGTATGTCTCTGCTGCGTGATCTAGGCATGAACTCTATCCGCTTGCGTGTATGGGTGAACCCAGATGGCGGATGGAATGGTAAGGACGATGTCGTAGTTAAGGCTTGGCGTGCTCAGCAGCTCGGCATGCGCTTGATGATCGACTTCCACTACTCTGATACTTGGCTGATCCTAGCAAGCAGGGTGTGCCTGCAGCCTGGAAGAACTATAGTTCGATGAGATGAAGCAGGCTGTTGCCAATCATACCAAGGATGTGCTCTCTGCCTTGAAGGAAAGAAACATCAATGTAGAGTGGGTGCAGGTAGGTAACGAGACCACCGACGGAATGCTCTGGAATGATGAGGATGGCGATGCAGCCCTGAAGGTGACAGGTCGTGCCTCTAAAAATATGGCTAACTTTGCAGCTTATATCAATGCTGGTTATGATGCAGTGAAGGGTGTTTATCCTAACGCCAAGGTCATCGTACACTTGGACAAGGGTAACAATCTCGGTCAGTACACCTGGATGTTTGATGGCTTGAAGCAGAATGGTGCCAAGTGGGATGTTATCGGCATGTCGCTCTATCCAGACTGGATTACCGACCAAACTTGGGAACAGGTATCAGATGCTTGTCTCAATAACATCAAGACCCTCTCCGAGAAGTATGGCTGCGATGTTATCATCTCAGAGATTGGTATGGTGTGGAACTCAGAGAATGCCGCTCCATTCCTCAAGAAGATGGTGGATGGATGCAAGCAGATCTCTACCTGTGAGGGCGTATTCTATTGGGAGCCAGAGTGCTCTAACAACTGGAATGGCTACGACAAGGGTGCCTTCGACAATACGGGTAAGCCTACTGCGGCTTTAGACGCATTCAAGTAAACAACTAAGTATATATGATGATAGGGTATAAGAAAATGACATTGGCTACTTTCGCCTTGGCTCTCTCTGCGATGAGCATGGCGCAAAGTAGGAAGGTAATCAACTTGCCATCGTGGGACTTCTCTCGCGATGGTAAGTCGTGGACGCAAGTGCAAGTGCCTCACGACTGGGCTATAGCTGGTCCTTTCGACAAGAAATGGGACCTCCAGATGGTGGCTATCGAACAGAATGGCGAGAAGGAGAAGACCGAGAAGTCTGGTCGCTCTGGTGCGCTCCCTTGGATAGGCGAGGGTGAGTATCGCATGAACCTCACGCTGCCTAAGGGATATAAGCGTGCCGTCTTGGTATTTGATGGAGCTATGAGCCAACCAGTGGTAAGCGTGAATGGCAAGGAGGCTGGCAAATGGGCTTACGGCTACAATGCCTTCCGTATCGACATCACACCATACGTGCAGTTTGGTGGCAAGAAGAATCTTGTGGAGGTTCACCTCAAGAATGTGGAGGAGAGCAGTCGCTGGTATCCTGGTGGCGGGCTTTATCGCCCAGTGAAGGTGGAGCTTTATGGCGATGTCAACTTCTCTACATGGGATACCTTCGCCCGTACCATCATGCTACCAAGGCTGAGGCTGAGGTAGAGGTAGATGCGCTCTTGCGGGGGAAACTGGGCAAGAATGGTCGCACCGTCATTGCTCTGGCTGATGAAGCTGGCAAGGTTGTGGCGCAGCAAACGATCAATGGTGCCGATCCTACCATCAAGACTCAACTCAAGATAGCCAATCCTGAGCTTTGGTCGCCAGAGAATCCTTATCTCTATCAGCTCAAGTTGACCCGCTATGAGGGCAAGAAGTAGCAGATGTCCAGACACTCAAGACAGGTATTCGTACCATCTCTGTATCCAAGGACAATGGATTCCAGCTCAATGGCATCACCCGTAAGATAAAGGGCGTCTGCCTGCATCATGACCTCGGTCCGCTTGGAGCAGCAGAAAACAAGGCTGCTCTCGTTCGCCAGATCAAGATGATGAAGGCGATGGGCTGCGATGCCATTCGTACGGCTCACAATATGCCTTCTACCATGCAGATGGAAATCTGTGATTCGCTCGGAATGATGGTGATGGCGGAGAGCTTCGACATGTGGATATATCCTAAGTGCAAGAATGGTTATGCCCGCTTCTTCAAGGAGTGGAGCGACAAGGATATCACCAATCTGGTAAAGCATCATCGCAATCATCCTAGCATCATCATGTGGAGTATTGGCAATGAGATACCTGAGCAGTGGAGCCAGGAGGGCGTGCAGATAGCCAAGCATTTGCAGGACATCTGTCATCAGTATGATCCTTCTCGCCCTGTGACCCAGGGTATGGACAGGGCAGAGGATGCCTTGAAGTCGGGCTTTGCCCAAGTGATGGACGTGCCGGGATTCAACTATCGCGTACATAAGTATTATAAGAATATCGAGCAGTTGCCTCAGGGATTCCTCTTGGGCTGCGAGACGGCTTCTACTGTTAGCTCTCGTGGCGTGTATAAGTTCCCTGTCGTGGTGCAAAACAAGGACAAGAGTCCATATCCTGATGGTCAGTGTTCTAGCTACGACACGGAGTATTGCTCTTGGAGCAACCTGCCCGATGATGACTGGAAGATGCAGGACGACTACAGCTGGGTAATCGGTGAGTTTGTTTGGACGGGCTATGACTATCTGGGTGAGCCTACACCATACGATGAGTATTGGCCATCACGCAGCAGCTACTTCGGCATCTGTGACTTGGCTGGTCTGCCTAAGGATCGTTACTATATGTATCGTGCCCGTTGGAATGAGCATCAGCACACCACCCATCTCTTGCCTCATTGGAACTGGGCAGGACGTGAGGAACAGGTAACCCCAGTATATTGCTACACCGATGGTGTGGAGGGCGAACTCTTTGTCAATGGCAAGAGCCAAGGACGTGTCCACAAGGATAAGTCTAGCCGCTTGGATCGTTATCGCCTGCGCTGGAACAATGTGAAGTATGAGCCAGGAGAAATCCGTGTGGTAACATACAATGAGTATGGTGACAAGGTAGGTGAGGACGTGAAACGCACTGCTGGCGAACCAACCCAGCTGCATTTCAGCATAGAGACTCCAAACCATAAAGAAATAGCATGTTGTGTGGAGGGATGTACTGATGAGCACAATGATGTGCTTTACGCAGATGGCAATGACCTCGCCTTCATCACCGTGAGCCTCTTGGACAAGGACGGCAACGAGTGCCCACTTGCTGATGACGAGTTGACCTTTGAGATAACAGGCGCTGGCACCTTCAAGGCAGCATGCAATGGCGATGCCACCTCTTTGGAATCATTTATCCAGCCACAGATGAAACTCTTCTCGGGCAAGCTGGTTGTCATCGTACAGAGCAAGGCGCAGAAGGGCAACATCACGCTCAAGGTGAAAGATGCCAAGAGAAATATAGAGAAATCTATCAACTTGCAGGCTATGTAAATAAGATTAGCCTAACTTCAATATTTCAAAAAATGCAACCTAAAAGGCTCAGGATGGATGTCCTGAGCCTTTTTTATACACTTAAATTTATATTATTTTTCACTTTTATACAAAATCTCTTGGCATTCTGCTTAATATTGTTTACTTTTGCAATAAATTAGCAATATCGAGTTCAAATGAAAGAAACATGGAAATTGATAGCACTGATGGTTATTGCTGTTGGAGCTATTTTAGGCTATGCCTTCGTCCCCGAGCAGGTGGCGGAGCGATTGCAGCTCAAGCAAGTGGGCTTGGAGGCATTGACCGGTAAGTCGGAAGAATCGTTGGCCGAGGAAGTTGAGGCTCAAGATACAGTGAAGGAAGAGGTGGATACCACTTCCCAGAGAGTATTGATATTTGGAGATTCCATGTCGGAATATTTAGCATATCGTTTTTCCGATTATACCAATAAGAATGGGCATAGCCTCACTTGTGTCACCTGGTGCAGCTCGGGTACGCGCAACTGGGCTTCTACCGATACCCTGAGTCATTATATCCGGAAGGTACGTCCTACCCACGTCTTTGTATGCTTGGGTAGCAATGAGCTGTATACTGCCGATATGAAGGGTGCGAGAAGCGCATCCGTGCCATCTTGGACAAGATAGGCAATATCCCAACGATATGGATTGGTCCACCAAATTGGTGTGAAGATAAGGGCTATAACAAGCTCTTGCTCCATGTGATGGGTGCTAAGAGATATTATCCAAGCTATAAACTCACCTTTGAGCGCCAGCAGGATGGCAGGCATCCTACGATGAAGGCGTCTGCGATGTGGGCAGACAAGATCATAGCTTGGATGAATGAGGGACATTCTGTGCATCCTTTCCGAATGGAACAGCCTACGGAGCGCAATAGGCATTATCGACAGATTACAATCTTGCCTCCAGGAGCTAAGCACAAGCCAACGGCTGCCCAAGATTCCTCTCTGATAGGAGGAGAAAATCCACAGGCTTTGCCAGAGGGTGAAGTATCCCCTTCGTCCCCTGCCGTATCTGGTGGAGAGGCAAGCGCGCCAAAACATGCAGAACGAAAGGATTCCATCTGATGAGGAATCTTGTTTTAATAACTACATTACGGAATATATACATATATGGATTATACGACATTTAGTTTAGCCCTGCTATTCATTCCCTTTTTAGCGTCTATACTATACTGAGAAATTACTCTCGCACGGCATGATGATGTATGTCATCTGCTTCAGCTTGTTTATTGCCTATCAGGTGAATGGCACGATGATGTGGCTCTTGCCGCTCACCGCTTGCATCAACTATGCCATCACCCAGGAGATGCGCCTCCATGAGGGCAAGGCGCGCAAAGCTTTGCTCACCTTGGTCATCGGCATCGACTTGGCATTGCTGTGCTATTTCAAGTATACCAATTTCATTATTGGGGATGTGCTGAACGCCATGCTTTCCACCAATTTCTCCCTCCAGTCCATTGCCTTGCCTGTGGGAATCTCGTTCTATACCTTCCAGGCCATCAGTTATGCGGTGGATACTTATAAGCGCAAGTTTGACATAGAGGTTACCTTGCTGGAGTATTGCTTCTATCTCACCTTCTTCCTCTCTTGATGGCGGGACTATCACCCGAGCCAGCAATCTGATTCCGAGATTGAAACGTAATCAGCAGGCTTCCTCTCGTATGTTGTGGACGGGCTTGTTTCTCATCATGCTTGGATTGGTGAAGAAAAACGTGTTGAGCGACTATATCGCTCAGTTCAACAACTGGGTGTTTGATGCTCCACAAACATTCTCAGGCTTTGAGAATGTAGCGGCTCTTTTGGGCTATCCCGTTCAGATATTCCTCGATTTCTCGGGGTATAGCGATATGAGCATTGGTGTGGCTGCCATCTTGGGCTTCTATCTGCCCGACAACTTCTATTTCCCATACCGTTCGCTCAGCGTCACGGAGTTTTGGCGTAGATGGCATATCTCGCTGTCTTTCTGGTTCCGCGACTATGTGTATATCCCTTTGGGTGGCAATCGTAAGGGCACGCTGCGCATGTATCTGAATAATTTCCTGACGATGCTTGTGGCTGGTCTTTGGCATGGCTCGTCATGGATGTTTGTCATCTGGGGTGCTCTGCATGGCTTTGGCTTGGTGGTGCATAAGTTCTTTAGCCGTCAGCTGGGCATCAAGATACCTTCCACGTCGGTGGGCAACTTCTTGAGCTGGTGCCTCACTTACGTGTATGTTTGTTTCGCTTGGTCGTTCTTCCGTGCCGCAGATTTAGGCAAGTTGGGCAATATGTATCAGAAGGTATGCTCTGATTTTAGCCTCGACTACTTGGTGCCATTCTTCAATGCCCGCACGGGGTGGGTGGGGTGTGTGTTCGGAGTGATGCTCTCTTATCTCTTCAGTGAGCGTCAGTACAAGCGCATGCAGTTGCTGCTTCATCACCTTTGGCCATGGGGCGTAAAGTTGATACTTCTTCTTGGTTTGCTTGCAGTTGGTGGTGCAGATGTCGCAGGAGAATGTGCAGCCATTCATCTATACGCAGTTTTAAGGATGGTACTGCAAGACGGCTATTCAGGCTCTTCAGCGCACGGTCTAGGCTTGGACCGTGCGCTATTCCGTTAGGACAGGACACTGGCGGCATAGGTTACAGTGTACTGTCAGTGCTCTCCAGAGGTCTGGCAGCGATGCATGCCCCATATTATTAGATTATTCAGATTCAAATTCTGATTCTCTCTTCACTCTTCACCTTTTGCACCGAATCCCCTGTGTTTATCGGCTTTCTGAGAGGTGAAGAGTGTTTGCCACTCTTCACCCTCTCTTCACCTCTCTTCACCTTTGGATGGTCTCTTCTTTCTTGGGTGAAGGGTGGTGAAGAGATGGTGAAGAGTCAGAATGTCTCTTCATCCGTGTAAGTTCCTAATATATAGAGTGTTAACTATAGAAGGTGAAGAGTGAAGGGCATTTCGCTTTTTTGGTTAGAGGCCATTGTCCTCATGACTAAATACAGAAATGGAGATAAAAATAGACGAGTAAGAGATGATGTCTCTTGCTCGTCTATTCATATTCAAGGGAGATAGAACTTATTATTCATAACTCAAGGTATATGCCTTAAACTCATTGTCAAAGCCATTG
>ENA-OQEB01000739-OQEB01000739.1-human-gut-metagenome-genome-assembly--contig:-NODE-739-length-12993-cov-1.543292_pt1 | contig 12993 bp, 15 predicted proteins | sample MGYA00242787_ERZ504619 | MGnify/ENA primary metagenome ERZ504619 (study PRJEB26092, sample SAMD00036317) | human gut metagenome | host: Homo sapiens | study: EMG produced TPA metagenomics assembly of... | reverse complement strand
GACAAATCTTCCGGAAAAAAACTTCCTGTTGAAAAGCTTAAAGAAATCTATAATTCCAGATGGGGGATCGAATCCTCTTTTCGAAAATTGAAATATACGATTGGATTAAGTCATTATCACAGCTATAAACCTGATTTTATAAAACAGGAAATATGGGCGAAGTTTATCGCTTATAATGCCACGGAACTTCTTGTTGCTCATACTGTAGTCGTTTATGGGAAACGTAAATATTCCTATAAAGTAAACTTTACGCTTGCTGCACATATATGCAGAATCTATCTCCGTCTCCACACGGAGACAGATTCCATAAATGTGATGGCACTGTTACAAAAGGAATTAGTCCCGATCCGCTGCGATCGACAATTCCCAAGACTTAAAACGGCTCATTTCAGAAAACCCAAATATCTGATATACCGTGTTTCCTAAACAGTATCATCAACTGATAGTATATCACTTTTTCAAGCAGATGAAAATCTGCTTATTTGTCGTTGGCAAAACGAACAAGAATTTAACCATTTTCATATTTCATAAATTTTTCAAGGCATTTCTTTTTAAATGTCAAGTAATCTCCGGAATATGCTTTATTTATCTAAATACCATTGGTGTGTGAACAGTAACGGAATAACATTTTAGCCGAATCAGGTAAGTCAGTTTTCGTTGTAAATAACAGTGAGCTATGATAAAATACAGATATTGAAAGCGCAGAGCGTGTTTGAAAAAACAAAAAATCCTTCGCCGCAGGGCGGGGGATTTTTGGCAGAAGGTATTAAGGGTGGCTTGAGGATATGACAGTACTGGAACAGTTAAGAAAAACAATTGAAGACGGACATCCGGGGGAGACAGAGAAGTTGGTGAGGGAGGCATTGAAGCAGCATATTCCTGCAGGGCGGATTGTGGAAGAGGCCATGACTCCGGCTATGCGAACAGTGGGGAGAATTACAAATCCAATGGAGCGGATATTATTAAAATTCTGGCAGCAGCCCGAAGTGTGCGCAAGGGTTTTGAATTGTTGGAGGAACAGGACTCGCAGTTTGGCAGGAGGAATATCGGAGCTGTAATCCTTGGAACGGTGGAAGGTGATCTGCATGATGTAGGTAAGAATCTGGTTGCGATCATGTTTCGTAGTGCCGGATTTAAGGTGATCGATCTGGGAGTGGATATTTCTGAGAAGCAGTTTCTGCGTGCAGTGAAACAGAATCCGGATGTGTCGATCGTGTGTATCTCCTCGCTTCTGAGTACTTCAATCCCGGAGATGGAGCAGGTGGTAAAGTCTCTGAAACGAAGCAGCAGTAAGCATAAATTTAAGATTATGGTTGGTGGAGGTGCAGTAACGGAGCAGCTGGCGAAGAATATGGGAGCAGATGCCTATACAGAGAACTGTATTGAGGCTGTGGAAGTTGCGAAGACGTTTATTGTGTGAGAACCGGGCTGACAGGTGCGTATGAGAAAGACATAGTGTGAGTTAAATTGCTATAGAATTGACTGGTAAATAGGTGCTTCAATTATGTGACAGGAGGATTGTAGACTTGCAGCTGTCATCAGTTTATTTATATGAAAAAATAAAAGAGAAATATGAAATTACGGAAAGGGGAACTTTATCCGGTTCAGACGGATATCTGCGCCCCTTTTTGTGTTATGAAAAAAAAGAAACATTTCGACATGGGCATGTTTATGTGGTACAGAGATATGACAAAGAGTGGGAATCGGCAGTTCTGACTGCTGAAAATATACTCTGGGTATTTTGTGGGAGAGAGGAAATTGATGCTGCATCAGAAGAGCTTCAGCAGATTCCGTATATTCATATTGCACTTGATAGTCTGGAAGAAATAGCAGAATTTATGAATGATGTGCAGGAGATTTTTGATGCGGCTGATGAATGGGAACGGAAGATTCATGATCTGATGTTAGAACATGCCGGAATGGACAGGCTTTTGCAGGTGACATCGGAATTTCTGCAGAATCCGATGACTGTAACAGGACTGGATTTTACCTTTGTGGCGGAAGCGGGAAGCGAGTATCTGCCGCCGAGGGCGCGGCTGTATACAGATGACGGGTTGAATATGGAATATGTAAATGCGCTTCTGCAGAATGAGACTTATCGAGATATGGCAGATACACATGAATATGTAATGTTTCCGGCTTATATCAGTGGATGTCGTTCGATGAACAGAAATCTGTTTGTGGATGGGAAAGCAACTCACAGGCTGGTTTTGACTGAGTGCAGATCAGAGATTACACTGAGAGTTATCTGTGTACTGGATATTCTGGTGGAGAAATTGGAGTATCTGCTTGCGCATGAAGCGGAGGAAGAAGATCCGGACAGGGATATGGAGCAGATTTTTGTGAGAATTCTGTCGGACAGGACTGCGGATTATATGCAAGTGAGCAGAGAACTGAGTGAACTGGGATGGAGCGGAAATCATGAATATATGTGCCTGATCCTGCAGATTACCTATCTGAATCAGCAGAATCTTTCCACAAAGGCAATCTGCCGATATATTAAGAAGAAATTTGAGGATTCTGTGAGTTTTCTTTATCAGGATGAAATTGTGGCATTTTTTGACCTTACCAGACTTGGAAAAAGCCAGGAGGAAGTAGCCGGAAAACTGGTTTATTTTATCAGGGATACTTATCTGAAAGCCGGATACAGCAGGGTGATGACAGGACATATGAATCTGAGACGGCAGTATGTGCAGGCGAAGACGGCTCTGGATGTAGGAAGCCGTAAGAAGCCTTATCTGTGGATTCATTATTTCGGTCAGGTGGCACTGACTTATATTCTGGAACAGGCAACAAGAAGATTGCCGGGAACAATGATCTGTCATGAAGGGCTGCTGGAATTGAAGAAGCATGATGAGGAGAATCAGACTCAGTATATGGAGACATTGAGAGTGTATCTGGAGCAGCATCTCAGTGCAACTCAGGCGGCAAGGGAATTGTTTATCCACCGCAGTACGTTTCTTTACAGGCTGGACAGGATTAAGGAAATCCTGCAGTCTGAGCTGGATGATCCGGAGGAAATTTTTTATCTGGAATTGTCATTCAGGCTGCTGGAGCAGGAGCAAGAGAAAGAATAGTACGGGAACAGAATAGTGCAGATATCTGGAAAGGTCAATTATTTGTGGAGGGAGATGTTTTGATAAAAAATTCAGGTAATGCTTGAGCGTACCTGAATAAATGTTAAAAGAGATATTATGTTATTTAGCTTCTCCTTCGGCAGCAGCCTCTTCTTCAGCTTCCAGAGCCGGGTCTACATGAACGGCGGCTACGGATACAACTGCAGCTTCAAGGTCTGTCTTTAAGTCTACATCTTTGTCCTGGGCGATGGCGAGGTCTTTGACTTTGATTACGTCACCGACTTTCATGTCACCGACATCTACCATAATTTTGTCTACCAGTGCTGATGGGAGAGCTCTGAAGGAGATTTCTTCCAGATGCTGCTGTAATACACCGGCTTCCAGTTTGTCGTGGTTTACAAGTACGATCTCTGCTACGGAATGTACTTTCTCGTTGCTTACCAGTGCCTGGAAATCTATTTCATCCACCTGTCCTTTTAACGGATTGAACTGGATCTCTTTGATCAGTACGTCATATGACTGACCATCTACATCCAGCATAATCTGGCTTCCTTTGTTATTTGTCTTGAGAAGTTTCTCGACAGCAGATTTTCTCGATTTTAACAGGAAGAGAACCTTCCATCTCTCTGCCAAATACGTTACCTGTAACGTAGCCTTCTCTTCTTAATCTTTTGGCCTTTGTGTCCATTGTTCTTTTTTCAGCTTTTAAAGTATTCATTTGACTTTTCCTCCATTTTACAGCTGAGGTGACACGCTTGACACTATCTTTAATTTATGAGCATCCGAAATGCTCCAGGTGGTGTTAAGTATTTTTGAGTATTCAGTTGTTTGTTCTTTATCTTTGTTACAGCTGTATTATAACACGCTAGAAATAAAATGCAAGAGGAAAATGTGAAGAGTTTGTGAAATTTAAGTAAACACAAACAAAGCCCCCGAAAGTGACCACTTCCGGGGGGCTTTGCATTTAATCTAATTAATCATTAATTACAGAGTATCATTTCTTCTGATATAACCAGGCTGTTCAGCCGGGGAAACGATTTCTTTTTTATGAACGAGTTTCGCCCATTTGTCGACTACTTCATTCTCTACGTGAACACCCTCACCTACAGTAACTTCAGCGAGAACAACACTGTTTCTTACAACAGCACCTTTTTTAATGACGCATCCACGACCGATTACGGAATTCTCAACAGTACCTTCAATCTGGCAGCCGTTGGAGATTACGGAATTCTTCACATCTGCAGTATTGAAATACTGAGTCGGGCAGGAATCATTGGTACGTGTATAGATTGGCCAGTTATCATGGAAAAGTTCCTGAGCTGACTTGTAATTAAGGAGAGCCATGTTTGCAGCATAGTAACTTGGGAAGTCTGTAATGCTTGCAAAGAATCCCTTGTGTGCAACGCCGCGGATGTCCAGAGTTTCGCATTTATCATTCAGGATATCTGCCAGTGTATACATGGAAGAAAGATTCTTGGCTTCTTTGATCAGGCTGATGAAAAGCTCTGTTTTCATAACACAGGTATCCATATAAACATACTGATTCTTCTTATTACCATGATTCGGTTCGATGGATTCCACACCTTTCTGGCGGTTCAGTCCCAGAACATTACAGGTAAGATAAGCCTCTTTTGCATTATCAACAGCGTGATAAAGGAGAGTAACATCTGCACCGGACTCAATGTGTGTATGTAAAACTGGTCAAAATCAATTGAATAAACCATATAGCTCGGGGCAATGACAACATACGGATGATTCATTCTGCTGAGGGACTCCATGTTGTCCAGATAGCAGGAGATATCGGTGTTATAGATATCATTGTCATTATTGTGCTCTGAGAAGAGAAGCTGAAGTTTGCCGCTCTTGGAGTTGATATTGTAATGACGTCCTGTTCCAAGATGTTCTACAACAGAACGGGGTTTATTATTGATATAGACCTGAATACGTTCAATGTTGCTGTTGGTCATATTGGAGATAGGGAAGTCAATGACTCTGTATCTGCCAAGGAAAGAAAACGCACCGATTGGGCGATAATCCTGCATACCATCTACATAAATATTTCTCCCGGAAGAGCTTACGATTCCAAATGCCTTATACATATTATTCTGCCCCCTTTACGCGTTCGCTACAAGCTCAATGTGCTCACTGTCTGCGGCACCGACAACTGCACCTTTACCGATGCGGACACCGTCAGCTACAAGTGCTCGCTGAACAACGGCACCTTCTTCTACAACAACACCCGGCATCAGTACACTGTCGATAATTCTGGCACCTGCACCAATCTTAACACCTGTAAAGAGAACGGAATGCTTAACTTCACCCTGAACAACACAGCCCTGTGTGATATATGCATCTTTAACATCTGCTTCTGCGCTGATGTACTGTGGAAGTGCGGTAACATCTTCTGTATAAATCTTCCATGACGGATCACCCAGATCCAGTTCATTCTTGGAACTTAACAGATCCATGTTTGCTTCCCAGAGAGAGTCGATGGTACCAACATCTTTCCAGTATCCTTCAAATTTATATGCATAAAGAGTTCTGTTATCGTTAAGCATAGTAGGGATGATATCCTTACCGAAGTCATGGCTGGAATCTGGATTCTTGATATCAGCCATCAGCATCTTGCGGAGGAGTTTCCAGGTGAAGATATAGATACCCATGGATGCAAGGTTGCTCTTCGGATGCTCAGGTTTCTCTTCGAATTCTACGATACGTCCGGATTCATCAGTATTCATGATACCAAAACGGCTTGCCTCTTTCATCGGAACTCCGATAACTGCGATGGTTGCATCTGCCTTTGCTTCTTTGTGGGCTGCAAGCATCTTGTCATAGTTCATTTTATAAATATGGTCACCGGAAAGAACAAGAACGTATTCAGGATCAAATTTATCAATGAAATCAATATTCTGGGAGATTGCATCTGCAGTTCCGCGATATACATTCAGATTCTCATCTGCTTTCTCACGTGGAGGAAGAACGTAAACACCGCTGTTTTTAGCATCAAGACCCCAACGTCCGCCGGCTGCCACATAACTGTTCAGCTGGATTGATTCATACTGTGTAAGTACACCTACAACATCAACGCCACTGTTGGCGCAGTTGCTTAAAGGAAAGTCTACGATACGATATTTACCGCCGTATGAAACGGCCGCTTTGCCACTTTATTGGTAAGATCATGCAGACGGCTGCCACGACCGCCGGCCAGGATCATGGCCAACATACTATTTTGTTTCATAATAGTGAACCCTCGCTTTCATTTGTTAGGTAATATTATACATTTTTTCCTGACATTTTTTCCATAGGTTTCTGAAAAAAATATGTAAAAACTTTGCTATAAACTAAGTAAAATCGACGAAAAATTATACATTATATACAAATATCGAGACGAATCGCATGACAGGGGATTAAAGATATTTGTAAATTATGCTTATAACGTACCAAAATTCATTCCAGATTGCCTGCGGCAATGGAATTTTGGCCTGTATGTCTCGGGATTTGGCATATTCATGCCAAAACACCTCGCGGAATAATGCTGTGTGAACAGTAACATTTGTTCACAAATTTAAGTGAAACGGGTGGACGTATAATAGTTCTTACGCTATAATAGGTAGGAATTTATAGAAGAAACGCGTAACTGTGAAACACTGAACAGTTACAGAGAAACAGAGGTTATCACGTGAGTAAAAGAGAAGATTATAAACGATTTATCGTATTTTGTCTGGCGAGTCTGGTGGTTCTGGCACAGGCGGCGGTCTTTGCATGGGTGTGGTATTCCGTTTACAGAGGACAGATCGACGAGCCTTTCTGGCGCAAAGGTAACTGGGTACTGATCGCAATCTACGGTCTGATGTTTGCCCTGTTTGCCAAATTGTACGGAGGACTTAAGGTTGGATATCTTAAGAGGATTGATGTATTTTATTCGCTGACACTGGCACTTTTGTGTACCAATGTGGTGGAATATCTGGAGATCACCCTGATCAACAGATGGTTCCTGAGCGTATGGCCTATGATCGAGATGACAGGAATACAGCTGGTGCTGATCATTATCTGGATATTTGGTTCAAGGTATATCTATTCCGGACTTTACCGCGCACGCCGGCTTCTGGTCATTTACGGTGACCGGGATCCGGGGGACGACCTGATCCATAAGATGAATTCCCGAAAGGACAAATATGACATCAGCGGCAAGGTACACATCAGTGTGGGAGAAGAAAAAATCCATCAGATGATGCAGGATTATGATGGCGTGATCATCTGGGATCTGCATTCAACAGAGAGAAACCGTTATCTGAAATACTGTTTTGCACATTCTGTCCGATGCTATGTGAGTCCGAAGATTTCGGACATCATTCTTATGGGAAGTGAACGCATCCATCTTTTTGACACACCGCTTCTGGTATCCAGAAATATGGGACTGGCAGTAGACCAGCGTGCTGCAAAGAGAGTTATGGATATTCTGATCTCAGGGATCGGCATTATAATCACTTCACCGATCATGCTGATCATAGCGATTGCGGTAAAAGCATACGACAGAGGTCCGGTGTTTTATTTTCAGGATCGTCTGACATTGGGTGGAAAGCCCTTTAAGATCTGTAAATTCCGCAGTATGTGCGTAGATTCGGAGAAAAACGGTGCAAGACTGGCATCCAAGCATGATTCCCGTATCACACCGGTAGGTCATGTGCTGAGAAATCTTCATCTGGACGAGCTTCCTCAGCTTTTCAATGTATTTAAGGGAGATATGTCTCTGGTAGGTCCGCGTCCGGAACGTGAAAGTATCATGCTTGAGTATGAGAAAGAGCTTCCGGAATTCTATTATCGTCTGAAAGTTAAAGCAGGTCTTACCGGATATGCGCAGGTCTATGGTAAGTATAATACAACGCCTTATGACAAATTAAAGCTGGATCTGTTTTATATTGAGAATTATTCCTTCCTGCTGGATATCAAGCTGATCTTTATGACAGTCAAAATCTTTTTCCAGAAAGAAGTATCTGAGGGAGTAGATGACAGACAGGTAAATGCGTTGAAGGATTCCGGGAAAAACGCCGGAGTGTCAGAGAATAAAACGGAGGAATGACCATGAATAAACCGCTGGTATCTGTGATCATGCCGGTTTACAACGGAGAGAAATATATTAGAAAGGCTGTGGAATCTGTCTATGAACAGGAAGTTTCGCTGGAACTTCTGGTGATCGATGACGGTTCCACAGACCATACAGAGGAAGTCCTGTCTGCCTATGAGGGCAGAGAGGACTTTCGATATATTAAGAATCAACAGAATATGGGAGCTGCAGGCTCCAGAAACAGAGGAGTCGGGCTGGCACAGGAACCTACATTGCTTTTCTGGATGCAGATGACTGGTGGGAGCCAGGCAAGCTGAAAGAACAGCTGAAACGTCTGGAAGAGACAGGATACGTGCTGTGTTCTACAGGGCGGGAACTGATGAAAGCAGACGGAAGCAGTACAGGACGGACAATCCCTGTAAAAGAGAAGATCACCTACAGAGAACTTCTGAAACATAACAGCATCAACTGTTCTTCTGTGATACTCAGAAGGGATGTGGCGCGAGAGTTTCCCATGGAGCATGACGACAGCCATGAGGATTATATCACCTGGCTGAAAATCCTGCGAAAATACGGCTGTGCTGCCGGAATCAACAAACCATATCTGAAATATCGTCTCAGCGAAGGCGGCAAATCCAGAAACAAACTGAAATCAGCAGCCATGACTTACAATGTCTACAGATACGCCGGTTACGGCAGGATCAGAAGCTGTATTTTTTTCTGTTCTTATGCTGTACATGGAATATGGAAATATTGTCACTGTTCACAGTAGAGAAATATTTCCATTGACCGAAATGTTAAGTTTCTATTCCATAAATCGTAAAAATATGTTATGCTTGTTGCAGTAAATATGACTTTGCGGTTAATTGCCCGTTACATTGCTGTGCGTTTTTTTGTCTGCCGGTCATCTGAAGAATCTGGCAGAATGGGGTTGTATGTTCACACAGCAGAAGTCAGAAATATGATTAGAGGATAGTACTTAAACATGAAAATAAAAAAAGAGAGAGCGGCGGTGCCGTACTCCTGCCTGATTGACAACATTAAAGTTTTGCTTATCTTTCTGGTAGTATTTAACCATATTATTGCATTTAACCTTGTAAAGGTAGACACTGTAGTGAGATATGTGTGGTATGCGATTACGATTTTTCACATGCCTGCATTTGTTTTTATTTCAGGATACCTGTCAAAGAAACCTCAGAATGTGCTGAAGAATTTTAAGAACCTGCTGATCCCTTATGTTCTGGGATATACCTTAACCTGGTATTCACAGATATGGCTGGGCAGATCTGTAGATTATGAGATACTGCGTCCTACCGGAAGTGTCATGTGGTATATACTGGCACTGTTTATTTACCGCCTTACCATTGAGGCCCTGGGTAAGATCAGATTTATTGTTCTGCTCAGTATCCTGTTCGCATTATGGGCAGGAACCAGACCGGAATTTACCACATTCCTGTCATCATCAAGAATCGTGGTATTTTTCCCGTTCTTTGTTGCGGGGTATCTCTGGAAGAGTGAATATATCACAGCGATCCGTAAATTTAAGGGAAAATGGATCCTGGTGGCAATCTCCGGAGTCCTTTTGTGGGCGATACCGAATTATATGATCCCAAATGAAATGGGAATTGCTATTTTCCGAGGTAATCATGGATATCAGCTCTGTGGCCTGACGGATCCTCAGGGAGTGATCCTCAGACTGCTGATGTATCTGGTATCTTTCGTAGTTGTCTATACGATGCTTGCGTTAGTGCCGGACATCAAACTGCCGCTCACCTATGTGGGACGACATACAATGGGAATTTATTTCTTCCATTATCCGATCATGATCATTATGAATGGTTTATACATCCTGATGCTTCCTGCAATGAACAATGTATGGGTGCTTCTGGGAGTATCACTGGTATTTGTACTTGTACTGGGAAGTCTGCCTGTGGATCTGCTTTATACGGGTGTTCTGAATCTGATCGCATTTATCCTGATCAAGAAGGATAAGACAGTCAGAGATGAAGGTCTGGAAGAAGAGTATGACAGCGAATATGATGAATATGAACTTCTCAGAAGAAAGAAAGCCATCGCAGAGCTTGCGGCAACGCTTGATTCAGAGAGTGAGCAGGACGGACATGTGGAGAAAGTAAATATGGACGAGGATACACCGGATCATACTTCTTCCGACAATCATGAAGCTTTAGCAATGTGGCCGGCATGGAGCTGGAGATTGAAGAAGATAATCTGGATGATATCCCTGATGAACTGATCAAAGGGGAAGAGGAGCTTTCGCTGGAAGACCTGATCCAGGAACTGGAAGCTACTACCAGAACGATGGACGACAATAAAGAACCATAAACACAAAGGAAGAGTTTTGAGATACAAAAACAGTATTTCAAAACTCTTCTTTTTGTAAAGTTAACGCGAATTTAACATTTTTGTAACGGACAGGTGACGGAAGTTGGGAAGTATGATATAATCAAAGTATCTATCGTATGGAGGTTACTGTGAACGTAGTGAACAGTAACGTATGGAGCAGGAAAACTGTTCGGCAAAATAAGAATATTTTTTTCAGGGGAGTTATGACGAAAGAATGAAGAGAGTAATCACATATGGCACTTTTGATCTTTTTCATAAAGGCCACTACAATATTATCAAAAGAGCAAAAGCACTTGGTGATTATCTGATCGTAGGTGTCACAAGTGAGAGCTTTGACATTGAGCGGGGCAAACTCAATGTGCGGGACAGCCTCATTAAGAGAATCGAGAATGTGCGAAGGACGGGGCTGGCAGATGAGATCATCATTGAAGAATATCAGGGACAGAAGGTCAATGACATCATTAAGTATGATATTGATGTCCTGGTGGTAGGATCTGACTGGAGAGGGAAATTCGATTACCTTAAGAACTACTGTGATGTAGTTTATCTGGAAAGGACCAAGAATATTTCCAGTACAAAGCTTCGCAGTGAAGGTGTTATCTTTAATATGGGAATCGTGACGGATGATATCCGGGATAATGATTTTGTGGAGGAATCCAAATATGTCAGCGGAGTTCATGTGGAACGTGTATTCAGCGAGGATCACGAGACTGCACAGAGATTCTGTGATAAATATGAGTTAGGTTCCTGCTGGAGCAGCTATGATGAATTTCTGGCAGATGTAGATATTGTTTATATCAAGACATCGCTGAACCGGAGAGCAGAATATATTGAGCGAGCGCTGAAAAAAGGAAAATATGTGATCAGTGATTCGCCCATGACACTTTCCTCAGAGAAACTGCGCTACCTGTTTCAGGTGGCAAGGGAGAACAATGTGGTTCTCATTGAACGGACCACACTGGTCTACCTACGGGCGTTTAATCAGCTGGTATGGCTGGTACACAGTAACCTGGTGGGAGATCTGGTAAGTGTCAAATGTGCAATCTCCAGGATGATTTCGAGGGCGGCAGGACTTTTAATGAGACGGTCTGCACAGCTATCTGCGCAGTACTGAAACTGCTGGGAAAAAAATGCCAGGATATCAACACCAATGCGGTCCGCAATCAGGAAGGCCGTTTTGTATATGATATGATTTCCATGAAATACGCCGGTGCACTGGCGACTATTGAGATCGGAACAACGGTTGACATTGAGAATGAACTTGTGATCATCGGAAGCAACGGCAGGGTAACTATCCCTAATGACTGGTGGAACACCGGATACTTTGAAGCCAATATTTCAGGAAAAGAATTTCTGAAAAGGTACAGCTTTAACTTCGAGGGAAATGGTTTCCGCTATCTGCTGCAGGAGCTGATGATCATGATCAGAGACAAACGGACAGAATGTACCCGGCTTTTCTATGATGAGTCGGTAAGAATAATAGAAATTTTGGAAACAATCAACAGAAAGGACAATTCATGACGGAGAAACAGAAATACCTCCTGAAGCTTTTCAGGGAGGTTGATGAAATCTGCAGAGAACATAACCTCAGATACGTGCTGGCAGGAGGCTCCCTGATCGGAGCTCTCAGACATGAGGGATTTGTTCCCTGGGATGATGATGTAGACCTTTATATGCACGTCCGGACTGGGAGAAATTCATAGAGATATGCAAAACAGAACTCCCGCCTGACAGAGAGATACAGTGTTCGGAGGTGGACAGAAACTATACAAATTCATTTCCGCGCTACGCATCCACCAATACCTGTGCCATCCATAAGAGCCAGATTATCGGGAAGGACTGTGGCGGAGAAATCATAGACATTCTTACACTGGATCCTGTTCCGGCTGACGACAAAGAATACGAGAAATATAGAACACACATGATGATCTACTCAGATCTTATCAATATTTCCGTAGGTTACAGTGACCGCTGGGAGATACCTGCATCCATGTATCTGAAGTATCTTCTTTCTTATATTTTTCTTGGTAAAAAAGAACACTGGCAAAGCTTGAGAAGATCATGTTCTCTTATAAAGAAGAGGAATGTGACCGTTATGCCATGCGTTGGGGCGGCTGCCCATTTCTTTTTGATAAGGATATGATGTTCCCTGTAAAGGATGGCATCTTTGAGGGAAAAAAGGCAATGATCCCAAATAAGTGCAGTGACTATCTGATCTGGCATTATGGAGACGAGTGGTCATATATGCCTCCTCATGATAAGAGGGAGGGTCATGTAGCAGTGTGTGTAGATGATCTTCCTTATCAGGAGCTACGTGAAGAATACATGCCGAAGATCAATAAGGAAAGATTGCGCTGGGACAGTGTGTTCCGAAAGTTCTATAATATGTGCATTGCGAAAAAAAGCCATAAGGTCCGCCAGGATGGGCTTGCAATGAAAGCCCGCGCTGTTGCACTGGACCTGCAGAGAGCAATCGATGAATCAGGA
>ENA-OQEB01000738-OQEB01000738.1-human-gut-metagenome-genome-assembly--contig:-NODE-738-length-12995-cov-2.559994_pt1 | contig 12995 bp, 21 predicted proteins | sample MGYA00242787_ERZ504619 | MGnify/ENA primary metagenome ERZ504619 (study PRJEB26092, sample SAMD00036317) | human gut metagenome | host: Homo sapiens | study: EMG produced TPA metagenomics assembly of... | reverse complement strand
CTGCGCGGCTTGGCGGCATGATGCCAGCGGGCACGTCGGCCAACGCCTCGTTGCCGCGCTTCATCACGCCACCGGCCAGCTTCAAACGCTGCCACAAGCTCAAACGTCCATTCATGCCGCCCAGTATGCGAGAGCGGCGCGCCACGGGTCTAGCAGCGTGCCGCCAAGTACCGCCAAGTACCGCCAAGTACCGCCAAGTACCGCCAACAGCAACTAGGTGGTTGTTGTCAGAAGATTTGCAAGGGGCCGTCTTCCTCTGGCATGTGCGCGGTCCCCACGCGGCCAACAGTGCACGATTCGAGCGGGCTGGTGAGACCGGTCGAGCCGCGTCGGGTCACGCGCCAAGCGTCACCGGCCCATGTGCGCGCGCTGTTGGCCGCGCTTGCGTCCAAGTCCGTGTCGGCGGCGTGAAGCACGGTGCCGTTGCTCAAACCGCTCACATAGGACTGGCCCACCGTGAGATAGTCGGTGGCGGTCAAATCGCAGAATCGCACGGTTTCTTCGTCGCCCATGTGCCTCAACCGGTCGGCAAGGTCGGCGCTGGTGCCGCGTGTGTCAATCACCAACGGCGCGGCGTATGTGTCGCACAACCGTTTGATTTCCGCGGGCGCGTGGCCGGTGCCGTCCATGATTTTGAGCAAGTTGCGTGGTCACGCTGCCGTCATCGTTCACGATGCCCGCCGAAATGCTGGTGTGGGTCGCGTCCACGTCCACGGCGACACCGAACACCACCGGTCGCGCGCCCAGTTCGCTCGCTGATAGGCGGCACCGTGGTTGTGGCCCAAAGGTCGGCGTCAATCACCCTGTCGGTCACGCCTTCGTCTCGCTGGTTGCCGAATGCGCGCGCCCAGCCGCTCGGATTGTTCCGCCATTGTTCGCGGAAGTCCGGCAGTTGGTCACGTCGCCAGAGCAGACCGGCGGCGGGGTGGTAGCGCATAATCATGTCAAGGTCCTCGGGGTCAGCGTCGGGCGGCAACCCGAAGTCAAACCAACAGGTACGCCGCGACTGGTCGCCCGCTCGGCATTCGTCAAGTTTCCGGTTGAAAAACGTGCTGTCCGCCGTGCCCTCGGTCGAGGTTATCCACAGCTGTGGCTGCACGCCGGTGGCTTGCAATCGTGTCGCCATGGTCGGCACGAAGCCGTCAAGAATCATGTTGCCGGTTTCCTCGCTTAGCTAAACGCCTCGTCCAGCGTCACCTTGTCGCCCTGTACGCCGTGGCCTGATACCTTCGTCACCGATTTAGGCATGATGATGGAACCGTTACGGAACGGCTGGGCCTCGCTGCCGCGTCCCATGTACGGCCTACCTGTGATGGGGGCGAGCGGTGAGGCTTGCAAAGTCTTCAGGAATTTCTTGAAGTGGTCGCCAGCGTCCTTGCCGGTCTGGGCGAGATAGTAAACATACCGGTTCGGCCCCCACTGCGTGTTCCGCGTGTCCCAAGCGTCCACCAGCGTTGACTTGCCGCACTGGCGCGGCGTGCTGAGAATCACCGTGTCGTAGAAGTATGTTCCGGTGTCGGGGTCGATTTCGCCGGCCACGTCCGCCACGAGCCGTTGCCACGGCAATAGGGGCGTACCCAGCAGTTCGGCAAAGCGGGCCACTATAGCGCCGTCAGTCCGGCGTTCCAAGTTCCGCGCGGTGCCGCCGCGCATTGGCACGGTCACGCCTTCGCCTCGGTCAGCAGCGCGGCCAGATTCTCGTCAAGCTCGGGGCCTCGGGGTACAGTTCGCGCAAATGGTCGAAAGCGTTGTTATAGCTGTCCGCAAGCGTCGAAATGTTCTTGCCCAACGCCAGATAGCTATCGATGTTGTGCGCTATCGCGGTCATCAGCGCCGCGTAGGTGTCAGCGGCCTCGGTGACGGTCTTTCCATCGAAGAACGTCTTGAGGTTGGCGCGTGTGCGCGTCTCCATGAAGCCCTGACGATTGCCGATTTCCGAGAATCCCTCAAAGGTTCCCTGAATTGCCATTGTTCGCCTCTTTTCGTTGCAATTCCGCCGTTTTCAGGCTTTTTTTATTTTTGGTTGGGGGTGAAAAAAACTTGGCGCGGGGTGATTTCCAAGCCGTCCGTTTAAAAAACGAGCCTCACCACTCGGGCCGTGAAGCAACAGACGTTGAACCCGAACGAAGGCCAAGGGCAACGAGCTTCGCACGCCGCGCGGCCTGTCTCACGTCCACGAGCTGCTGCGAGAGATGCAGCGAATACCATTGCCGCGCCGTCTGCCTAGCGCCCTCGTTGCGCTGCTGCGTCTCCAACCGGTCGAACACCACGGCAGCGCCGGGGTCAACAACGTGAATGTCATAGTCGAGCGCCAACCATTCCTCAAGCAATCGAGGGTGAGCGTGGCTGGCCGGTATCGATTTGATAAGCCACACGTCAACAGGCGCGTTCATGCGCACCAGCTTGTTGTACGCGCCTTGCCATGCGCCTTGGCCCGCCTGAATCAACGGGGCCGTGGGCTTGGCCTTCACGTCACCGCCAAGGGTAAGCGCCGAAGCCAACTGGTCGAAGTCCAGCACCAGCGCGTCACTCGCCGCGTGTTGCGCCACATAGGAACTCTTACCGGCGCACGGCGGCCGATAACCGCGTGGATAGTCGCGCCGTAACCGGATAGCACACGGTTGCTTCGGCTGATGTTGCACGCCTTGCACGCGCGCCGTATGTTCGCCACCGTGCCACGGCCACCGGCCTTGAACGGTATGATATGGTCGTCTTCCTCGCCGTGGTGCGTGCATACCGGCAATTCCAGCCAACAGTCATTGCCCCATGTCTCTATGACCTCTTCACGCACGCGGCGCGGTATCGTTCCACGCTGGCGCTTCAATCCCCTTGTCGCCATTGTCACGCCTTGCCCTTCTGCTCCATCACCCACCGGTCAAGGTCGGCAACCTCGTACAGGCACGGCGAATTGATAGCGTCACCGGCCTTGAACCAGACGGGGCCGGTGTTGTCCGCCCTCATGCGCTCCATCTGCCTTTGTGAACGATGCAAGTACCGTGCGGCCTGAGCGGTCGTGAGTTTCGCGCGCGGGTTCATTCAGCACACCCCCGCGTAAGCCTTGAGCGAGGTCAACAGGTCGGCGCGGTCGAACACCTGAACACCGGCGCGCTTGCGAGGCCGCTGCACGTAGCCTTCACTGATAAGCTGCTGCAACACATGGTCTCCGGTCGGGTCAGCGGTCGGCGCAATCTTGCCGAGATGCAGCAGCTTGCACACTATGCCACGCTCAATCGAGTCGGTGCCCGTGGTGTCATGCTCCAACTGGGCGACGTTCCACCTGATAGCGTTCTTCATGTCCTTCGTCCGCTGGGCCTTATTCGCCGGTGACTGACGCTTGGCACGCCGGGAAGTCGGACGGCCGGAACGTTTGTAAGAGACTGCATAACCCATCTTGTTGCCTCGTTTCGTCGTAAGTGCTTGGTTGATGTTCTTGTGAATCGTGATTAACCGGGTTTTCATTTCATGTGACCTTCGGGTGGTGAGCGGTTGAGCGGGGGAACCTAAGCCGGAAACAAGCGTTGAAGCGCAAGGCTTCGCCGTCGTTTCCAGTGAGGTTCGCCCAAATTGCTTCGTAACGGAGCCGCGTATATCGCTTTGAGGTCAGCGGCCGAAGCCGCGCGCAAGGTCACGACAAGAGGCCCGCCACGTATGACGGTGCTGCACCTGTTGCGCCTGACAATGCGCCCCAAGTCGTTCAGTAACCCGCATGGCGCCCCCGCGCCGTCTTAACCACGCCCCCACAGGGCGTGTGTTTGTAACGCGGTGAGCAAGCCGCGCTAGGGTACTTCAACGTGCTACGGGTCACCTAGAGTCGCCCCCGATTACGGCACATTCAGTTATCGGCAAACGCTACCGTCGTCTTCGGCGGCGCAAATCGTCCTGAGCCAAAGCGTCGTTGATGGACGCGCGTAGCGCCTCAAGAGTCTGTCGGGTCGCCACCTGATTCAACGCAATATCGCCGCTGTCGGAATGAATCTCAAACAATCCCGGATACTCGGGGTGAGCGTTCGCCCACACGCGCGTAGGTGTCTGGAACATGCTCATAGTTCGGCCTCTACTTTCACCGCGCCCCTGTAACCGGCGCTAATCCACATGGCGGCTCGGGCACTGAACATGGCAACGGTCACAAGCGCGAACGCCAGCACCGCGAACGGTGCCGCAAGAACGGTTCTAATCCCTCTCACAATCGGCCCCTTCCTTGGTCTCATAGCGCATTTCTACGCCCCTTCCTGATTGCCTCGGCAATGTGCTGGTTGATGGTCACGAGGTCGCCCAGACTCATGCCCGCGAAAGCGAAGTAATCGCCGTCAACGGTGATTCTGAAACCAAACGAGTTGTCAACCTCGAAATGGTCAACGTCGAAATGGTTGTGTGATTTCTTGGTGAAAACAGGCATGTCACTTCACCTCTAACGGCTTGCGGCCCAACAGAACATCAGCGCTGACGTTCAACAGGTCGCAGTCTTGGCGATTTCATCAGCGGTGAGAATGACATGCCCGGCGCATTTCTGCGAGACGCTGGAACGGCTGCAACCAATTGCATCGGCCATGTCTTGCTGTGTCAAGCCATTAAAGGCCAGTAAGCGTTTAATCAGCTCACCAGTGGTGATTTCAGGTCTAGTTTGTTTAGTCACGCTAACATCATACATATAAGTTGGTGAGATTCATTCCCGCGTGTCGAGTGATTAACCAACAAAATTAAGCTGTGCTAAACTTCTGTTTATGACACAAACAATTGCAATGCCCGTTGCGACGGGGGAAGAACAGCGTGAGAGTCTGCAAGACGTGGTTACGCGAAACATGCGCGTAGCTATGGCGTTGCGGGGCGTGAACCAAACAAAACTAGCTGAAGCGCTCGGTGTGGATAGGTCGGCCATTTCTCAGAAAATGACGCGCCGTGTTGCTTGGAGCCTTGAGGATATAGAAAAAGCCTCGGGATTCTTCAAAGTGAATCCCGAGGCGTTGGTAGCGGGGCATGGATTTGAACCATGGACCTCTGGGTTATGAGCCCAGCGAGCTACCGAGCTGCTCCACCCCGCGCCGGCTGTTTTCAAACAGCTCTATCTAAGATAGGGGAGAATGCGAGATTGTCAAATCGGCGTGTCGGATTTTTGCGCTGAGTGAAATGCCGGGATTGATAACCGGTCATAACTCATGGCGATAACCTGACGGCGTATCAATATCCCGGCCATTGCCATAATAAGAACATGCCTATCAAGATCCCAAGCGGCCTGCCCGCGCGTGCCATCCTCGACTCGGAACGCATCTTCGCCCTGGAGAAGCCCGAGGCGGAGCGCCAGCGTGTGCGACCGCTCAAATTGGTGATCCTGAATCTGATGCCCAAGAAGGTCGAAACCGAGACGCAGCTGCTGCGCCTGATCTCCAAATCGCCGCTGCAGGTCGAAATCGACTTCATGAAGACATCCACCCATGAACCGACCCATGTCAGTCACGATCATCTGGTCAAGTTCTATGAGACGCTGGATGCCTTCCGCGACAACTACTATGACGGTTTCGTCGTCACCGGAGCCCCGGTCGAGCACCTGCCGTTCGACCAGGTCGATTACTGGGACGAGTTCAAGTCGATTCTCGACTGGGCGAGCACCCATGTGTTCTCCACCATGTACCTGTGCTGGGGCGCGATGGGGGCGCTCAACTACCGGTATGGCGTGCGCAAGGTTGACCTGCCGGAGAAGATATTCGGGGTGTTCCCGCAGTACCTGCAGGACGAGTACTGCTTCCTGACCAATGGTTTCGACGAGATTGCACTGCAGCCGCACTCCCGTCTGGCGGGTGTGAACGAGGCCGACGTGGCGGCGAATCCCGACTTGCAAGTGCTCACTTGGTCCGCAGTCCGGGCCTGGCCTGATCGCCACTCGCGATTTCTCCGAAGTGTTCGCTCTCGGCCATTGGGAGTACGGCAAGACGACGCTCCAGGAGGAGTACGAGCGCGACATGGCGAAGGGGATGAGCAACGTCCCGTTCCCGCACAACTACTTCCCGCATGACGATCCGCACCTTGAGCCGTTGTTCGCATGGCGATCGCACGCGAATCTGCTGTGGCGCAATTGGCTGAACTGGGTGTATCAGACCACGCCGTACGATCTCACCGAAGTGCCCGGATTGCGGGCGGAGCGCCGGCTTGGCATCGATCGTTTCCGCCACGCGCCCGCCGGCCCGCGCAAGGACGATTTCTCACCGTTCGTCCATGACGACTACGGCGTGATACGTGGCGAATGATGGTTCTCGCCTGCGCTGCGGTCGTTTGACGGGGATCTGGGACCATCCCGGTCGGCTCCCGCTGATGGTCTTTCGGATCTGGAGGGCGCAGATGACCTCGGAATCCCGCTGTAATTGGGCGGAGATTCGAGATTTGTTGCATTAGCACGGTTTGGTGTCCACATGGCGTACAAAAGAGGGCCATCGCCGTGCTCAATAGGTGGAATACCGCCTCTTTTGTCCATGCCTTATGAGCGGTGTTTAAAAAATTGTCCAAATAATGAGACAATGACCAATATGTTAACGCTCACAAATTTGGAGAAGAAACGCCGTACAGCCCTTGAAAAATAAGGCATGTTGCGTGTTGTCCAAGGTGGTCATAGGATAATCACTTAGTCATTCGGAGCGGAATGTCTGGGCAGGAACTCCGGTTGGTCGGTCTTATGCCCGGGCAGCTTCGATAACGGCTGGACGGACGATATCCAAACGTCACATTCGCCTCAACCGTTGGGCTAAACTGACAGCTGATAATGAGAGCAGGAGGCGCGATATGGTAGATGCGGTCGGTATGGGCGCACTATTGGCGGCCGACGGCGGTCCCGAACTGCCAACGGTCAATGATTTTCTTCCTCCCGAGATCCTGTTCCAGGGAACCCCCTTCGCGATCAATCGCATCATATTGATCCGCATCGTGGCGACCGTGGTGCTTCTCGTGGTGCTCGGTATCACGGCGAAGCGCGCCAAGCTCATCCCCGGCCGCTGGCAAGGCGTGGTCGAGATGGGCATCGACTTCGTGCGTGACAGCGTCGTATATCAGGTCATGGGCGAGCTGCGCGGCAAGCGCTACGTGCCGATGATTTCGACGTTGTTCTTCACGATCTTCGTGTTCAACCTGTGCGGCATCATCCCCGGCATGAACATGGCGGCCACCGCCACAGTGGTCATGCCGCTGGTGTTCGCGGTCTGGGTGCTCATCCAGTACTGGATCACCGCAGCACGCGAGAAGGGCCTGTGGGGCTACATCCGCGACGAGTGCTTCCCCAAGGGAGTGCCGTGGCCGGTGTACATCCTGCTGGCGCCGATCCAGCTGTGCGAGCTGGTGCTGATCCGCCCGGCATCGCTGACCATCCGTCTGTTCGCCAACATGATCTCCGGGCACTTGCTCGTGGCATCCTGCCTGGCGTTTGCGCAGTACTGGGTCATCGACGCGACCAATAAGCTTGCCGGAATCCCCGTCGGCGCGCTGTGGTTCGTCTTCGGTTTGGTGCTCACCCTGTTCGAGGCGTTCGTCGCCTTCCTGCAGGCCTACGTGTTCGCCATCCTCTCGACGGTGTACATCAGCATGAGCTACCCGGAGGAATGAGCCGCACCCGCGTGAGACTCACCACGGACAATACGAATACTTTGCAATTCCCGAGACAACTGAAGAAATTAACCAAGTTTTTTTAACGGTTACGTTAGAAAGGAAACAGAAATGGACATCATTACTCTCGCTCAGGTCACCGGCAGCCTTTCCGTCATCGGCTACGGCCTCGCGACCCTCGGCCCCGGCCTCGGCCTGGGCATCCTGTTCGGCAAGGCGATGGAGTCCACCGCCCGTCAGCCCGAGGTGAGCGGCAAGATCCAGATGATCATGTTCATCGGCCTCGCACTGGTCGAGGTGCTGGGTCTGCTCGGCTTCGTGGCCGCCCTGATCGTTAAGTGAGACGACAGGCGACGATTCACACGTTTATTCGACATTGAAAGGAGGGCTTCATGATGACAATAGCCGCAAGTGACGGCCTCAAGCTGTTCATTCCGCAGTCTACGACATCGTGTGGTCCCTGATCATCTTGTCATCGTCGCGCTGTTCTTCCACAAGTTCTTCATGCCGAAATTCAACGCCATCTTCGATGAGCGTGCGGCGAAGATCGAAGGCAACATCGCCAAGGCAGAGCAGTCCAAGAAGGATGCCGACGCCGCCAAGAGCAAGTACGAGGCCCAGCTGAGCACCGCTCGCGTCGAAGCTCCAAGATTCGTGACGACGCCCGTGCCGAAGCTCCCACATCATCGCCGACGCACGCTCCCGCGCGGAGTCCGACGCCGCCAGATCACCGCCAACGCGCAGCGCTCTATCGAGTCGCAGCAGCAGCAGGCGCTGGTCTCCCTCAAGGGCGAAGTCGGTACTCTTGCCACGGCCCTGGCCGGCAAGATTCTCGGTGCCAAGCTTGAAAGCGACGACGTGCAGTCCTCGATGATCGACAAGATGATCGACGACCTGGACACGAACGACAAGAAGTGATTCCGGCGTTCCGGAAAGGGAGGTGACCAATGCGAGGAGAGGCATCCCGCATCTCGGATCGCGTTTCGCGTGACGAGTTGGCGCCCAAGCTGCGCTCGACCGGCAAGGACGCATGGCGTATCGGCAACGAACTGTTCACGATCACCAACGTGCTTGACCACACCGTGCAGCTCGAACGCGCTCTCACCGATCCGTCACGTCCGGTCGACGACAAGATCGGCGTGCTCAAGGAGCTCATCGGTGCCCAGGCCCATCCCATGACCCTGGAGATCATGAGCGATCTGGTCGGTCGCAAATGGAGCCGTGCCGCGCACATCGCCAACGCCGTCGAAGACTTCGGCGTTGACGCCATGATGTACTACGCGGATGCCGCGGGCGTCACCCTGCGCGTGTCCGTGGAACTGGCCGAGCTGCATTCCGCGCTGCTCAACCTGCCGGTTCTGCGTTCGAAGCTCAATGACGACAGCGTACCCGCCAAGGCGCGCATCGATCTGCTGAACGCCGTGCTGGGCAAGACCGAGTTCAACGAGGTCACGCTCCGGCTGGCGGAACACGCCGCGTGCAACCCGCGCAACCGGCGCTATCTGGAGACCATCCAGTGGCTGATCAACAAGTTCTCGCGCCATATGGGCGAGTCGATGATTACCGTGACCACCGCGTCGCCGCTGAACATCGACCAGATCAAGCGACTGACCGACGTATATTCCGCGAAGCTCGACCATCCGGTGCACATCAACTCGGTCGTCGACCCCACGGTCCTCGGCGGCATGCGCATCCAGGTCGGCGACGAGGTCACGGACAACACCGTGGTCGCCCAGCTCCAGCAGCTGCACCGCACGGTAAAGGCGAAAGCCTGACGATACGGTTCTGGGCCGCGCCACACGCGGCGACGGAGCCCGACATGAAATTTTCCAACAATAAGGAGTGATCATGGCAGAACTTACCATTGATCCCGCCACGATACGCAAGGCGCTCGATGATTTCGTCGAGTCGTACAAGCCGAGTGACACCCCCACCCAGGAAGTGGGCTATGTCGCGACGGCGGCGACGGCATTGCGCACGTGACGGGACTGCCTGGTTGCATGGCCAACGAGCTGCTGACCTTCGAGGACGGCACGCTCGGCCTGGCGTTCAATCTTGACGCCCGTGAGATCGGCGTGGTTATCCTCGGCGATTTCGCAGGCATCGAGGAAGGCCAGGAGGTCCGACGCACCGGCGAAGTGCTCTCCGTGCCCGTCGGCGACGGCTATCTCGCCGCACCGTGGACCCGCTGGGCAACCCGATCGATGGCCTGGGTGAAATCAAGGGCATTGAAGGGCGTCGAATCCTCGAAGCCCAGGCTCCTGACGTTATGCACCGTCATCCCGTCGACGAACCGCTGTCCACCGGCCTGAAGGCCATCGACGCGATGACGCCGATCGGCCGCGGCCAGCGTCAGCTCATCATCGGAGACCGCCAGACCGGCAAGACCGCAATCGCGATCGACACCATCATCAACCAGAAGAAGAACTGGGAGACGGGCGACCCGAAGAAGCAGGTGCGCTGCATCTACGTGGCCATCGGTCAGAAGGGTTCGACCATCGCATCCGTGCGCCAGAGCCTCGAAGAGGCCGGTGCCATGGAGTACACCACCATCGTGGCCTCCCCGGCTTCCGATTCCGCAGGCTTCAAGTACATCGCGCCGTACACCGCTCGGCCATCGGCCAGCACTGGATGTACCACGCAAGCACGTGCTCATCGTCTTCGACGACCTGTCGAAGCAGGCCGAAGCCTACCGTTCGATCTCGCTGCTGCTGCGCCGCCCGCCGGGGCGTGAAGCGTACCCTGGCGACGTCTTCTACCTGCATTCGCGTCTGCTCGAACGCTGCGCGAAGGTCTCCGACGATCTGGGCGGCGGTTCCATGACCGGCCTGCCGATCGTCGAGACCAAGGCGAACGACGTGTCCGCGTACATCCCGACCAACGTGATCTCCATCACCGACGGCCAGATCTTCCTGCAGTCCGATCTGTTCAACGCCAACCAGCGTCCCGCCGTGGACGTCGGCATCTCGGTCTCCCGAGTCGGTGGCGCCGCACAGACCAAGGCCCTGAAGAAGGTCTCCGGCACGCTGAAGATCTCGCTGGCGCAGTACCGTTCGCTGGAATCCTTCGCGATGTTCGCGTCTGATCTGGACGCCGCGTCCAAGAACCAGCTGAACCGTGGCTCGCACCTGACCGAGCTGCTCAAGCAGCCGCAGTTCTCGCCGTATTCGATGGAACAGGAAGTCGTCTCCGTGTGGGCCGGCACCCATGGCAAGATGGATGATCTGCCGCTGGGCGACGTGCTGCCGTTCGAGCACGCACTGCTCGATTACCTGGAGCACAGCACCGACATCCTCAAGACCATCCGTGAGACTGAGAACTTCACGCCTGACACCGAAGCCGCCTTGGACGAGGCCGTCGAAGCGTTCCGCGAGACGTACGTGACCAAGCCGGCAAGCCGCTGGTCGTGAAGAAGTCCTCGACGCGCAAGCCCGTGCCCGTGGAGCAGGAGAAGATCATCGCCAAGGCCGACAAGCCCGCGCACGATCCGACCAAGCACCCGATGGCTGGAGAAAAGAAGTAGCCCATGGGATCGCAACTCGCATTGAAGGGCAGGATCGCCTCTACGGGATCGCTGGAGAAGATTTTCAACGCCCAGGAGATGATCGCGTCTTCGCATATCGCCAAGGCCCGTGACGTGGCCCTGAACGCGAAGCCGTACGCCGATGCGATTTTCGATGCCGTTCAGGCTGTGGTAGCCCACACCCGTATCACGCATCCGATTGTCAAGAAGGAGGAGGACAACCCCAAGGTTGCCGTCCTCGCCTTGACGGCGGATCGTGGCATGGCCGGCGCATACACCTCTCGATCATCCGTGAGACCGAGGAACTGCTCACGCGACTCGACGACGCGGCAAGCAGCCGGAACTCTACGTGTATGGCCGGCGCGGCGTGACGTACTACAAGTACCGCAACCGCGCAATCGCCGACACGTGGGAGGGGGATACCGACAAGCCGGGCGTTGAAATCGCCGAGGCCATCTCCAACGCACTGATGACCGCCTACATGAAGCCGGCCAGCCAGGGCGGGGTCTCCGAGCTCTACATCGTCTACACCGAGTTCATCAACATGGTGGTGCAGAAGGTGCGCGTGCTGCGTATGCTTCCCGTCGAAGTGGTCGAGGCCAAGGTCGAATCCGGCCCGGGCATGTCGCGCGAGAGCGAGGGCGACAACGCCGCCAGCTCCAAGGTGCGCCCGTTGTACCGCTTCGAGCCCAGCTTGGACAAGGTGATGGATGCCATCCTGCCGAAGTACATCCAGTCGCGTATTCACGAATGCCTGCTGGAGGCGGCCGCGTCCGAGACCGCGAGCAGGCAGAACGCCATGCACACGGCGACGGAGAACGCGCGTAACCTGATCGACTCGCTGACCCGTAAGATGAACGCCTCCCGTCAGGCGTCCATCACCCAGGAACTTACCGAAATCATCGGCAGCGCGACGCGCTGAACACAAAGGAAGAGTAGGAACGCATATGGCTGACAATCAGACCACAGCGCTCCCGAGACGGCTGCAGAGCCGATCAATGGACGTGTGACGCGTATCCAGGGTTCGGTTATCGACGTCGAATTCCCGGTGGGCCACCTGCCCGATATCTACAACGCCCTGACCGTCGAGCTGACCAACACCGGCGCTCACGAGGAAGGCGAGACCGCGCACACGATCACGCTTGAGGTCGAGCAGCACCTTGGCGACTCCACCGTGCGCGCCGTGGCCCTGAAGCCCACCGACGGCCTCGTCCGCGGCGCTTCGGTGCACGACACAGGCAGCTCGATTTCCGTGCCCGTCGGCGACGTGACCCTGGGCCACGTGTTCGACGTGACCGGTCACGTGCTGAACAAGAAGGCCGACGAGACCATCAAGGTCACCGAACGCTGGCCCATCCACCGCAAGCCGCCGGCATTCGACCAGCTGGAGTCCAAGACCCAGATGTTCGAAACCGGCATCAAGGTCATCGATCTGCTGACCCCGTACGTGCAGGGCGGCAAGATCGGTCTGTTCGGTGGTGCAGGCGTCGGCAAGACCGTGCTGATCCAGGAGATGATCCAGCGCGTCGCCCAGAACCACGGCGGCGTGTCCGTGTTCGCCGGCGTCGGCGAGCGTACCCGTGAGGGCAACGACCTCATCGGCGAGATGGGCGAGGCCGGCGTCTGGAGAAGACCGCACTGGTCTTCGGCCAGATGGATGAGCAGCCGGGCACCCGTCTGCGCGTCCCGCTGACCGCACTGACCATGGCCGAGTACTTCCGCGACGTGCAGAACCAGGACGTGCTGTTGTTCATCGACAACATCTTCCGCTTCACGCAGGCCGGCTCCGAGGTCTCCACGCTGCTGGGCCGCATGCCCTCCGCCGTGGGTTACCAGCCGAACCTGGCCGACGAGATGGGCTCCCTCCAGGAGCGCATCACCTCGACCCGAG
>ENA-OQEB01000737-OQEB01000737.1-human-gut-metagenome-genome-assembly--contig:-NODE-737-length-13011-cov-3.237659_pt1 | contig 13011 bp, 15 predicted proteins | sample MGYA00242787_ERZ504619 | MGnify/ENA primary metagenome ERZ504619 (study PRJEB26092, sample SAMD00036317) | human gut metagenome | host: Homo sapiens | study: EMG produced TPA metagenomics assembly of... | reverse complement strand
CTGCAAACGGCGACCGTTTCTTCCCTGCGGCTGGATGCGGTGCTGGCAGCCATGCTCCACTGCAGCCGCAGCATGGCAGCGGAGCTCATCACGGCAGGCCGGGTGGAGATCAACCACCTTCCGGTGGAGAGCGTCCACGCCCCGGTGTATGAGGGCGATGTCTTCACCGTGCGGGGCAAGGGCCGCTTTGGTCTGACGGCACTGCCCGGAAAAAGCAGAAAAGACCGGGCAATCATCGAGTTTTTTCAATATTAAATGAATTTGGGAGGAAACTACTATGCTGACCTCGCAGGACGTGCGCAGCGTTCAATTTGAAAAAACCTCCGCGGCTATCGCACCGAAGAGGTGGACCGTTTCCTGGATAAGGTCGAAGAGCAGCTCCGGCAGGACGATGCTCTGGCCGAGGAGCTGCGCAAGCAGATCGCAGACCTGACAGCGGAAAACCAGCGTCTCCACGAAGAGATGAAGAACTACGAGGCGGACGGCGACATGCTCAAGAGTGCGCTCATCAATGCACAGCGCATGGGCGAGAACGTCATCCGCGAAGCAAACCAGAAGTCGGAAGAGATCCTGCACCCGTGCAAATCTGCGCGGGGATGATATTATCCGCGATGCCAATGAGCTGCTCCAGAAGGCCAGTGACCGCGCGGATGAGATCATCAACGAAGCAAACGATAAAAAGCTGGCAGAGGAGCGCGAGTATGACCGCGTCCGTCTGGAAGTCACCCGTTTCAAGTCCGACGTGCTCAACCTGTACCGCAGCCATGTCGAGTCTCTGAGCCGCCTGCCGGAGTTCCAGAAGGAGGAGCCGGAGGCTGCCGAGCCCGCTGTGGAGGAAAAAGCAGAGGAGACCACTGCTGCGGCTCTGACCGAGGAGATCGAGCAGGCACAGCCGGAGACCGATGCCGCCCCTGCGGACGAGGAAACCGCAGAGGACGACAAGAGCGAGGATTTCTGGTCCAAGGATGAGAGCCAGCTCAAGATCAAGCTGGACCCGTCTCAGGCACCCGTTGGCGCAGAGGAAGAGGAAGAACCGGCAGAGCCGGATTATGCCGCTTTCAAGGGCGTCAAATTCAGCGAGTGACCGGAGCGTTTCAATAAATTAGAGGAGTGTGTAACCATTGGCTAAGAATAAGTCTCAGTACGACAGTACGTTGAATCTGCCCAAGACGCTGTTCGAGATGCGCGCAGGCCTGCCCAAAAAGGAGCCTGTCATGCTCAAGGACTGGGAAGACAACGACCTGTACAATCAGCTCATCAAGCACAACGACGGCAAGCCCAAGTTCGTTCTGCACGACGGCCCTCCGTATGCAAACGGCAACATCCACATGGGCACCGCGCTGAACAAGATCATCAAGGATATCATCATCCGCGACAAGAACATGGAGGGCTTCCAGGCTCCCTATGTGCCCGGCTTTGATACCCACGGCCTGCCCATTGAACTGAAGGCTCTGTCCTCTCTGGGCGAGAAAAAGAAGGACATCTCCAAGCTGGAGCTGCGCCAGATCTGCGAAAAGTTTGCCACCGAGCATATCGACATTATGAGCGACCAGTTCAAGCGTCTGGGCGTTATCGGTGACTTTGAGCACCCCTACCTGACCCTGAAGCCTGAGTTCGAGGCCCGCCAGATCGAGATTTTTGGCGAGATGGCCAAGAAGGGCTACATCTACAAGGGCCTGAAGCCTGTGTACTGGTGCCCCGACTGCCGCACCGCTCTGGCTGAGGCAGAGATCGAGTACGGCGAGGACGACTGCGATTCCATCTTCGTCCGCTTCCATGTATCTCAGGACCCCAACGGTGTGCTGGCAAAGCACGGCATCCCGATGGACAAGACCTATTTCGTGATCTGGACCACCACCACCTGGACCCTGCCCGCCAACGAGGCCATCTGCCTGAACGGTGCCTTTGAGTATTCCTTTGTCAAGATCGGCGAGGAGTACCATATCATGGCCACCGAGCTGGTCAAGAGCGTGATGGATGCCTGCCATATTGAGAACTACGAGATCGTGGGCGAACCTGTTTCCGGCGCTGAGTTCGAGCTGATGCGCTATCATCACGTCTACCTGCCCAAGGAGGGTACCGTCATCCTGGGTGACCATGTCACGCTGGAAAGCGGTTCCGGCTGCGTCCACACCGCAGGCGGCCACGGCGTGGATGACTTCAATGTTTCTCAGAAGTACAACGTGCCCATCACTGTTCCTGTGGACGACGGCGGCTGCCTGACGGAGCTGGCCGGTAAGTACGCAGGTCAGCGTGTCTGGGCTGCCAACAAGACCATTCTGGCCGACCTGACCGAAGCCGGTGTCATCATGGGTCAGGTGCACATCAAGCATCAGTACCCCCACTGCTGGCGCTGCCACAACCCCATCATCTTCCGTGCCACCGAGCAGTGGTTCTGCTCTGTTGCCAAGTTCCGTGACGATGTCTACAAGGCCATCGACACCGTGAAGTGGATGCCTGACTGGGGCCATGACCGCATGAAGGGTATGGTCCGTGACCGCAACGACTGGTGCATCAGCCGTCAGCGTACCTGGGGTGTGCCCATCCCGGCTTTCTACTGCAAGAAGTGCGGCGCTTACCACATCACCGATGCCACCATCAAGGCTGTCAGCGCGCTGTTCCGCAAGGAAGGCTCCGATGCATGGTACAAGTATGAGGCAGAGCAGATCATCCCGCAGGTGAAGTCTGCGAGAAGTGCGGCGCTTCCGAGTGGACCAAGGATACCGACATCATGGATGTCTGGTTCGATTCCGGTTCCACCCACGCTGCCGTGCTGGAGGAGCGCCCGGAGCTGAGCTTCCCGGCCGACATGTATATGGAGGGTGGCGACCAGTTCCGCGGCTGGTTCCAGTCCAGCCTGCTGACCAGCGTGGCTGCCAAGGGCTGCGCACCTTATAAGTCCGTTCTGTGCCACGGCTGGGTCGTGGACGAGCAGGGCAAGCAGATGCACAAGAGCGCCGGCAACGGCGTGGAGCCCAGCGAGATCATCAAGGACTACGGTGCGGATATCATCCGCCTGTGGGTCGCTTCTTCCGACTACACTGTGGATGTGCGCGCCGGTAAGAATATCTTCAAGCAGCTGAGCGAGGCTTACCGCAAGATCCGCAACACCGCCCGCTTCATTCTGGGCAATCTGGATGGCTTTGATCCCAACACCGATTGTGTGGCAGATGACCAGCTGCAGGAGATCGACCGCTGGGCACTGGCTGCTCTGGATGACCTGATCGTGAATGCCAAGGCAGGCTATGATGTGTATGACTTCAACAAGGTCTATCACGCCGTCTACAACTTCTGCGTTGTTGCCATGTCCAACTTCTACCTGGATGTGACCAAGGACCGCCTGTACTGCACCAACGGTGTGGGCCGCAAGGCTGCCCAGACCACCATGTACAAGATCCTGGTCGCTCTGGATAAGATCATTGCCCCCATCCTCTGCTTCACCAGCCAGGAGATCTGGGACTTCCTGCCCAAGACCGAAGGTATGAACAAGTACGTTGTGTTCGAGGCAATGCCCAAGGCAGGACAGTACGCTGCAGACGATGCCTTCAAGGCCAAGTGGGCACAGCTCATTGCTGTCCGTGACGAGGTCAAGAAGGTGCTGGAGCAGGCCCGTGCAGAAAAGACCATCGGTGCTTCTCTGGAAGCTTCCGTTACCCTGTACTGCAATGATGCCGTCTATGACCTGCTGAACAGCATTCCCATGGACGAGCTGGCTGACCTGATGATCGTCTCCCATGTGGAGCTGGTCAAGGGCGAGGGTGGTTCTGCCTCCGCTGTTGAGGGTCTGGGCGTTGCTGCTGCACACGCCACCGGCGAAAAGTGCGAGCGCTGCTGGAAGTATTCCGCAGACATCGGCACCCATGCCGCACATCCCACCCTCTGCGCACGCTGTGCAAGCGTGGTGGAAGCATAAGCCTTCCTGAAATAAACGCTGCGGCGCTCCTTTCGAGCAGGGAGCGCCGCTTTTTGGTATCAGAACACAGGCGGCAGCGTGCCGCCGTTGGGAGTATTTTTATGGCATTTGTGATCTTCAATCTGCTGTGCGTTGCGGCGCTGGTCGGCCTCGATCAGCCATCAAGTTCTGGCTGTCAGCGCTTTGCAGCCGGTGGGCGCAATGCCGCTGATCCCCCATGTGGTGGAGCTGCGGTTCGTGCTCAATCAGGGTATGGCATTCAGCCTGCTCAGCGGCAAGCAGCTGTTTTTGATCGTTGCAACCAGCGCAGCGCTGCTGCTGGTGGCTCATTGGCTGTTCATCCGCAGCCGGAACAACCGGCTGCAGCAGGCCGCACTCATTCTGGTGCTGGGCGGCGGCATCGGCAACCTGATCGATCGTGTGCTGAACGGCGAGGTGGTGGATTACATCAACCTGCTGTTCATGCGGTTCGCAGTGTTCAATTTTGCAGATATCTGTGTCTGCGTTGGTGTGGCACTCTGGGTGCTGGTCATTTTCCTGGAGGAGCTGCACGAGGATACGAAAAAGGGCCCGAAGGAGCAGTAAGCCATGGAGCAGCGTGAATACATCGTAGAAGCCGAGGGCGCAGGCCAGCGCATCGACCGCTTTCTGAGCGGCGAGGACACCGGCCTTTCCCGCAGTGCCCTGCAGGGCCTTGTGGCGGAGGGCCATGTGCTCTGCAACGGCAAGGCCCCGGCCAAAAGCCTGAAGCTCAAGGCAGGGGATATCATCCTGCTGGAGATCCCCGATGCAAAGCCCATTGAGGCTGTGCCGCAGGAGATCCCGCTGGACATCGTCTATGAGGATGCGCACCTTCTGGTGGTCAACAAGCCCAAAGGGATGGTCGTCCACCCGGCTCCCGGCAACCCGGACGGCACCCTGGTCAACGCCCTGCTCTGGCACTGCAAGGGCAGCCTTTCCGGCATTGGCGGCGAGATCCGGCCCGGCATCGTCCACCGCATCGATAAGGACACCAGTGGTCTGCTGGTGGTGGCAAAGGATGATGCAACCCATATCGGCCTTTCCCAGCAGATGGCGGTGCACAGCGTGGAGCGGGCCTACAATACCATCGTCTATGGCGGCTTTGCCCAGGATGAGGGCTTTGTAGAGAGTAACCTGGGCCGCAGCAAGACCGACCGCAAGAAGATGGCGGTCTATCCGGCCAGTGAGCCCCACACAAAGTACGCCTATACCGGCTACAAGGTGTTGGAACGGCTGGGCGAGTTCACGATGCTGGAGTGCCGCCTGAAAACGGGCCGTACCCACCAGATCCGCGTTCACATGGCTTCCATCCACCACCCGGTGGCGGGTGACCCGGTGTATGGCCCCCACAACTGCATCACCAGCCTGCATGGCCAGTGCCTGCATGCAAAAACGCTGGGTTTTGTTCATCCCATCACGGGCGAACACCTGCGGTTCGATTCTGAGCTGCCGGATTACTTCATCCGCTTCTTGACCACGCTCCGTCAGCGCACAGGAGGAAATACCCTATGAAAGAGACGACCATTGACCAGACCCTAGTCTCTGTGATCTGGACAGCCTGCTGCTGGATGCTGCAGCAACCTGCCCCAGCTCCAGCGGGACGTGCTGCAGCTTTTTGCCAGCAGGGGCGGCAGGCTGACCGTTTTCTCTCAGCGCTCGCCCCGGGCGGTCCGCTCTCTGTTGGGCGGGGTGCGGCTCAGTGCACCCGCACTGGTCTGCGGCGGCACACTGGCCTACAACTTTTCGGAGGGCTTCGGCACCGCGCTGTGCAGCTTTGAGGGGATGGAGGAGTCTGTCCTGAAGATACTGCCCTCCTGTCCGGCGTGGGCATTGCCCTGCAGATGCGTGATGGCTCCACCCGCGCTGTGCGGATGAGCGAAGGGCTGGTGTTCCACCTCAAGCAGGAGTGGACTCCCTTTGTGCTGAGCAACGCCGCCGATGTCAAGGGCGAGGACGTTCTGCGCATCCTGTTTTATCAGGACAAAAAGCAGATGCCCATTCTGCCCACACTGCAAAAGGCGCTGGGGGACGCGGCAGCCTTCCTGCATGCGGAGCGCCTTGCACCGGATACGCTGGTGCTTACCCCGGGCCTTGTCTCAGGCAGTGCCATGCTCAACGCCGTCTGCCTCCCTCCGGCTATGCCGCCGAGCAGCTGACGGTGCTGGCCGGCTGCACCCAGATGCTCGACCTTGTCCATCTGGCGGGAGAGAGCGTTGTGCCTGCGGATGCCGCGCCTGAACTGCGCCTTGCCGCCAACCGGATGACCTTGACCGACCACGATACCGGTGCAGCGGCAGAGCTTTTGTATGGCATGGTGCGCCGTGCGGAAACTTCTGCGTAAAATCATTGTAAGGCTCTCTGCAAATTCTCCGCAGAGGGCTTTCTTTTTCAGAGAAAGTCGGGTACAATGGAATGAAGAAAGCCAGTCTCACAAAAACAGAACAGAGATTTCTGTGGACAGCGGCCCTTGTCTGCGCGGTGTGCGTCACGCTGGCGTTTGGATTTGCCGTTCCGCGGCAGGCAGAACCGGACCGTGCAGCCGGGAGTGAAACACCACTCATCCAGCTGGCACGGGTCGATCTGAACACCGCCGAGTTAGATGCTCTCTGCACTGCCGGGAGTGGGGGAGCAGCGCGCCCGGGCCATCATTGAATACCGGGAGCAGTACGGGCGCTTTGCCGCGGTGGAAGAGGCTGCTGCTGTGCCCGGCCTGACAGAAGCGGTGGTGGAAGAGTGGGATGGGCTTGCTTATGTGAGCTGAAGCGCTGCGGCGAAAGCCGCAGGTCAGGGAAAAAGGGAGTAAACTACTATGAAAGAGGATACGATCTTCATCAACCGTGAACTCAGCTGGCTGGATTTTAACCGCCGTGTGCTGGTGCTGGGCAAGGATAAGAATGTCCCGCTGGCAGAGCAGGTGAAATTCCTTGCCATCTATGGCTCCAATCTGGATGAATTTTTCATGGTGCGTGTAGGCTCCCTGCAGGAGCGCGCAAACCTTGCACGCAGTCAGAAAGACAAGGACAAGCGTGAGAACAAGACCAACATGACGGCCGAGGAACAGCTGAATGCCATCATGCCCAAGGTTGCCCATCTGCAGGAGGACTGCGATAAATACTACGAGAAAGCGCTGGAAAATCTGGATGCCTGCGGCTATAAAAAAGTGGATTTCGGTGGGATGGATAAGGAGCAGGAGCGCTTCTGGAAAAAATACTTCCAGAACGAGCTGTTCCCCATCCTCAGTCCGCAGATCGTGGACAACCGCCACCCGTTCCCATTCCTGCGCAATAAGGAAATCTACCTCGGCGCTCTGCTCAAGGAAAAAGAGGGCCAGAGCCTTGGTATGATCCCCATCTCCAGCCAGATGGAGCGGCTGATCCTGGTGCGCCGGGAGGGCAAGACCGAGTTTGCCCTGACAGAGGAACTGGTGCTGCATTACGCGTCCCTCATCTTTGGCAAGGATGCCGTCCAGGAAAAGTGCCTGTTCCGCGTCACCCGCAACGCCGACATTGATGTAAAAGAGGGCATGATGGACCATGATATCGATTACCGCGAGATCATGGCCGACCTGCTCAAGCGCCGCCGCAAGCTGGCCGCTGTCCGCCTGCAGGTAACTCCCACGGCCCCGCAGGAGATCCTGCGTCTCCTCTGCGATAAATTGGAACTGAGCCATAAGCGGGTATTTGCCAGAAGAGCCCACTGGATCTGAGCTTCTTCTACAAGCTCACCGGTAAAATGGAGGCCGAGGGCAACCCCGAGCTGTTCTATCCCTCGGCCCGGCCCATGCTGCCGCCCCAGGATTATGACCTTGCCGCCGAGGTGGAAAAGCACGATGTCCTGCTCAGTTATCCGTATCAGTCCATCCGCCCCTTCATCGCGATGCTGAAAAAGGCTGCGCGGGATCCGGAGGTCATCTCCATCAAGATGACCCTTTACCGGATGCGCGGGAATCCCAGATCGTGCAGGCCTGATCGAAGCCGCCGAAAACGGCAAGGAAGTGGTGGCTCTGGTAGAGCTGCGTGCCCGCTTTGACGAGCAGAACAACATCGACTGGTCCAAGCAGCTGGAAGAGGCTGGCTGTACCATTCTCTATGGCTTTGATGATTACAAGGTGCACTCCAAGTTAACCCTCATCACAAAGAAGGGCCCGCAGGGATACAGCTATATCACCCAGATCGGCACCGGCAACTACAACGAAAAGACCAGCGAGCTCTATACCGATTATTCGTTCATCACGGCAGATCTGGCATCGGTGAGGAAGCCTCAAACGTGTTCCAGAACCTTGCCGTGCAGAAACTGACGGAGACCACCGAGAAGATGCTGGTGGCTCCTCTGCGCTTCAAGGGCGTGCTGCTGGACGAGATGGACCGGGTCATCAATGCAGCCAAGCTGGGCCGCCCGGCATCCATGATCCTGAAAAACAACTCCATCTCGGATCGGGATATCATCCTGAAGCTCGAAGAAGCCAGCTGTGCGGGGGTTCGCATCGATATGATCGTGCGCGGTATCTGCTGTGTCCGCGCCGAGGTGCCGGGCAAGACCGAGAATCTGCATATCCGCAGTCTGGTGGGCCGCTACCTTGAGCATGGCCGCATCTACAGCTTCTACGATGGCGTGACCACACGCATCTATATCGCCTCCGGCGATTTCCTCACCCGCAACACCGAGTGCGCGTGGAGGTGGGTGTCCGGGTGGAGGACCCTGTCCTCATCCAGAAGCTGAGCGATATCCTCCAATTGCAGCTGCGGGATAACGTCAATGCCCGGGAGATGCGGGCAGACGGCAGCTATCAGAAGGTGAAAGCGGCCCCCGGTGAGCCCCTTGTCAACGGCCAGATGGACATGTACGATCTGCTCCGGGATGACTGGCTTGCCCGGGATGCTGCTCCTGCGGCAGAACCGGAGCAGCCCGAGCCAAAGGCACCGGAGCAGCCGTCTGAGCCCGAAACGAGACCGGAGCCGGTTCAGGTGGCGGAGCAGCCCCCAGAACCAGCAAAACAGCCTGCCACGGTGAAAGCAGCACCTGCTCCGGCCGTGCAGAGCGCACCCGCTCCGCACGCTGTTGATCGCGCGGAACGGCACGGCCACCCCAGCCTCTTCCAGCGGCTCCATGACTGGCTCCGCCGGTAAATACGGAACGAGCACCCTCTGGGAAATCTCCCAGGGGGTGTTTTGGTTCTCAGTGAGCTTCCTTCTGCATACACTTTCCAGAACGGAGGGCGAAAAGATGCAGGCAAAACATGGACGAGCAGGGAAACACAAGCGATATCAACGGGCGGCGGTGCTGGCTCTGACGGTGCTGCTGATCATTCTGCTGGCGGGCAGGGTGCTCCCGGTCTGTGCGGGCAAAAATGTCCCGGCGGGAGCCAGCCTGAAACAGGCAAAGCCGGGGCAGACGCTCTGCTTCCCGCTGGAAACGGCGGCGTGGCGTGTCTCTGACCCTTATGGCTGGCGGAAGGATCCCTTTACCGGGGAAAAAGCCTTCCACCGGGGCGTGGACCTTGCCTGCGGGGAGGGCACACCGGTCCTTGCGGCACTGGACGGCGTGGTGACCGCCGCCCGGCGTGGAACCGCTTACGGCAACTATGTCCGGCTGACCCATGGGGACGGGCAGGAAACGCTCTATGCCCACATGCAGTATCTCTATGTCCGGGCCGGGGAGGTGGTTGCAGCAGGCCAGCGGCTGGGCACTGCCGGACAGACGGGCCGTGCCACCGGGGCACACCTGCACTTTGAATTTCTGACAGGCGGCATCCGGTATGATCCTTCTGCCGCGCTGACGCTGCATGATGCGGCATCGGCTCCGGTACGGGCCGCTTGTGTTCCGGGACCCGCTATTGCTCTGCGGGGTGCTGTATGTTCTGCTCTATTTCGATGCAAGCGGGTTTCTGCGGCTGGGGCTGCTGGCAGCATTCCTGCATGAGTGGGGGCACATCGGATATATCTTGCCTTGTTTGGGCAGTTTCCGGTCATTGAAGTCACCCTTACCGGCTTTTGTATGCGCACCCGGGGCAGGGAAATGACCCTGTGGCAGACCGCTCTCCTTGCCGCGGCAGGCCCTGCGGTGAATTTTGTGCTGGCCGGGCTCTGGATGCTTCGGCTGGAACAGCGGGCCACCATCCGGGCCAGTGCCTTTCTGGCGGCCAACCTCCTGACCGGGGCCTTCAACCTCCTGCCCATCCCGCCGCTGGATGGGGCACAGCTGGCGGCGTGCGGCTGGTCGCTGCTCCAAAACAATGATTGCATTTCCCGGCAGAATCGGGTACAATAAAATGAATGAAGTAAAACTGTTCTGTCAATGGAGGAACTTGATGTTTGATCCCAAGCTGAAAGAAGCGCTGGGCCGGGTGCAGAAGCCGGGCCGTTACACCGGCGGCGAACCGGGCAGCGTGTATAAAGACAAAGAAAAGGTGGATGTCCGGTTTGCATTCTGCTTCCCGGATACCTACGAGGTGGGAATGTCCTTCCTCGGTGAGAAGATCCTGTACGAGCTGCTCAACAGCCACGAGAACTGGTGGTGTGAGCGGGCCTTTATGCCATGGCTGGATATGAAGGCTGAGATGGAGCGGCTGGACCTGCCCCTGTACACTATGGAGAGCAAGGACCCCCTGACCGATTTTGATGCGGTGGGCTTTACCCTGCAGTACGAGCTTTCCTATACCAACATTCTGGCCATGCTCGATCTGGCGCATATTCCGTTCTACGCAAAGGACCGCGACGAGCACTGGCCCCTGATCGTGGCGGGCGGCCCCTGCGCCTGCAACTCGGAGCCCATTGCGGATTTCTTTGATGTCAGCCAGCTGGGTGAGGGTGAGAACCAGCTGCCTTCCATCTGCGCCGAGATCGAGCGCGCCAAGAAAGAAGGCGGTGTCTCCAAAAAGGAGCTGCTGCGCCGCATTGCAAAGATCCCCGGGGTCTACATCCCCGCCTTCTACGATGTGACCTACTTTGAGGACGGCCGGGTCAAAGCCATTACCCCCAACGAGCCGGGCATCCCGGCGGTCATCACCAAGGCCATCATCAAGGATCTGAACGAGTTTGCTCCGCCAACGAACTTTGTTGTGCCCATGGTGGGGGCCATCCAGGATCGTGCCAGCATTGAGGTGCTGCGCGGCTGTGTGCGCGGCTGCCGGTTCTGCCAGGCGGGCTTCCTGTACCGCCCCATGCGCCAGCGAGATGCCAGCCTGCTGAATAAGGCGGCACAGGATCTGTGCGCCAACACCGGCTATGAGGAGCTGAGCCTGTCCAGCCTGTCCACCTCCGACCACGGCCAGCTGGAAGAACTGCTGGATGATCTGAATGAGTGGGCCCCCAAGGAGCACGTCAGCCTCTCGCTGCCCTCCCTGCGGATGGACAACTTCTCCCAGAGCCTGATCGAAAAGACTACAAAGGTGCGCAAGAGCGGCCTGACCTTTGCGGCCGAGGCCGGTACCCAGCGCCTGCGGGATGTCATCAACAAGAATGTTACCTGGGACGAGATCGAAAAGACCTGCTCACTGGCCTTTGCCAATGGCTATTCCTCGGTTAAGCTCTACTTTATGATGGGTCTGCCTACCGAGACGATGGAGGACATCGAGGGCATTGCCGAGACCGCCCAGAAGGTGGTAGATCTCTATTACTCCAACCCCAGGCACGCCAAGGGCAGGGGCGTGCAGGTGACCATCAGCTGTGCCTGCTTTGTGCCCAAGCCCCACACGCCTTTCCAGTTCGTGCCCATGGACACGGAGGAAAGCCTGCAGGCCAAGCAGAAGCACCTGCTGGAAAGCGTCCACAGCCGCAAGATCAAGGTGAACTATCACGACAGCACCACCAGTTTTCTGGAGGGTGTGTTCGCCAAGGGCGACCGCCGGCTGGCTCCTGTTATTCTGGAAGCCTACAAACGGGGCTGTTACTTTGACGGCTGGGAAGAGTGCTTCAAGTATGATACCTGGATGCAGGTGTTTGAGGATCTGGGCATTGACCCCAAGTTCTACTGCCAGCGTCCCATTGGGCTGGACGAGGTGACCCCGTGGAGCCACATGGACTACGGTGTGACCCACGAATATCTGGTGCGGGAGTACAACAAGGCCCTTGCCGCCCAGACCACCCAGCCCTGCAACCGTGCCTGCCATGGCTGCGGTGCCAATCATCTGTTAGGAGGTCCCTGCTTTGATTACAGTCAGAATCTCGTTTGAGAAGAAGAATGAGGCCTCCTACATCTCCCTGCTGGATCTGCAGCGGGTGATGCAGCGGGTGCTCAAGCGCAGCGGCCTGCCTGTGTGGCACACGCTGGGCTTCAACCCCCACATCTACATGACCTTTGCCTGCCCGCTTTCGCTGGGGCAGGAGAGCGAGTGTGAGTGCGTGGATGTCAAGACCGAGGCTGAGAACCCGGACTTTGCCCAGTGGCAGACCGAACTGAACGCCATCATGCCCACCGGCATCCGCATCACCCATGTGGGCCCGGTGCAGATGAAGGCTGACCTCATCGCCTTTGCCTGTTACCAGATCACCTACCCGGCAGCGGCAGCGGCTGTGCTGGAACAGTATAACGCGCTGGAAAGCGCCCCGGTGGAAAAGCACAGCAAAAAGGGCAAAAAGATCGTGGAGCTCAAGGATCACATCCCGCAGGTGGAATATACCACCGCAGGGGATCGTGTCTGCATGGAGCTCTGCCTGCCTGCCGCACAGGAGCTGAACCTGAATCCCTCGCTGCTCACCGGCTTTCTGGAAGAAAAGTTCGGTCTGCCTGCCGCCAGCGCAGGCATCCTGCGCAAGCGCTTTCTGACGGCGGATCGGCAGCTCTTTACCTGATTTCCCGGGCAAAGAATGCCTTTTGGGCAGAACAGAAAATTTTTGGGATTATTTTGGGCAAATCGCTTGATTTTACGGGCGTTTTGTGCTATCCTATTAGGGCGTTAGTGTCCGCTGATACCACAGCGGGGTTAATGACAATATCATTAAACGGGCGGTCCTCTGACGGCAAGGTGCCGTGCATGAACGTCTAAAAACAAATGGAGGATTCAAAAATGGACGCACTGAAGATTATTTCTGAAGGCAGCATCAAGGCTGAAAAGCCCCAGTTCAACGTTGGCGATACCG
>ENA-OQEB01000736-OQEB01000736.1-human-gut-metagenome-genome-assembly--contig:-NODE-736-length-13013-cov-1.814217_pt1 | contig 13013 bp, 15 predicted proteins | sample MGYA00242787_ERZ504619 | MGnify/ENA primary metagenome ERZ504619 (study PRJEB26092, sample SAMD00036317) | human gut metagenome | host: Homo sapiens | study: EMG produced TPA metagenomics assembly of... | reverse complement strand
GCCGATAGGTGAGGTACGTAGTCAGATATCGGAGAGCCGGTGGGCAGATATAGAAGCCTCGGGCAACATTTGCTGGACATGACAGAACATACGCTTACGGGAGCTAAGCAAAGCGAACGGCAGCGGCAGGTGCGCAAGCAATATTCTTTTAAAGTCTTTTCGATTGTCGGGTTGATTGCCGGCTGTCTGCTGATGGTAGTCTGGTTTGTCTATCTGTACCGTGCTTCTTTCAAAGAAACTGCCTATCAGGTAAATGATTGTTTTGAAGCAGCTTTTTATGACGAGGTCTTGAAACGCCGCCTTTCTTTGCTCTACGAACAGACTGATAGGGATGGAAAGGATGAATGGGAAGAGAGTGTTGAATCGCCTTTTGCAAAGGAGCAAAGGGAATTTCTGGAGAAAGAGCAGTCGAAGTATAAGGTGAACCGCTTTGGAGTGGTACATATGTACAATCCGGTCGATTTGAATTATCGACTACGCTCTGCTTTGATTATGCAGCGCAGCATCAATGAAAGCGGAATGGAACTTCCTCTCTCCGTGCAGTACCTCGATTCTGCTTTTGCTTCCAGGTTGGAAGCCTTGGGAATGACCTATACGAGTGGTATCCGCCAGTACTACGCTCCCTCCGATAGTACAGTGGTGGAAGCAGGATATGCCTCGGCAAAATATCAGGATATTTCTTCCCGGTTTATACCGTTGAAGGAGGACAGCATCCTTTGTATACAAGGTGTGGTGAAGAATCCGTATCGCTACGTCATAAGTTCCGTATGGTATCTGTTTCTGCCTCTTTGGGTGATGTTTTTGGTGGTGTTGGACTGTATTCTCGGCAGGTGAAAGTTTTGCGTACACAGCGGCATTTGGAGCAATTCCAGAAGGATTTTACTTATGCTATGATACACGACATGAAGTCTCCTCTGAGTTCCATCCTGATGGGAGCTCATATTCTGAATAGCGGCAAATTGTCCGGTAAGCCTGGAAAAGAAGAGAAATACCGGCAGGCGATGATGGAAGAGTGTGAGCATCTGCTTACCCTTTCCAATCGTGTACTGGTACTTACCAAGCTGGATGAGGGACATTTGGAGCTCCATCAGGAAGAGGTGCCTTTGCGGCCTTTACTTGATGATATAATTGCCAAAATTTCTCTGAAAACCAGCAAAAGGGTAGAATTTACGACCGTTTATCATCGTTGTGAAATGGTGTATGCCGATGCCTTCTGTTTGCGTGAAGTGTTGGGCAATCTGCTGGACAATGCCATTAAATATTCCCATGAAGAGGTAAAGATAGATATTATTTGCGAATCGGAGAAAGGCTTCTGCAAGATAAAGGTGTGTGACAACGGATTGGGTATTCCCTTAAAAGACCAGTCTCTTATCTTCAACCGTTTTGAACGTTCTGCAGCAGTCGGGCGAAGTGGAAGGGGCGGTGCTGCAGGTTTTGGTCTGGGCCTGAATTATGTACAGCAGGTGATGCTGGCACATGGCGGCAGGGTAGAAGTGGAAAGTGAAGAGGGGTGCTTCAGTGAATTTACACTCTACTTTCCTATTGAGACTGTATAAATTTACCACACGTGGAAATTCAATCCTTCTGATTTGTCAGTAATATAGGAGCCTCCACCGAATGAGCGTAATTGCCAGAGGATGTAAAGGTCGTCGAAACTCATGACAGCCAGTAATATTCCAAATCGTGTGACATCATAATTGCCACTTGTCATACCATATATAAGGGGCAATATACCCAGTAGCAGGAAGGGCAGCAGGGCATGTGGTGCGATATTGCCACATGCGTATCGGCGAAAACAATCTGAACAACAGTTATGTAGGAATAGATTTACCAGGACAGCTGCCAATATACACATGAAGAATCTGACCAGCGATAGATGGCTGGTTGTTTCTCCATGTATCGACTGAAACAGAATCAGCATTGGTACTGCAAATACTATGGCAGCTATGATGCCGTATTTATTAATCCTCTTGCCCGAAACTACTATCTCTGTCCCTTTTCGGCTTTTTGTTATTGAAATATCTGCTTTCATAGTGTGGATTTTTTGTATTGATGTTGCAAAGGTAGAGTGGGCACATGCTTCATAAGTTATCGCTACGTTAATATTAGGTTAAGAGGCGTTGTTTTCCTTCGTTTTATTTTATAGCAATATGACTGTTGCATTCATTCTTTTCCTTATTTTTGCAATATATAATAAACGCATTATGATAAAGTTATTGTTGGTAGAAGACGATGCAAGCTTGAGATATATAGTTCAGGGCGGTTGGAAGATATGATAGGCGGTTATGAAGTGATTGCTGCCGCCAATGGCGAGGAGGGCTTGAAACAGTGGAAAGAACGACATCCTGATGTGATAGTATCTGATATAGAAATGCCCGTTATGAACGGTTACGAGATGGTGAAGCGTATCCGCGAGACAGATGGGGAAACTCCGATTCTGTTCTCCTCTGCCCTGATATCTCCTAAAGATGTGGTAAAAGGTTATGAAATCGGTGCCAATAACTATATAAAGAAACCGTTCATTCCCGAAGAACTGGATGCACATGTCCACGCCTTATTGAAGCTTTCCAAAGGCGAAAAATCGAAAGACACGAGTCAATGCTACAAGATAGGCAAGGAATATGTGTTGGATGCCACACATGCCACTTTGAAACATGCTTCGGGTGTAAACAAGACTTTGACTGTGCGCGAGACAGGTTTGTTGCAGATGCTTTGTGAGAAGCGGGGAGACGTTATCCGCCGGGAAGCTATCTTGGATAAATTCTGGAATACGGAAGATGATTACTTTGCTTCCCGCAGCCTGGATGTATTTGTGACGAGACTTCGGAAATTTCTTTCGGAAGACGAGTCGGTAACCATTAAAACAGTGAAAGGAGTAGGATTGATACTGATAGAAAATTAATAATGTATCCTTCTATATTGCAATAATTTAGCAGTACATGTACTGTTCTTCTGGTTTATTTTCGTTATTTTTGTATAGCAGTATTATATGAATATAAAGAAGGAGGGTATATGCGTATAAAACGGAAAGTCAGTATCTCTTGTCTTGGTGGCCGTTTGGGAATCTGCCTGCTGTTGGCTTTTGTGCCGCAATTGCTTTTTGCGCAGGAAGACAGTGTACGTTTCATTCGTGACAGTATACAGATACAGCCGGAATTCAATGAATCTCTATTCTCTCCTTTTGAGCTTCCTTCTGAAAACTCTGCCCCTTCTTCCATGTTTCATCCGGAGCACTCCTATTCCCTGCCCGATTTTTCACTGAAAGAGTCTCTTCGTCTGCCTTATCAGACCAATCCTTCCCTGCTATTCCGGGAGATTACAGTACAAGCGGTGTATTAAGACAGTTTCCTCACGGTATGTTATTCGGTTCCGGTGGGCAGACCAGCGTACCGGGTATCGGACGTTTCAACAATGCTTCCCTGGGATATCAGCATGCCTTTAACCAAAGGCTGACGCTCCAGCTTGGCGTAGATGCCATGAAGATAAATATGATTCATTCCACCGGGCAGGCTTTCAGTACTTCGGGAGCTTTGCGGTATCAGGCTTCGGACCGTGTAGCTTTTAAGGTTTTCGGTTCGTATGCCATAGGAAATACTTACGGGATGGATACCCACCGCTACGGTGCCACCATGTCTCTGGATATGTCCGAACGTTTTGGTATGGAAGTTGGAGTACAACGTTATTACGATGCTTATCGCGGTCGTTGGGAGACGGTTCCCGTTGTGATTCCCTATTATAATTTCGACAAGTTTAAATTAAGTCTGGATGTAGGTGGAATCTTGTATGAGATTCTGCGTAACACCGTCTTTGATAATAGAGGGGGCAGTGGCGGAGCGACTATTGCCCCACCACGTTTTCAGATGCCGCCATTGAGATAAGATAAGTATAAATCAGCTTTTTGTAGGGACAATCATCAAACAGTTTACTACTGTTACATAATATTATTGCTAATGTAGAAATACTTTCATGATATTTCGTTTATTTTTTGTTTTGCTGTTCGTTTTTGTGCGGACAGTTGTCCGAAAATGGACATTACTATAAAATAGTTATTCTTTGATAATCAGTGATTTAACTCTTTGGTGCGCAGATTGACTATATATAGGCGAAGGCGGTTATGAAACAACAACCTCCTCAGAGAAAGAAGTAATAACAATAAAAAAATAACGATTATGAAAGCAACAGTATTTTCAAAAGCAGTGGTAATGATGGCAGTGGTAATGGCAAGTGTAATGAACTTTTCTGCAAGCGCGACAACTCCTGCCGATTATGTGAAAAACGAGGAGATGACCGGAGAACTGATGACCGCCAAGACTATCTTCCGCAATGAGGACGGACACCTTTTCCGTCACCTCCGCTACACTTACACTTATGACAGTGAGAACCGTGTGACGAGCAAGGAAGCTTTCAAGTGGGATAGCGTAAAGGAAGCCTGGGTGCCTTATTTCAAGCTGGATGTTGAATACACTGACAGTGAAGTTGAGTTGAACTATGCCCGTTGGAACAGTAGAACTAATGGTTACGTACAGCTATACGCAAACTACCGTTTACGAACTGAATGACAGCAATGCGGCTTTGATGTTGGCAAGTACCAAATAAAGGATAATATATCAAATACAAAAGAGCAAGTATCGTGAGGTGACACACCTTTGATACTTGGCTCTTTTTCGTTGAGGAAATGTATTATTGTTTCTCTGTTATCAGTCCGACAGCATAATTCAGCACTGTATCTTCATCCTTCATGAAATCTGCTACGGTTTGGGATACTTGATGATGGGGCGGTATGCCTATACCTTCCATGGGGAAACCTTTAGAAGAGACGTCCGGCTGGCGGGTAGGGATACGGAAATAGGTCCGCTGTTTGGTACAGAAAGGACGGGGGCCATTGCCGGTATCCCCTCCGGTAGCTTCGCCGATGAGGGTGACATTTCCGCTTTCCTTCATGTCGAGTGTGAAGCTCTCGGCAGCAGAGAGCGTATATGTGTCGGTCAGCAGATAGATTTTACCTTTATAGGCGTCGGCTTCGGGCTGCATGATGTAGCTCTTGCTGACGCAGTGTGGTTGTGCTTCGCGGATGAAGTACTTGCAGATGTTTACTCCATTCATGCTGTTTCCTCCGCCGTTTCTACGTACGTCTATAATGAGGTATGGTAAATCCTTGACTTTGGGATAGACCGCCTTGAAATCTTCCATGACGGGGTTCATCATGGTTTTGATGGTAAGGTAACCAATGCTGTCTTGTAATATCCTGCTCTCCACAGTTTGTTCTTCGTTATCCGGAAAATAGTCCCTTTGTTTCAAGGGAAGGGTGACGGTCAGAGTATCGCCCCCTCTCAGCAGTGTATAGTTTCTTAGGGTGTCTGCATAACTACGGAACGCATCATAGGCTGTACGGAGCCGTCTGTGGGGGACGGTAGATGCTTCGGTATATTTTTCGTTCTGTTCAATCCATTGTTTATAGGGGAGTCCGTTGATAGCTATAATCCGGTCTTTGTCCTGGAAGCCGTATTCTGTCAGATAGTCATTGGGTTTGTCAACGAACAAGGAATCCTCTATAAAGGCTACGCGCTGATTGGCTGTGTACCTCTTGTAGCAGGTAATGGCGTGGGCGCATTGTAAGGCAGAGATGTATTCCTGCACTATCAGTCCGTAGTCTGTGGTGGTCTGCGCCTGGCGAACGCGGGCGTCACAAGCTTGATACAATGAATCCATATTCAGATGCTTGGCTTGGTATAATGAATAATTCTCCATGACAATCTGGTGTATTTCTTTGAAATCTTCTTCAAACTGCGAGGGGGGGTAACGGTAGTTCCGCGATGTAGAAGTTTTCTACATCAATCTGCTTGTCATTATAGAAATAGTTGGCATAAACATACAAACCACACCAAATGGTTGCCAGTACAGCCATTACGATGACTATTACTTTTGAAATTTTTTTCAGAATCTTCATGTTTTATAGAGTTTAGTCGATATTTGCTTTTTCGGCAAAAATAGTAATAATTTTTGTTAATCTTATTTTTCTAACTCCTTATTTGCCAATAATGGTAACATGGAGGTAACTAACTGAGCTTCAAGTGCCTTCTTGTACGATGTCTGGTAGTTGGCTAACTTTGCAGCCGTAAATCAAAACATACTAAGGAGAAGTGATTATGAAGAACTATCAGAAAGTAAATGTGCCCGCAGGCGAGGCACGTGTCGAGTTGCACGATTCATTGAATCTGACTGGTGCAGAAGTATCTATCAGCAATTTGCCGGCTGGTGCAGGAGTACCTTTGTGCATTCGCACAAGCAAAATGAAGAAATTTATGCCGTCCTCTCCGGACGCGGCACCATGGTGGTTGACGGAGAAACCGTAGAACTGCAGGCGGGTGACTGGCTTCGCGTGGCTCCGGCAGGAGAACGCCAATTGTCGGCTGCGGCAGACAGCGCCATTAGTGTGATTTGTATTCAGGTGAAAGCCGGCTCTCTGGAAGGCTTTACGATGACGGACGGTGTGGTGAAGTAAGAGGAAGTCACACAAGTAGAATTAAGGTGATAGGGGATGGGCTGTGGTGCAGGCTATTCCCTATTGTCATATGATGTGCAGTGATTTATTGACTGCGATTTGTTTTAAGTCAAAATAATCATATATTTTGTACTATACCTAAGAAAACAGACTATGTCAACTGATGCAATAAAACAGAAATTATGATTAAATTGAAGAAAGAGCATTGTTTCTGTCACATAACGAGGACCCAATCAAAGAGCTTAAAACTAAGAATTGAAAACATAATATCATGACCCAGCATAATGCCATCAAGCTTTTCGAAGCGAAGAAAGTCCGAACCGTTTGGGACGACATAGAAGAAAGATGGTACTTCTCAATAGTAGATGTGGTGACAGTCTGCTGTATGCCTATCCAGTTACGTCTCCGATAGATTGGAAAAGGAAAGATATAAGAGGAAACGTGTTTTCATTTTGTTCTTGTTTTGGGCGCAAAAGTAATAAATATCTCCGTTAACCTAACATTAACGTAACGATAACCTAAAAGCTTTTTACCACCTCCTATCTTTGCAATGTCGAAAGGGAACAACTCCCCCAAAGACAAGAACTTGAAACAAAATGTATAACTTAAAAAATAGAACCATTATGAAGACTTTAGTAATTTCAGCAATCATCGCAATGACCTCTTTAGTAAACGTAGTAAGCGCAGCAGCCGTTAACCGTACAGACAACTTTGCCTATAATACCGAAACCAACGACGGCCGTGTGGAAACACAAACCGTATTCAAAGTGGAGAATCAGAAATTCCTGCACCGCCACCTGAAGTACAATTACATTTACGACAACTCCGGTCGCATCTCCCAAAAAGAAGTGCTGAAATGGAACGAATCCACGCAAAGCTTTGAGAAGCACCACAGTCTTAACTTCTTCTATACGGACGACGTCACTGTGGAATACGCCCTCTGGAACGAGCAAAGCAATGCCTACACCGACATCAAGCAGAAGCCGTCTATCGGCAGACCGACAGCAGTGTCTTGCGCTACCTCAGCTACGAATGGGACGAAAAGAACAATGACTGGAGCTTGACAGCAGACCATCACATGACGGATGAATCTGTGCAGCTATTGGCAGAGAAATAAGAACAGATTTGAATAAGCTGATTTTCTGTAATTATATAGGCAATGCGTTTTTTTGTTTTCCGGCACCTAGGGAAGGCAGAGTTCCCCGGTGTCGGAGAGGGTGTTCCTCGGTGCCGGAGAAATACCCATTTAAAAGGCGTTTGGAGTGGCATTACGCATTGCAACATTGAAACGCTAAAATTGTCAATAAGAAAAAGGATGATACCATGCTTTTCAAACATTAATTTTTGATACTTACCGACTTTTTTTAACCCTATTTCGACTTTTTATTTGTACTTTTGCACCGGATTTCTTAATCAATAGTGCTCGAAATTCGGTTCTCATCTTTTTTATATTCCCTGATGAGCCGTTTGTAGCGCATTGTGGCAGATGTTGTACTGTCCGGACTCTTATGGTTCATTATTAGTATTTCCGAGGGAATGAACAGAGGTTAACGGCTTATAGTTAACGGTTAGAGGAAAAAATAATGAACAACAATACATCTATTTTTATTTCATGAACAAACTTATGGTTTATTCTGCTCTGGCTGTCGCTCTGATGGCCGGAGAGCCTTGTCTTGTGCCTATATATGCACAAGACAAGGCTGTGCAGGCGATGACACTCACGGCACTTTACAATCTTGCTGACCAACAGAGTCAGAAGGTGAGGGTGAGTGAGGTGGCTTTGCAGGCAGCCAGCGAAGGGGTGGCAGCAGCCAAATCGCTTTGCTGCCGAGTGTGGATTTGAGCCTTCAGGCAGTTATACGGCAATGCCTTCATGCTGTCGCGAGGTTTTTCGACCGATGGAACGACCGATTACATCGTGCCGGGTATGGGAGCTATTCCCGTGGCAAACGGTAAGCAGGACACCCCCCATTGGGGAAATAGTTTCACGGCTCAGGTGTCGCAGGTTGTGTATGCCGGTGGCGCTATCCGTTCGGGCATCCGCATGGCAGAATTGGGCGAAAAAATGGCAGAACTCGGTGTGGAGAAGAACCGCCAGGAGGTGCGCTTCTTGTTGACGGGTTACTATCTTGACCTCTACAAGTTAGGCAATCAGATAGAAGTGGTGCGTCAGAATATCGCACTTACGCAGAAGGAGATTGACCAAATGAAAGCCCGCCGTGAGCAGGGTACTGTTTTGCAGAACGACATCACTCGCTATGAATTCCAGTTGCAGGGTCTTGAACTCACACTGGCAAAGCTCACCGATGCCTCTACCATCATCAACCATCAACTGGTTACAACGCTTCATTTACCGGAGCAGACGGTTATAGTTCCCGATAAGAATGAGCTCAACACAGAAATAGACGCACTCTCGGCAATCGCCGTTCAAGACACATGGCAGCAGACGGCAACGGACAACAATCTTGGTATCCGCCAGGCAACGGTTGCCACAAATCTTGCAGAGCAGAAGGTGAAGCAGGCAAAGGCGGAGTCATTGCCTTCGGTGGCTGTCGTGGCAGAGAATCATCTCTTTGGTCCTTATACACAAGACCTCATCCCGAAGGATTGCAATGTAAACGTGTGGTTTGTCGGGATAGGCGTAAAGTTCAGCTTGGCAGTCTTTGGAAGAACAAACACCACATCCGCAAGGCACGTACAGAGCATCGGCAGTCGAGGGAAGCGCTCGCCTTGGCTCGTGAGGGTGTGGAGAATGCTGTACAGGCAAACTACACCAACCTCCTTACGTCCTACACCGAGGTGAAGACACAGCAGAAGCAGGTGGAACTTGCCAATCAGAACTACTCCGTGGTGCAGAACCGTTATCAGAACGACCTTGCACTCCTTACCGACATGGTCGATGCCTCCAACATGAAACTCTCCGCCGAAATGGCACTGGTCAATGCCCGCATCAGCATGCTTTATAATTTCTATACACTCAAATACGTAACAAATACTTTATAATAATGGAAAAGAACAAGATACACATCTATTTATACAATGCGCTCATCGTGCTTTGCCTCTTGGGTGGAGCCGTTTATGTGGTGAGCCAGTTTATGCACTTCGGCGGTGGAGAATTTACCGACAATGCCCGTGTACGCCAGAACGTCGTGCCTCAGAGCAGCCGTGTGCAAGGTTCATCCGTGAGGTACGGTTCGCGGATTTCCAGCAAGTAAAGAAAGGCGATACGCTTGCCATCATCGAGGATGCCGAATTTCGCTTGCGACTGGCCCAAGCCGAGACCGACCTTATCCGTGCCGAAAACGGTTCGCAGGGAACGGCAAGCAGCATCGTTACCACCAAGACAAGCATGACCGTTACCGAAGCCGGCATCGAATCCGCACGTGTACAGATGGAGAATGCCATGCGTGAGGATACTCGTTTCAAGAAGCTCCTCAGTCAGGATGCTGTTACCCGACAACAATATGATAAAGTACATACGGGCTATCTGAGTGCCAAGCAGCCTACGAGCAGGCGGTTCGTTCACGTCAGATGCAGTCGGCTGTTGTGGCCGAACAGGGGCATCACCTTTCCGTTTCGGAGCAGGGCATCGAACTGGCTCGTCGTGCCGTCGACCTCGCCCGTCTCAACCTCTCCTATTGCTACATCATTGCCACTTGTAACGGTCACTTGGTACGAAGGATATTCACGTAGGTCAGCTTGTCAATCCGGGCCAGGTACTGGTGAGTATTGTTGACAATGGTGAACGTTGGGTTGAGGCGAACTACAAGGAAAGCCAGTTGCCTCACATCAAGGTGGGCAGTAAGGCTGAGATTACAGCCGATGCCGTTCCCGGTATACAATATACGGGTACGGTGGAACGTATCTCTGATGCTACCGGCAGTGCTTCTCACTTATTCCCATCGACAATGCCACGGGTAATTTTGTGAAGGTCGAACAGCGCGTCACCGTACGCATCAAGCTCGATGAGAATGCTGATGTTGCCAGGCTCAAGGGCGGTTATAATGTGGAATGTATCGTTGAGGAGTAATGGGACAATTGACTGAATTCTTTATGAAGAGCGCCGGTGGCCCTCCACCCGGCATGGGCTTTTCCATGCCTATGATGAAGGGATGGGTGCCTCGCCGGATACAGCCGTGGCTGTACGTGCTGACCGCCTTTTGCTTCCAGTTCGGCGGTGGCATCTACCTTGGCGCACTGGATGGCATTCGTGGCACCACCGACTTCATGATCGAGGACGTGCTCTTTCTGCTTTATGCCACCCTCGCGGGCATGGCTGTCTATTTTCCTATGCTTTTCCGCATGAAGTTCCGCTTCACCAACAAGCAGTTGCTCTGCGGTTCTGCCATCGTTCTTGCCGTATGCAATGTGCTGACGAGGCATTGCCAGTCGATGCCTGTGCTCATGATAGTGTGCTTCATAGCCGGAATGGCTAAGATACAGGGCACGTTCGAGTGCATGAGCAACATCCAGCTTTGGATTACCCCCCGACGCGATTTTGCCGTTTTCTTCCCCGTGCTTCACATCATCCTGCTCACCGCCATCGAGGGTAGCGGATGGCTTGCCGCCTGGTTCGGTCATCATTTCACATGGCAGATGATGCACGTCTTCACCATCGGCACTATGTCGTTCGTATTGCTCACGCAGGCCATCTTCTGCCGTCCGTTTTGTCCCATGCCCCAGCGTCTGTCGCTCAAAGGTATCGACTTTCAGGGAGCATTGCTCATCTGCGGACTGATGCTCGTGGTGTCGTACATTGTGGTGTACGGCGACTATTTCATGTGGTTCGATACCCTCCGCATACGCCTTCTGTTCGGTGCTGCCATTGTGCTTTCCGGCATTGTGCTCTACCGCTTGCGCTACTACCGTTACCCCTACATCGAGCTTGGTCTTTTTACACGTCGCAACGTTGTTCCCATCCTCCTCGTCACCTTCTTTGCCGAACTCGCTTTCGGTGCTGAACACACGATGGAAGAGATACTCTACAGCGAAGTCATCCGGCTGGAGGAGCTGACCAAAGAGTCGCAGTATATGTGGGCACTTCCCGGCATGTACCTCGGTATCCTGCTCGATCTCTATTGGCTGAAAGTCAAGAAGTGGAAGGTGTGGAAACTCTTCGGCATTGCCTTCATCGGTATCGCACTCTATGGCATGCTGATGTACTTCACGCTTGACATAAACGTCAATATCGAGCAGTACCGCTTTGCCATCTTCTTGCGAGGATTTGCGTATGCCATCCTTGCCCCGACATTGATGTGGGCTTTAGACGAATCGGTGCCAAGTCTTGAGCAGTTCTTCATGGGCTTGTTCGTGTTCAACATCCTCCACATGTATCTGGCAGGAGCGGCAGGTTATGGCATTTATACCACTATCTTCTCGCACTTTATGAACGACAACATGATGAGCTACGGACAGCAACTCACTCTCACGCATTTGGATATGGCGCACTTCAACCTCGGCGAATACGTTGGCCGCGACTTCCTGCACTCCATGATGATGGTGGCAATGAAGCAGGTCTATGGCTATGTTATCTGGTTCGCTTTAGGCCTTGCCGCCCTCTTCCTGCTGTGCGACATTCCTGCTGTCCGTACAAATATCCGCAAAGTTCCCCGCTGGCCGGTTTATGCCATCGAGTATCTTGCGAGAAGGAAGTAAAGGCGCCGGCAAAGCAGAAGATTTCATCGGCAGTGATATTACAGCTCTGCGCATCTGTTTCTGGGCAAACAGTGACATCCGTATCACGGCATCCGGCACTACCCGTACCGAGGGACTTGCGCTGAAGGGAGGCCTTCTTTTCTCCAAAAATGACCGGTATTGATTCGGGACAGACGGGCATCATCGTCAATCTGGCCGGTAGTGAGCGTGGAGTGGATGATGGAGAAGGAGGTGGAGGCATTACTGAAGGAGCGTCTCAGTACCCGTGGCTTTACGTTTACCAACATACAGTCGTCCGTGAAACCCAACGATGTGCTGCAAGCTGCCATTGTCTACCGGTGGAAATATGTTACCATTCTTGAAGTTGCAATGACAAGCTCATGAGAACTCATTGGCAACTTGATTCTTTGGGGAAGGTACTGATTGTGTACGCGGGTACTCACAAATAAATCAAGCGGTAAGCCATCTATCTTTTTCTTTGCTAAGATTTATTCGTCCGATACTTGTTGAATTATCGTCCGACAGCTGTTGCAGATTCGTCCGACAACTGTCGGCGATAAATTTAACGGCTGTCGGACGAATAAGTTTTAGTAAGCAAGAATTTAAAATGCAGTATTGCAGGAATTGTTGCTTAAATAGGGAATGTAGTAAATGGGAGACTGGCAATATAGACTACCGATTGGGAGCTCGCAGGCGACGGCTGTCGGGGGTCATTGAAGCTATGAGGGCACTGTTGAAAAGGAGAACACTTTCTTTGCCGGCACGGCTTCCTGTATTTTTTACGTCCACAGTGAAGATAAGCTCGTCATCGGCTGTGAAGTCTGCCTTGTTTACTTTCAGATTGCTATAGCTGAAG
>ENA-OQEB01000735-OQEB01000735.1-human-gut-metagenome-genome-assembly--contig:-NODE-735-length-13055-cov-2.013691_pt1 | contig 13055 bp, 18 predicted proteins | sample MGYA00242787_ERZ504619 | MGnify/ENA primary metagenome ERZ504619 (study PRJEB26092, sample SAMD00036317) | human gut metagenome | host: Homo sapiens | study: EMG produced TPA metagenomics assembly of... | reverse complement strand
TTCAGGGCCTCACCACCCTTGGCATTAGCGAGCAAGCCATTCTTCTCAGCATTAGCCTGAGCCTCTGCGTCAGCGGCAGCCTTAGCCTCGGCCTCACGCTTCTCGCGGTCCATCTTCTGCTGGCTCTTCTTAGCCACGCCAGCCTTCTTAGGACTCAAGTAGAGGAACATCTTCTTGCCCTCCAAGCGAGGCATCTGCTCTACCTTGCCATACTCCTCAAGGTCGTTAGCGAAACGGAGGAGGAGAACCTCACCCTGCTCCTTGAAGAGGATACTGCGACCACGGAAGAACACATAGGCACGCACCTTGTTACCATCGCTCAAGAACTCGATGGCATGCTTCAGCTTGAACTGGTAGTCGTGCTCATCAGTCTGAGGTCCAAATCGGATTTCCTTGGTCTCCACCTTCACCTGCTTCTGCTTCATCTCCTTAGCGTGTTTCTTCTGCTGGTAAAGGAACTTAGAATAGTCAACTATTCGGCAAACTGGTGGCTGCGCATTAGGACTGATCTCGACGAGGTCGAGTTCTTGCTGGCGAGCCAAGTCAAGTGCTTTACGTGTTGGCATCACCTCGCTCCGCCATCACTTACTACTCTCACTTCACGTACGCGTATCTGTTCGTTTACGCGGTACTGATTTTTCATTTTGTCATTTTTCATTAACTATTCGATATATTCTTTTTTGTGTCTATTTTGATTAAACGGCTGCAAAGTTACGATTTTTTCCCGAAACCACCAAATTTTCAAATGGTTATTTTCACTTTTAGGCTTATATTTTGTTGCTAGGGATGAAAATCTCACGCAAAATTCATTTTTAAAGACTCATTAATCGTTTTTTAGTCACGCAGATTTCGCAGATGACGCAGATTTTTCTTCTTCTACATCTTTTATCCGCAGATGAGACCTATCCGGTCGGATTACGCAGATCTTCCTTGCGATTCTCTTAAGTATGCCACAGTAAGGAAAATCTGCGAAATCTGCATTATCTGCGTGACTTCCTTGATGAATTTAGGTCACGCAGATTTCGCAGATGACGCAGATTTTTCATTCTTGCAATATTCTTAAATATATCATGTCCAGGAAAATCTGCGTCATCTGCGAAATCTGCGTGACTAAAAAAAATAATCAAGCGTGACTAAGAAATATATATCTGCGTGAACTAAAGGTGATTAGCGACCCGATGAATAGAAGAACGAATATCAGACGTATCAAAATTAACCAGCAATCCAAGTTTCAGATGAGATATTTTCAGATAAGTAAGAAGCTGTTTGCCATAAACCGCCTTCATTTCTGATACAGACTTCAATTCTATGATTACCTTATCCTCTACCAAAACATCCAATCGCAAATCTACAGGCAAGACTTGCCCGTCATATACAACAGGGAGTTTCACCTGATTCTCAACTTTCAACCCATCTTTTCTGAGCTGATAGCAAAGGGCTGCTTCATAAACAGACTCTAACAAGCCAGGACCCAGCTCATTATATACCTTATATATAGCCCCAATAACCTTATAAGATATTTCGTTTTCTGTCATAACACCAAGTTTAAGTATTCCCTTAAAAAAACTCACGCAGACCTCCCAAACTACGCCGTTTCCCCAGTACCCTACAACAAAGAATACCCCAAGAAAAAATCTGCGAAATCTGCGAAATCTGCGTGACTAAAAAACTATATCAGCCTGAAAAGACCTACTCTTCAGCTGCCTTCAGCTGATCAGCCACCTCGGCCTGGATGCGCTGAGCAAACTCCTCCATCTTCATCGTAGCTTGCTCGCCACCACCCTGCTTACGCATAGAAACTAGGCCCTCGGCACTCTCCTTCTCACCTACAATGACCATATAAGGCACACGCTTCAACTCGTTGTCACGAATCTTGCGGCCAATCTTCTCGTTGCGGTCATCAACGAGAGCACGCACACCCTGCTTGTCCAGATACTGACGTACCTGCTGGGCATACTCATTAAACTTCTCAGAGATAGGCAGGATAGCCACCTGGTCTGGAGTCAACCACAATGGGAAGTGACCAGCGGTATGCTCTATCAATACAGCGGTGAAACGCTCCAATGAGCCAAATGGCGCACGGTGAATCATCACAGGAGTCTTCTTTGAGTTGTCCTCGGCGGTATACTCCAACTTGAAGCGCTCTGGCAAGTTGTAATCCACCTGGATGGTACCTAACTGCCAGCGACGGCCGATGGCATCCTTCACCATGAAGTCGAGCTTAGGACCATAGAAGGCAGCCTCGCCAACCTCCTCACGGGTCTCCAATCCCTTCTCACGGCAAGCCTCGCGGATGGCGTTCTCGCTCTCTGCCCAGATCTCCTCAGAGCCGATGTACTTCTCGGTATCCTTAGGATCGTGGAGAGAAATCTGTGCCTCGTAGTTCTCGAAGCCGAAGATCTTGAACACCTTCAGGATCACGTCGATCACGTTCTCAAACTCAGACTTCACCTGGTCCTGACGAACGAAGATGTGGCATCGTCCTGAGTAAAGGTACGTACACGAGTCAATCCGTGGAGCTCACCACTCTTCTCATAGCGGAACACGGTACCAAACTCTGCGATACGCAGTGGCAGGTCCTTGTAAGAACGTGGCTTGCGAGCGTAAACCTCGCAGTGGTGAGGACAGTTCATTGGCTTGAGCATATACTCCTCATCCTCCTCAGGAGTCTGGATAGCTGGAAAGCATCCTTGCCATAGTGAGCATAGTGACCAGATGTAACATAGAGACTCTTGCCGCCGATACCAGGACAGATAACCTCCTGATAGTTATAAGGCTTCAGGAGGCTGCGGAGCAACTCCTGCAAGCGCAGACGGAGCTGTGTGCCCTTTGGCAACCAGATAGGAAGCCCCTTACCCACACGCTCAGAGAACATGAAGAGTTCCATCTCCTTACCGATCTTGCGGTGGTCGCGCTTCTTAGCCTCCTCCAGAACAACCAAGTACTCATCGAGCATCTTCTTCTTAGGGAAGCTGATACCGTAGATACGGGTCATCTGCTCGCGCTTGGCATCACCGCGCCAGAAAGCACCAGCACACTTGTGATCTTAACGGCCTTGATCAGACCCGTGTTCATCAAGTGAGGACCACGGCAGAGGTCGGTGAAATTGCCCTGGTATATGTGGTGATGGTGCCATCCTCCAAGTCCTGCTCGATGTGCTCGCACTTGTATTCCTGACCATCAGCCTTGAATTTCTTCAGGGCATCAGCCTTAGATACCTCCTTGCGAACCACAGGCTCGTTCTTCTTGGCAAGCTCCATCATCTTAGCCTCAATCTTGGCGAAGTCGTTCTCCGAGATCACCTGGCCTGGGGCAGGCATCACGTCGTAGAAGAAGCCGCTCTCTACAGCAGGACCGAAGCCAAACTGTATGCCTGGATAAAGCTCCTGGAGAGCCTCGGCGAGCAAGTGGCAGATGTGTGCCAGAAGGTGTGCTTGCCCTGCTCATCCTCAAACTTGTAAAGTTCTACACTAGCATCCTCGTTGATTGGACGATTCAACTCTACAGTCTCACCATTTACTCCGCAAGATACAACGTTGCGAGCGAGAGCCGGTGAGATGCTCTCGGCGATTTGTAAGCCAGTTACGCCCTGTTCATACTCACGAACAGATCCGTCTGGGAATGTGATTTTTACCATAACAACTTAGTATTTTTATTAAATCGTGTGCAAAAGTACTATTTCTTTTTGGAATGAGCGAATATTTTCGCATTAATTTTTCAAAACTTTTTGTCATGTAGAATTATTTCAGTAACTTTGCAGCGATAAAAGGTAAAAACGAGAAGGATACACGGCGCAAGCCAATTATACATTAAAATTACACATTATACATTAATTATATATATGACACCCAAGATTCTTATCATATACACAGGAGGTACCATCGGCATGGGCAAGGACCCCGTGACGGGAACGCTCGAGCCCCTCGACTTCAACCACCTGGTATCCTCCATGCCCGAGTTTCAGCTCATCGAGGCAGAAATAGACGTCAGAAAGTTTGACCCACCCATCGACTCCAGCGACATGGACCCGATGAGATGGGCGGAGATAGTAGGCATCATAGCCAACAACTATGACGACTACGATGGCTTCGTCATCCTCCACGGCACCGACACGATGGCTTACACCGCCTCGGCGCTGAGCTTCATGCTGGAGAACCTGACCAAGCCCGTGATCCTGACCGGAAGCCAGCTGCCTATCGGCGAACTGCGCACCGACGGCAAGGAGAACCTCATGACCGCCATCGAGCTGGCATGTGCCAAGGACGTAGCCGGCCATCCGATGGTGCCAGAGGTATGCATCTTCTTCAATGGCAAGCTGCTCCGAGGCAACCGCGCCATCAAGATCAATGCCGAGGGATTCCACGCCTTCGAGTCGTTCAACCATCCTCACCTGTGCGATGTGGGCATCAAGTTCCAGTTCCATGAGCACCACATCCTGCGCCCTGCTTACTCGAAGCCGATGACGCCGCATCTCAAACTGGACCCGAACGTCATCGTGTTCAGCCTCTTCCCTGGCATCCAGGACGGCATCGTGCGCCATGTATTGGAATCGCCTTCGCTCCGAGGCATCGTAATGCGCACCTTTGGATCGGGCAATGCCCCACACGCCCCATGGGTGATGCGCCTATTGGACGAGGCTGCCCACCGAGGCGTGAACATCGTGAACATCAGCCAGTGCCTCACGGGCAGCGTGGAGATGGAAAGATATGGCGCCGGATTCCAGCTGAAGACTGCCCACGTGATCAGCGGCCACGACTCTACCGTGGAGGCGATGGTGACCAAGCTGATGTATCTGCAAGGCAAATACGACGACAACCGCATCGTCCGCGAGAAGCTACAACAGTCGCTGGCTGGCGAAATCACAGTATAAGTTAGGTTTATGCGATAAATATTCACCGAAAGGATAAAAAAGATTAAAAAATGATACTTTTCTGGCTGAAATCCAGACAGGTATCGTTTTTCTTAACTTTGCAATCGAAAAGAAGTACGAAAGATAACTTCAAGTACAAGAAAGAAGAGAAAAAAGATGATGAAACCGCAAGGCTTCGGATGAAGCTGGAAATACACAGCATCTAAAAATACTATTAAATTAATTGTTTTATAAATCAACAAAACCTGTAAAGTATGAACATCAACAAGACAAAAAACTACGGTGAGTTTGTAGAGATTACAGCTCCCGCAGAAAGAGGAACATCTGAAGAGTACAACAACGTATTAGGTGGAGAAATCTGGTATAACTAAGTATTTGTATTACTTGTTTTACACAGCCCATCATTCCTTTCAGATGAAACAAACCTATTTTCCCATAACGGAACAGATGCCGAACATTCAGGAAGCTACATTCCAAAAACAAGGGAATAGATTCAAAAGAAAGATTGATGAAGGCAAATTTAACTCTTAAAAGTTAACGCAAAGTGAAGGCTCAATCCTCAGAGAGATTCTGAGAGTTGAGCCTTTGTTTTATTCTTGCCAATTGGGCAGGTAACAAACCTGCCCTCCAGCGCAATCTTACTTGTGTCCGCAGCAACCATCCTCGTGATGCTCGTGCTTGATGCCGCCCTCCACAGCCTGATGCTGGTCGCGAAGCAAATCATTCACGGTCTTCACAGGATTGAATGTGCCAGAGGTACCTCTACGAATACGGTGTTCCAATCGCTCATCGCACCATTCCACAATCCTGGCAATTCCAATGCCTTGAGGTCCTTGCCGTTCTTGCTCTTGCTGGAGATGAAACCCGTGCTTGGGTCCACATACTTAGGCAGGTCGAAGGCATTGCCCTGGTAATCTTTGGTAGCGCAAACGAGGTCTACCGGATTGAAGTGAGTACCCTCGGTAAACATCTTCATGTACTCCTCATTGTTCTTGTCTATCTGAGAACTCTCCAATATCTGGAGACTCACGGTGCCATCGCTGTTGTAGGTGAGGAATGGACCGCCACCAGGCTCGCCCACATTCTTAACCACACCACATACACGCATAGGGCGGTTGAGTTTCTTGCGCAGATAGATAACCAAGTCGGCATCCTCCAGTTCCTTGATGTCAGCCTTGCGGCAGCAGAGCTCACGCTGCAAGAATCTGATGATCTCCTCCAGCTTCTCGTGGTTGTACTGACCAGAGTCCAACACCTTCAGATACTCAAACGCCTTCTTCTGGAGGGTTACCAATACGCCCGCAATCACCTGCTTCCAGGTTACGGTCTCGCCCTTCAATCTATCAGGCACCACATTATCAATGTTCTTGATGAATACCACGTCGGCATCTATCTCGTTGAGGTTCTCGATGAGCGCACCATGGCCGCCCGGACGGAAGAGAAGCGAACCATCCTCATTGCGGAATGGCGTGTTGTCTGGGTTGGCAGCGATGGTATCAGTGCTTGGCTTCTGCTCGGAGAAGGAGATGTTGTATTGATGCCATAGCGCTCAGCATACTTGTCTGCCTTCTCGGTACCATCGCCTTGAAGAGCTCCAAGTGGTCGTGAGATACGGTAAAGTGGACGTTAGCCTCGCCATTGCTGCTAGCATAGAGCGCAGCCTCCACCAAGTGCTCCTCCATAGGGGTGCGCACCTCGTCCTCATACTCATGGAACTGCAAGAGTCCCTTAGGCAATTGACCATAGTTCAAGCCACTGGTTTCAAGAGGTTAGCCACCACAGCCTTGTACTCGCCATTCTTGATGAGGCACATGATGCCCTTCTCGTTATTGACATGGCACTTATCGCAGAGAGCCTTGCGGAAAGCAAACTTCTTGATATTCTCGAAGAACTGTTTTTCGAAATCGGTCGTAGGCACATCGTATGGCGCATCAAGGAAGGCAAACATATTCTTGAACATACGACTGGCAGCACCAGAGGCAGGCACAAACTTCACTATCTTGTGTCCCTCAGCCTTATAGTCGTTCCAAGCCTTCTCGTAGCCCTCCACCTCATCGGCAGTAGGAGCCACAATGCCCTTACCAATGGCTGCCGCACCCTCAAGCTTGAGGAATGGGAAACCATTCTTGATTTGTTCCAACTGATGTTCAATCTGCTGCTCGGAGATGCCGCGAGCAGCGATTTGGTTTAGATCTTGTTGATTCATTATACCATTATTTAGTTATTATATGTAATCAATGACTGTTACTGTTATGGTAGCAAAATATGTTATTTTTCACTATCCATGCCACAAATTTAGTTATTTTTTCTGATAATAGGAAATATTTCCCCATTTTTTTGTACCTTTGCAATGAAAATTTAACTAAGTAGCGTTTTATTTGACCAAATCAACATAGGAGGGAATACAAAATGAACGAGACATTTACATTTACACCAGAAGAAAGAGAGCAAACACTACAGATTCTGGAGAGACTGAGAGCCGCAGCAGGCGACACATTCAAGCCCGAAGACGAGGCGCACCTGAGAGAAGACATCCACCATGCCTTCGAAAACCATCAGATCAAGCGCAACGTGTTTGGCATGAACCCTATCCTAGCCGCCCTGCAAACAGCGGAAATAGCAGTCAACGAGATAGGCCTGAAGCGTGATGGCATCATCGCCATCCTGATGCAGACCAGCGTCATCGACGGATACCAGACCATCGAAGACATCCACAAGAAATACGGCGACAGCGTGGCGCACATCATCAGCGGCCTGCTCCGCATCCACGACCTCTATAAGCGCAACCCTATCATCGAGAGCGAGAACTTCAGAAACCTCCTCATCTCCTTCTCCGAAGACATGAGAGTGATTCTCATCATGATAGCCGACCGTGTGAACGTGATGCGCCAGATACGTGACACCGACCAGCTCGATGCCAAGCACGAGGTGAGCGAAGAGGCAAGCTACCTCTATGCCCCACTCGCCCACAAGTTGGGCCTGTACAAGTTGAAGAGCGAGCTGGAAGACCTGAGCCTCAAGTATCTGGAGCACGATGCCTACTACATGATCAAGGAGAAGCTCAACGCCACCAAGGCTGCACGTGATGCCTACATCGCCCGCTTCATCAAGCCTATCCAGGAGAAGCTCGACGCGGCAGGACTGAAATATCACATGAAGGCAGAACCAAGAGCATCCACTCCATCTGGCAGAAGATGAAGAAGCAGCAGTGCGCCTTCGAGGGCGTGTACGATCTCTTCGCCATCCGCATCATCTTGAATGCGCCTAGAGACAAGGAATACATGATGTGCTGGCAGACCTTCGCCCTCATCACCGATATGATCAACTAACCCAAAGCGTATGCGCGACTGGCTCTCGGTGCCTAAGAGCAATGGCTATGAGAGCCTGCACACCACCGTGCTGGGACCTGAGAACAAGTGGGTGGAGGTACAGATCCGCACCGAGCGCATGGACGACATCGCCGAGCACGGACTCGCTGCCCACTGGCGCTACAAGGGCATCAAGCAGGGAGAAGGCGGCATAGACGAGTGGCTTGCCAACATCCGTGCTGCACTGGAGAGCAACGACGACCTGCAACTGATGGACCAGTTTACCACCGACCTGAAGGAAGACGAGGTATACGTGTTCACCCCGAAGGGCGACCTGCTCAACTTCCCGAAAGGAGCCACCGTGCTGGACTTCGCCTACTACATCCACTCACGCATCGGCAACACCTGCGTGGGCGGCAAGATCAATGGCAAGGCGGTAACCTTCCGCCAGGAACTACACTCGGGCGACCAAGTGGAAATCCTGACTCAGAGCAACCAGAAGCCTCGCCAGGAATGGCTCAACATCGTGCAGACCTCCAAGGCGAAAGCCAAGATTCGTCTCGCCATCAAGGAGACGCAGAAGAAGGATGGTCTCTACGCCAAGGAGCTGCTGGAGCGACGCTTCAAGAACCGCAAGCTGGAGATAGACGAGAGCATCATGGCACGCATCATCAAGAAGATGGGCTACAAGGAAAACTCTGACTTCTACAAGGATGTGGCAGAGGAGAAGCTGGACGTGAACACCGTGATCGAACGATACATCGAGGAGCGTGACCACGACCTGAACCTCACCAACACAAGCAAGCCCGCCGAGAGCGCCGAGAACTTTGAGTTTGAGAACCCTACCGACGAGTTGATGAAGCAGAACGACGACGTACTGGTCATCGACGAGAACCTGAAGGGCATCGACTTTGAGCTGGCTCACTGCTGCCACCCTATCTATGGCGACCCAATCTTCGGTTTCGTCACCATCAACAAGGGCATCAAGGTGCACCGCATGGACTGCCCTAACGCCAAGGAACTGCGCCGCCGTTTCGGTTATCGCATCGTGAAGGCGAAGTGGAGCGGCAAGGGTACCAGCAAGTATGCCATCACCCTGCGCATCATCGGCAACGACGACATCGGCATCGTGAGCAACATCACAAACATCATCTCCAAGGAAGACAAGCTCATCCTGCGAGGCATCAACATCTCATCAAAGGATGGCCTCTTCTCTGGCAACGTAACGGTGATGATAGATGACGCCACCAAGACCGAATCGCTCATCAAGAAGCTGGCTGCCGTCAAGGGAGTAAAGCAAGTAACGAGAATATAAAATAAAAAAGTCCCGCAAAATGCGGGACTTTTTCATTTAGTCTTATTCAGTCGCTTAATCACGGAGTAAGCATCATAGAGGCCCAGCTCCCCAGCCTTGGAGAGGTCTTGGATGCCCGCCTGCTTGTTGCCACTCTTCGCACGCGCGATACCTCTATTATAATAAGCCTCAGCCATGCGGTTGTCGATACGTAGGGCGATGGTGTAATCATCTATCGCCTTAGAAAGCTCGTTTCTGCCAGCATGCTGGTTACCTCTGTTATAATAGATGTAAGCATTGTTAGGATTCAGACGGATGGCATCGCTGAAGTCAGCCTCAGCCGAATGGATATTGGTAATACCCTTGCCCTCTGACTTATTGAATTCATCCATCTCTGCCTGGCATACGGCACGCTGCCAATAAGCCAACGAGCTCTTATCATCCAAAGAGAGATACTCGGTAAAATCGCTGATCGCAGCCTCGAAGTCGCGAAGCACACTGTGGCGATAGCACGACGCATCAAGATACGCTTCTTCATCTCGTCGCTCTTAGCCACGCTCAGGTCGGCAGAAAGCTTATCTATCAGAGAGAACACCTTCATCGAGCTATTCTCATCCAGCTGCTCCTTACTGCAAACGATATAAATCTTGTCGCCCTTAGCCTGCTGATTGAGGCATCCACCTCCTTGTCAAATGCCTGAACCCCACTCACATTCTGCGTGTTAGGGAAGTAAGACAATTGATACATAGGCAGATAAGCCGTCTCCACCTGTCGGTTCTGCACCCTACCACGATACTCGCTCTTATAATTGTGCTCATACTTTGGCTCATCATCCACAACGAGCGAAGCAAACTTGTTAGGGTCTATCTCCGAACGCTTGCGCATCTCCTTCTTGGTCTTGGCGCTCCAGCGTGGCTGGATGCCGATGTGCTTGTTCATCTGCGCCTTGAAGATACGGAATTCATCCATCTCCGCCTTGCCCGTCATGCCCAAGCGACGATAACAGTTGGCACGATAAGAGAGACCCGTCCAGAAGTTAGGAAACTGGTCGATGACCGTACTGTAGTCGCGGATGGCGGCACGCAGGTTGCCGGTCTTATCATGCAAGAGGGCACGATTGAAAATGGCCATGAAGTTCTTTGGCTCCATCTTGATTACAAAGTCGAAGTCGGTGATGGCTCGGTTGTCATCGCCCAACTGCACACGCATCAAGCCTCGGTTGTAATGAGCCAGGAAGTTATTGGGATCCAAGTCTATCGCATTGTCATAATCGCTCATCGCCCCTCGCAGATTGTTGAGGTTGATGCGCGCCAAGGCACGATTGATGTAGCTGTTCACATTGTTAGGCTTGAAGTGGAGCGACTTGGTGAGTGCCTCATCCGCCGTCTTCCACTCCCTACGAGCCAAAGCCATATAGCACGAGTGGTCCACGCATCGCCATCGTATGGATTGAGTTCCAAGCTCTTGTCGAGCCATTTCTCCGCCTGCACCGTATCCTTCTGGTGCAGATATACCTCTGCCTTGAGCGAATAAGCATTGGAGTAATCCTTCCACTTGGTGATGATGGTGTCCAGTTCGAGCTGAGCCACATCATACTTCTTGTTCTCCATCTGGCAGAGCGCACGGTTGAACCAATAGTTGCGGTTGCGAGGCTCCAGTCGGATGGCGGCATTATAGTCGCTGATGGCGTCATCATATCTATCCTGACGGATACGGCAGATGGCACGCAAGTCGTAAATATCGTTGATATAAGGGTTCAGGTGCAACGCCTCCGAGGCATCACTCTCCGCACCCACATAGTCATCGAGATTGAATTTGGCCACACTGCGTAATACCAAGGCTCATAGAGATAAGGCTTGGCACCGATAGCAAGATTAAAATATTTGATGGAAAGCACGAAGTCCTCGTAATAGAGAGCACTTCTGCCCGCCGTAATCAGGCGGTCTACCCTATATTGAGCTGATGCTGACAAACCCGCCAGCACCAGCATAAATGTTACTAATACCTTTTTCATAAAAACTTTTAGAAACTATCGACGAATCTTGGTGCGATAGCTGCAACGGAACTTGCCCTTGATGATGTTCTTGAGCTTGCCCGCAATCATGTTCTTGCGCAATGGAGAGACGCGATCCACAAACATGGTACCCTCCAAATGGTCGAACTCATGCTGCATCACACGAGCCAAGTAGCCCTCTACCACTCATCATGCTCCTGGAAGTCCTCGTCCATATACTTCACGTGGATGCGAGTTGGGCGAACCACCTTCTCGTTGATGCCTGGTATAGAGAGGCATCCCTCGTCGGAAGAGTCCTTGTTCTCCTCATCATATTCCAAGATATGAGGATTGATAAAGGCATGACGGAATCCCTTGTATTCAGGGAGATCATCGCTCAGCACGTCGAGGTCGATGACCACCAGGCGGATGGCAAGACCAATCTGAGGCGCAGCCAAACCGATGCCACTGCTGGAATCGAGCGTCTCATACATGTTATTGATAAGCTCCTTGAGCTCTGGATAATCTGGAGTAATATCTTCAGCCACTTTTCTCAACACAGGCTGACCATATATATAAATAGGTAAAATCATCTTCTTGATTGCAAATAATCTTGTAAAATAATGGTGGCACTGATCTCGTCCACCAATCCTTTGTTTTCTTTTCTCACTTTCTTTTTCACACCCCCATCTATCATGCACGATGAGCCAGCACGCTTGTGAATCGCTCGTCGTAATACTCGATAGGGACTTCGGGATGAGCCTTGCGCCAACGATTGTAAAAATTCTCCACACGCGCCAGGTTCTCACTGGGCTGTCCATTGGGCTGCATCGGCTTTCCTATCACAATGCGCTCCACCTGCTCCTTCAGTATGTATTGTTCCACAAAGGCAAAGAGCTCGGGTGTAGCAACCGTGGCCAATCCATTGGCTATGATTTGCAATGGATCGGTCACGGCTATTCCGGTACGTTTCTTACCGTAATCTATTGATAATATTCGCATGAATCTATCAAAATGCTTATTTCATCAATGTATCTAGCACCCTAGGGATTACTTCTTGAGAAGCAACCAAGCATCAGGATACTTACCTGCACGGAGCTGATTGCGGCTCTTTACAGCGCCTGTCTTGTCAGCAAATGTAGATGCTACCACGCGATACATGTTGCGCTCACTATTGAATACCACCTGAGAATCGTAGCCTGCGCTCTTCAATGTGCTAGCCAAGCCCTCGGCATTAGCCTTGAGAGAGAATGAACCTACCACTACGCTGTAAGCCTGAAGACCAGAACCAGAAACGAGAGATACATTCTCCTGACGAACAGTAGCATTGTCCACCTCTGTTGTAGTAGACTCAGAAGGGGTTGTTGTCTCCAAAGGAGTAACCACTGGCTCTGTTGCTACTGGAGCCTCAGCTGCCTGCTGAGCTTCCTGCTGCTGTGCCTTCTCGTATGCCTTCTTATAAGCACTCTCCTTAGATGTGCCACAACTAGCCAATGCCAAAACTGCACACATACCTACGCTTAATACTGTTAATTTCTTCATAATCTTAATAATGATTTTATTAATTATACTTCTTATTAATTATTCTAC
>ENA-OQEB01000734-OQEB01000734.1-human-gut-metagenome-genome-assembly--contig:-NODE-734-length-13057-cov-3.728693_pt1 | contig 13057 bp, 24 predicted proteins | sample MGYA00242787_ERZ504619 | MGnify/ENA primary metagenome ERZ504619 (study PRJEB26092, sample SAMD00036317) | human gut metagenome | host: Homo sapiens | study: EMG produced TPA metagenomics assembly of... | reverse complement strand
AGCCGCAGTTGCTGCACTTGACCAGTGCGGGGGCCTCCAGCTTCCAAACATTGCTGCGACGCTTGTCGCGGCGGGCCTTGGAAAGATGTCTCTTAGGTACTGCCATATTTTTGCACCTCCTTGATGGGTTTCTCAGTTCAGCAGTGATTTGAGGATCGCGAGCCTTGCGTCAACAGGAGCGGCTTTGTCTTCCTCCGGCGGGCAGGTACAATCTGTCCTCTTCTTGCCGCACCGGGGGCATAACCCCGGGCAGTCGGCGCTGCAAAGCAGCACCGTGGGGATCTGGAACATAAACTCCTGGGCAAGCCATTCATCCACATCCAGATGTCCTTTTTCGTCCAGCGGAAGCTCGAAATCCGGGTCATCCAGATCCCGCTCCTTTGCTGTCCACTCCGCTTCAACTGTCTCTTCCCGCTCAACCGGTCCAGACAGCGGGCGCACTCTCCGTGCACCAATGCTTTTGCCCGCAGTGTCATCCGGACCTCGTCGCCGTCCGGCTCAGCGGTAAAGCTGGCGGTCACAGGCTGTTCGATCCTTGCACCGGCAAAGTCCCGTGCAGACAAATCACAGGGAAACTCTGCATGGTAAGGCTGTGTGCCGGTTGCGATAAACTTTCTCAGGTCAAATTGCATAGTACACCTCATAAAAGGCTGCTTTGTTAGTATAGCGCCAAAGCCAACCTTTGTCAACACCAAAACAGGCAGAAAACCGAAAAAATTTTGATTTTCCGGTTTCCTGCCCGTTGGAATGCGCTCAGTTCAGAAAATTACAGGTACTTTTTCACGTCGTGGGGCAGAGCAGCCTCGTCAGCACTGACAGTAACAGTGACCTTGACGGAATCGCCTGCAATGGCGGCCATCTCGTCCAGCACAGCGCCCAGACGGTTGATATCGTGATCCAGCACCTTCAGGATGCCGTCGATGTACAGGTCGGTGATATCGTAGTTGCTTGCCATCAGGCCGGCAACAAAGCCGTACAGCATCTCGCCGCCGGCGATCTTATACTCATCCAGATCGATCAGACGTGCAGCGGGGGCGATGTCGTAAGTCAGCTTCATGCCTTTTTCCACGACGACGACGTTGCCCTTGGAGGTCTTGACCGCGTCATTGATCTGGTCGATCATTGCCTTGGTCTTGCCGGAGCCCTTGGTACCAACAATCAGTTTAATCATAGTTCTGTCCTCCTGTATTTTCCACGCCTTGCGGCGGGAGATCATTTTTTGTTTCCTGCTTACTTCAACTTTGCTTCCAGCTCGGCGGTCAGGTTCTCGTAACCCGGCTTGCCCAGCAGAGCGAACATGTTCTTCTTGTAGCTCTCGACACCCGGCTGGTTGAAGGGGTTCACGCTCAGCAGGTAGCCGCTGCATGCACAGGCACGCCAGAAGAAGTAGATGAGGTAACCTACATTATAAGCAGTCAGGTCATCCACCTCGATCAGCACCTCAGGCACGCCGCCGTCGGTGTGGGCAAGGATGGTGCCCTCCATGGCCTTGCGGTTGACCACGCTCATATTCTGGTCCGCCAGGAAGTTCAGGCCGTCGAAGTTGCCTCCAGCTCTTCGATGAACAGATCCTGCGCAGGCTTTTTGACATCCACGATGGTCTCGAACATGATGCGGGAGCCTTCCTGGATGAACTGGCCCATGGAGTGCAGGTCAGTGGAGAAGATGCAGCTTGCGGGGAACAGGCCCTTGTTGTCCTTGCCCTCGCTCTCGCCGAACAGCTGCTTATACCACTCGTTCATCAGGGTGAAGTTGGGCTCGTAGCACTCCAGGATCTCAACGGCCTTGCCCTTGCGGTACAGGATGTTGCGGATGGCAGCATACTTGTAAGCGTCGTTGTCCGGGCTCAGCACGGAGAAGCGCTCCATGGCATCGGATGCGCCTTCATCAGCTCGTCGATGCTGATCCCGGCGGCAGCGATGGGCAGCAGGCCCACAGCGGAGAGAACGGAGTAGCGGCCGCCCACATCGTCAGGAACCACGAAGGTGGGCCAGCCCTGCGCGTCAGCCAGCTGCTTCAGGGTGCCTTTGGCACGGTCCGTGGTGGCATAGATGCGCTTGTTGGCTTCCTCAACGCCCATCTCATCCTCCAGCAGCTTGCGCAGAACGCGGAACGCCAGGCTGGTCTCGGTGGTGGTACCGGACTTGGAGATGACATTGATGGAGAACTTCTTGCCCTTGCACAGAGCAATGATATCATTCAGATAGCTGGGGCTGATGCTGTTGCCGCAGAAGTAGATCTTGGGGCCATCCTCCAGCTCGTTGTGGTACAGACCTTGACGGCCTCGATCACAGCGCGGGCACCCAGATAGCTGCCGCCGATGCCGGCAACCACCAGCACCTCGGAGTCCTCACGGATCTTCTTGGCAGCTTCCTTGATGCGGGCAAACTCTTCCTTGTCGTAATCGCGGGGCAGGTACATCCAGCCCAGGAAATCATTGCCGGGGCCATTCTTGGCTTCCAGCTGGTTGTGAGCCGCTTCCACCTGAGGATAAATGGCCTTATATTCCTCTTCGTTGATAAAACTGGAGAGGTGCTTTGTATTCAGAACGACGCTCATTCTATCAGAACCTCCAAACGTTTTTACGGGACGTGCTCCCTGAGGGTTTTGTTAGTATAAGTGTACCGTTCCAATCGTGCAAAGTCAAGGCCAAAATCCCCGGATTTCATACAATTTTAATAGTGTTCTTTTGGCTGTCCTGACATCTTTTGTTCAGGCCCGCCAACGCCGCTTTGTTTCTGCTAACCGCTTTTGTTCGGTGATGTGTTTCTTTTGCCCGCTATGCTCCCAGCAGGCACTGCCACAGCAGCTCCAGTGCGCCGCCAAAGGTCAGCAGCGAGGCATCCGCGGCCGCTTTTACTTCGTATTCACTCAATAAGGTATCATCCTGAAAAACGCTCACCTTTCCCACCGTCCGTCCCTTTTCTATGGGGGCTTCCAGCGCCTCGGGCAGGGTCAGTTCAGGCCCGCAGGCAGAGGCCGTTCCCTTCTCTATCAGGATCGTCTCGGGCAGGGCGGCGTAATCCAGCGGCACGCTGTCCTCGGCGCTGCCCTTTACGGCCAACGCCAGCGGGCGCTCCGGCAGGGTGGGCAGCGGGGCAGCGGCATAGTTGGCAAAACCGTAGTCCAGCAGGGTGGTGGCGGAGTGGAACCGGTCGGCGCTGGAGGGTGACCCCAGCACCACGGCGATCAGGGTCAGGCCGTCCCGGGTGGCGCTGGCGCTGATGCAGACCCCCGCCCGCTGGTGGTGCCGGTCTTGAGCCGGTGATGCCGCTGTACCGGCGCAGGAGCTTGTTGGTGTTCACCAGCTGGGTCTGGCCGTTCCGCAGGCTGTCCGTCCAGATGCCGGTATAGTGCAGCAGCTCCGGGCAGGTGTTGAGAAGGTAACGGCTCAGAACGGCAACATCCCGCGCCGTGGAGAGATGCCCCTCGGTGTCCAGCCCGCAGGCGTTCCGGAAGGTGGTGTTGGTCATTCCCAGCTCCGCCGCCCGGGCGTCATCTGTTCCACGAACACCGGCTCGCTGCCGCCCACCAGCTCGGCCACCGCCACAGCGGCATCGTTGGCTGAGGAAACGCAGATGGCCCGCAGCATCTCGTCCAGCGTGAACTGCTCCCCGGGCTCCAGCCAGATCTGGCTGCCGCCCATGTGATAGGCATGCTCACTCACCGGCACGGGGGTATCGAGGGTCAATTTTCCACCGCGGATGGCCTCAAAGGTCAGCAGCAGGGTCATCAGCTTGGTGATGGAAGCAATGGGCATCCGCTCGTCCGGCGCTTTCTCGTAGAGCACCCGGCCTGTCTCCGGCTCCATGAGCACAGCCGCCCGGCATTCCAGCTGCAGCCCGCTGTTGGCCGGAGCCGCCGTCAGCACCGCCGGGGCATCCGCCTGCACTGCCGGTCCCGTTCCCCCATGGCCACCCGCAGCCCGGCCCCCTGTGCCGTACCCACAGCCAGCGCAAACAGCCAGAAGCAGAGCACCCCCGCGCAGAGCAGGGCCAAATTTCTCCGTTCCATTCCTCGTACCTCCCGCGTAAAGTCTCTGGTTGCATTCTATGCAAAAAAAGAGGGGTCAATGCCCTTTTCTACGGGAGGAAAATCTGCTATAATAGGAGAGTTTATAAACACTTTAGCTGGCTCACCCTCTCAGGCCGCTTCGCGTCCAGCTCTCCCAAAGGGAGAGCTTTTGACAAAACCAGTAACTTTGCATGGATTGCCAAAGCCTCGCCCTTCGGGAGAGGTGGCAGCGCGTCAGCGCTGACGGAGAGGGTGAGGCCGTTTATCTGAGAGGATCTTTATGCGAGTTTGTTTTTATACCCTTGGCTGCAAGGTCAACCTGAACGAGACCGGCGCACTGGAGCAGATGTTCCGGGGCGCTGGCTTCACCATCGTGCCGGAGGGCGAAGAAGCGGATGTTTTTGTGGTGAACAGCTGCACCGTGACCAACTTCGGTGACCAGAAGAGCCGCAAGTGGCTGCGCCGCGCCAAGCGCGAAAATCCCGGTGCCGTGACCGTGCTCACCGGCTGCTATCCTCAGGCTTTCCCCGAGGAAGCTGCCCAGTTCATGGAGGCCGACCTCGTCTGCGGCAACGGAGACCGCAAGGCCATCCTGGACAATGTGCTCAAGCTGCTGGACGGCCACGAGCGCATCGTTGCCGTTACGCCCCACCAGCGGGGCGAGCTGTTTGAGGAGCTGCCCGTGGAGCGGTTCGAGACCCACACCCGCGCGTTTATCAAGGTGGAGGACGGCTGCAACCGCCAGTGTGCCTACTGCGTCATCCCCCGCGCCCGCGGCCCGGTGCGCAGCCGCGCCGAGGACAGCATCCTGAAGGAGCTGCGCCAGCTGGCCGCCTCCGGCTACCGCGAGGTCGTGCTCAGCGCCATTTCCCTGCCCAGCTACGGTCTGGACACCGGGACCAATCTGGTGGAGCTGGTGGAAAAATGCGCTCAGGTGGAGGGCATCGAACGGATCCGTCTGGGCAGCCTGGACCCCGACATGCTGACCCCGGAGTTCATCACCCGGCTGGCAGCGGTGGAAAAGCTCTGCCCCCAGTTCCACCTCAGCCTGCAGAGCGGCTGTACCTCCACCCTGCGCCGGATGCGCCGGGTCTACACCGCGGAGCAGTACGCCCAGGTGGTGGATCAGATCCGCGCCGCCTATGGGGAGCGCCCTGTCAGCTTTACCACCGACTGCATCTGCGGCTTCCCCGGTGAAACCCAGGCCGACTTTGAGGAAAGCTGTGCTTTCCTCAAGAAGATCGGCTTCCTGAAGGTCCATGTGTTCCCCTACTCCCGCCGCAGCGGCACCCCCGCCTATGATTTTCCGGCGCAGGTGCATGAGCGGGAGAAGCAGGCCCGCAGCCGCGAGATGAACGCACTGGCCGAGGAGATCCGCCGGGAAGTGCTGGCCGCTCATGTCGGCACCGAGGACGAGGTCCTGCTGGAAACGTCCCTCTCCGAGACGCTGTTCACAGGCTACACCCGGCTGTACATCCGGTGGTGGTCTCTGCCCCCGGCCACAAGAGCGGCGAGATCGTTCACGTCAGGCTGGGCGAGTACGATGGCGAGCGCGTCCGTGCAGCACTCTGCTAAAAAAGTTCGTTAATTCTTGTGCATCCTGTACTATTTGCTAATTCTTTAACATATTTGAAATTTTCTCTTTTCACGCAGGCCCGTTTATGTTAAAATGAAACTGGATATCCGGGTCGGAGCGCCGGTTGCAGCGGTGCGGTACCAGCGGCCCGGAGCAAAGCAAATTCCGCCTGCCGCAGTCCAGTGCGGCAGCGGGATGTTTTCTGTTTCTGAACAAGGAGAGATTGGAATGAGTTTTAGAGGAATCAATACCACGGTCATCCAGATCCGCCGTCAGGTGTTTACCGAGGTTGCCCGCATGGCTTACGCCAACGTCAAGGGCGAGCAGGCCAACCACCTGATGCGCAAGATCCCTTACACCATCATCCCCGGTGAGGAAGGCAAGCTGCGCAAAGACATCTTCCTGGAGCGCGCCATCGTTGAGGAGCGCGTCCGTCTGGCCATGGGCCTGCCCACCCGCCGCATGGATGAGCACAACAGTGTGGTCTCCGGCCTGGAGGATGCTTCCATTGCCGATAAGTACTATGATCCCCCGCTGGTGAACGTGATCAAGTTTGCCTGCAACCGCTGCCCCGAGAAGCTGGTCAAGGTCTCTGACCTGTGCCAGGCTGTCTGGCCCACCCCTGTATGGAAGTCTGCCCCAAGAAGGCCATCACCTGGGAGAGCGGCCGTTCCATCATCGATCAGGAAAAGTGCATCAAGTGCGGCCGCTGCGTCACTGTCTGCCCCTACAATGCCATCGTCAAGACCGAGCGTCCCTGCGCCGTTGCCTGCGGTATGGGTGCGATCCACTCTGACGAGCTGGGCCGTGCCGAGATCGATTACAGCAAGTGCGTATCCTGCGGCCAGTGTCTGGTGAACTGCCCCTTCGGCGCTATTGCCGACAAGGGCCAGATCTATCAGCTGATCCAGGGCTTCAACCGCGGCGACCGCATCTACGCTCTGGTCGCTCCCGCCTTTATCAACCAGTTCCCCTCTCTGGCTTCTGCCGGCAAGCTGAAGGCTGCCCTGAAGGCCATCGGCTTCTACGATGTCGTGGAGGTCGCCATTGGTGCCGACCTGTGCACCGTGGACGAGGCCCACGACTTCCTGGAGGAAGTTCCCGGGAAGCTGGACTTCATGGCCACCTCCTGCTGCCCCGCATGGAGCATGATGGCAAAGACCGCCTTCCCCGCTCTGGCCAAGAACATCTCCATGACCATGACCCCCATGGTGTTCACCGCCCGCATGATGAAGCAGAAAGACCCCACCGCCCGCATGTGCTTCATCGGCCCCTGCGCCGCCAAGAAGCTGGAGGCTTCCCGCCGCACGGTCCGCTCTGACGTGGACTTTGTGCTGACCTTTGAGGAGCTGGCCGGTATCATCGAGGGCAAGGATCTGGACATCGATCTGCTGGAAGTGGATGAGAACGAGGCAGCACTCTGCTCCGCCTCTGCTGCAGGCCGCGGCTTTGCACAGTCCGGCGGCGTTGCCAATGCCGTTGCCAACAAGATCAAGGAATGGCACCCCGATATGGAGGTCAAGATCGCATCCGCACAGGGTCTGGCCGACTGCAAGAAGCTGCTGATGCTGGCCAAGCCGGCAAGTACAACGGTTACCTGCTGGAGGGCATGGGCTGCCCCGGCGGCTGTATCGGCGGCGCAGGCACCATTGCCGACCCCGCACGCACCGCCATCCAGCTGAACAAGTATATGAAGGAAGCTCCCTTCACTGACCCTGAGCAGAGCCCCTATATGAGCGAGATCCACGTTCTGAAGGACGACCCCAATTTTGAAGTGTAATCTCTCCGTCACCTGCGGCTTGCCTCCTATTACGGGATCTGGCGCAAAGCGCCTGAGAGGTTTTACAATATCCGCTTCCCGCACAGGGGAGCGGATATTTTTTCTACTTTTGATTTCATAAGTGAAACTTTTTTGTGAAAAGCTCACGAAGCAGATTGACATATTATCGCTGACGTGATATTTTAGCGTTGACAAACCCTGTGTCCTGCCCCAACAGGACACCAGAGCAGGCCGCACACGCGCGGCCAGGAAAGGTTGATCTTTATGAAAAATACATTCAAACGCTCCGGCGCAGCGCTGATCTCGCTGGTGCTGCTGTTGGTGCTGGCTGTCAGTGCCGGTGCCGCCAGCAGCCAGAATGTCGGTGTGAAATTCTGGAAGGAACGCTCCGATAAGGAATCCATGGCCAACAGCGGCATCGATCCCGATCGCACCGCCACCCTCACCCGGCAGGCCAACGGCACTTACACCCTGACCCTGCCGGTCATGCAGGTATCCAAGCTGGGTGTCACCGGCTATCTGTCCGGCCTGACCATCGGCGATGTGACCTACGACGGCACCCTGACCGGTGATTTCAACAAGGCCACGGCAGTGCTCACCATCAAGAACCTGCCCGCCTCGGTGCTCACCGGCAGCGACGTGAATCGATCCGTCCTTGTGACCTGCAACATCCAGATGGACCTGCAGGTCCTGGGTGAGATCAACACCAGCGCCCGGATGTGTATCTGGAACCAGAAGTAAATGGCAAGCAAAAAGGCAGAGCCCGCGGGCCCTGCCTTTTTGTTTTTCCTCACAGGTCCATCCTGCGCTCCACGAGATCCGTGACCATGGTGTCCAGCTGGCTCATGGCGCGTTCCGCGCCCTTGGCCAGCTTGCGTGCGGTGCGCTTGACCTGCCGCTGGTTCTGTGCCATTGCCATGGTGCCCACGGCCCCCAGGGCCGCGCCTGCCGCCATGCCCAGCAGAACACTGCCGGAGGAAGGCTGACGATTTGTGTTTTTCATGTGGCTCTCTCCTTTCCACTGTGTGATTTTTTGCCGCTGTGGCTAGTATTTCCTGTAAAGAATCCGGTATGCGCTTTTTTTGTCCCGCAAAATGTGGTATACTGTATCATACGCTGAGAAACTGGGCCTGTGCGGCCCGTGGATGGCGCAAAGGAGGATCCTTTTTATTGAAACCGACTGAACCGAAAAAAATTCTCTGCATTCACGACCTCTCCGGCATGGGCCGGTGCAGCCTGGCGGTCATCCTGCCGGTGCTGTCCGTTATGGGCTGCCAGCCTGTGGCCCTGCCACTGTGGTGCTCTCCACCCACACGGGCGGTCTGGGCACACCGGCACGGCTGGACGGTGCCGCCTACGGGCTGGCCGCTCTGAAGCACTACCGGGAGCTGGGTGTGGAGTTTGACTGTATCTACACCGGCTACTTAGGCGGCGAGGAGCAGGTGGCGCTGGCCGAAAAGGCATTCGATCTCTGGCCTGCTGCCCGCAAGGTGGTGGACCCTGTGATGGGGGACAACGGCAAAGCTACTCCACAGTGACCTCGGCTCTCATCGACCGGATGCGCGGGCTCTGCCGCCGGGCAGACTGATCCTGCCAAACGCCACCGAGGCCGCCCTGCTGCTGGAGCGGGAGTCCCAGACCGACGCATTCGATGACGCTTCCGCTCAGGCGCTGGCCGACGAGCTGCTGACGCTGGCCCCCAGCGCGGTGGTCACCGGCCTCGCACTGGCAAGTACATCGGCTGCGCAGGCTCCGGCCGCGAGCGCTTCGTCATCAAAAAACTGCACATCAGCCGCAGCTTCCCGGGCACGGGCGATCTGTACGGTGCCGTGCTCATTGGCTCGCTGATCCAGGGCAACGCCCTGAGCGCCGCTGCCGACAACGCCGCCGAGTTCGTCTCGCTGGCCATTCAGCAGACCCCCGCCGATCAGGACACCCGGTACGGTGTCTGGTTCGAGCCCCTGCTGCCCCGGCTCTGCCCGGTGAGCTGGAATGACTGAGGAGGCCGCCATGAGCGAAAAACCGACCCTGAACATCGTTCTGGTAGAGCCGCGTATCCCCCAGAACACCGGCAACGTGGCCCGCACCTGTGCCTGCACGGCCTGCCGCCTGCATCTGGTGGGGCCCATGGGCTTGCCATCGATGACAAAAAGCTCAAGCACGCCGGGCTGGACTACTGGCACTACCTCGACATCAATTACTATGATGGGCTGGAGGATTTCTTTGCCCGGAACAAAGGCCCGTTCTACTACTTTACCACCAAAGCGCCCCAGCGCTACACCGACATCCAGTACCCGGACGGGGCCTATCTCGTGTTCGGGCGGGAGGATGCCGGCCTGCCCGAGGCATTGCTGGCGGCCAACCAGGAGCATTGCATCCGGATGCCCATGCGGGATACCTGCCGCAGCCTGAACCTTTCCAACAGTGTGGCTGTGGGCGTGTATGAGGTCCTGCGCCAGTGGGATTTCCCGGAGCTGCTGGATCATGGCCGCCTGCGAGAATACGAATGGAAATGAGGGACATTATGAGCAAGATCGCGATCCTGACCGATTCCTCCTGCGATATCCCGCAGGAGCTGGCCGAGAAGTACGGCATTGATATTATGAGCTTTCACATCCTGCTGGATGATGTAGACTATATCGAGCGTGAGAGCTGCACCAACGAGGAGTTCTACGAAAAGATGCGCGCCGCCAAGGGCATTCCCTCCACGGCTGCCATCACCCCCATCCAGTTCTGCGAAAAGTACTGCCAGTATGTGGACGAGGCTACACCGATGTGATCCATGTACCCATCAACCGCAGCGGCTCCTCCACCTACAACAACGCCGTGATGGCCCAGGGGATGCTGCGGGAGGAGCGCCCGGAGCACCACCTGCGGATCCATCTGCTGGACCCGCACACCTACTCCATGCCCTTTGGCTGGTATGTCTGCGAGATGGCACGCAAGCTGCAGAATGGTGCGGAGATCAGCCATGTCATTCAGGAGTTGAGACCCAGATGGACAAGATGGAGATCGTTCTCGGACCTTACAGCCTGAAGCAGATGAAGAAGAGCGGCCGCATCTCTGCCGCCGCCGCCGTCATGGGCGAGCTGATGGGCATCCGCCCCATCATCACCCTGATCGATGGAAAGACCAAAGTGGAGGCCAAGGTGCGCGGCGATGACAAGGTCGTGCCCGCCATGGTGGAGCTGGCCAAAAAGCGCAGCGAGGGTGTGGAGGACTTTGATTATATGATCGGCCACACCAACATCCCCCAGAAGGATGATCTGATCAAGGCCTGCCGCAAGGCGTTCGGCAAAGACCCGCTCATCACCTTCCCGCTGGGCGGCGTTGTTTCCGCCAACACCGGCCCCGATACCATTGCTCTGGTCTACGTTGGCCACGCACGCTGAGTTTTTTCTGAGAACTGCCCGCCGCGGCAGTTCTTTTTGTTTGCAGGCCGTTGCATTTTGCGGCAATTTATGCTATACTCCCTTTTGCTGTGCTTTTGCGCGGCAACCTGAAAGAGCAACTTAGGATTTTAGGCTCCCCGGCGTGTCTCGAACCATGCCGGGCCAAACCCATAGGCTGGCGGTCCCTGTGCGGTCAAATTCATCCGCCGGAGTATTGTTATGAATCAGAATTTCACTGTCCGCAAACTGGCCCGCTGCGCTGTGGTCGCAGCTCTCTATGTGGTGCTCTGCATGGCGCTGCAGCCGTTCTCCTACGGTGCGGTGCAGGTGCGTGTTGCCGAGGCCCTCTGCCTGCTGCCCGTGTTCGGTGCCGAGTACATCGTGGGCGTGGTGCTGGGCTGCTTCCTGGCAAACCTGCTGGCTCCACCATCGTGGATGTTATCTTTGGCACCCTGGCCACCCTGCTGGCCTGTATTGTGACTTACAAACTGCGGAACGTCCGCTTCAAGGGTCTGGCCATCGTGCCTTCCCTGCCGCCCGTGCTCTTCAATGCGGTCATCATCGGCATTGAGATCGCCGTCATGTTTCCCGATCCTTCTTCCTCTGCCCCGCTGTGGCTGGCCTGCATCACCAACGGCATCTCCGTCGGCATCGGTGAGCTCATCAGCTGCACCGTGCTGGGCGTGCTGCTGGTGAAGATCGTGGAGACCAACACCTCCCTGCGCAAAGTGTTCCTGGAAGCCTGATCGAGCAGGCAGACAAGACAGATTCATAAGGCAAAGGCTTTTCCGTTGCTCGGCCTTTTTGCCACAATATAGAAAGACCTCCTCTGGCTGTTTCCAGAGGAGGTCTTCGTTTTTATCCGATCACTTGTGCTCCTGCAGCCAGCGCAGGGCCATATAGGCATAGGCCGCGCTGCCTTCAAAGAGGACACTGTCATCAAACTTCACCTTGGGGTGATGCTGGCCATAGGTGTAGCCCTCGTTGGCGTTGCCCGCCGTCAGGAACATGCTCACGGTGGGCACCTCATGCTGACGAACGCGAAATCCTCGCTGCCGCCGCCGGGCTTGCCGCCGGTCATCGGGGTCATATCCATTGCGCCTTGCCCAGCAGCTCACCCATATAGGTCAGGGCGTTGCCGGCAAGCTCCTTGTCCACCACCATGCAGGGGCAGTAATCACTGAAGGTAATCTCGGCGGTGCAGCGGTAAGCCGTAGCCACCCCCTGCACGATCTCGGTCATCCGCTTGTGCAGCAGCTCCGTCACCGCGCCCTCGGGGTCGGTGGTGCGGATGGTGCCCCACATCTCCGCGCTGTCCGGGATGACATTGGAGCCGCGCCTGCCTGGAAGCGGCCAGTGGTGAACACGCCAAAGCTGTGGGCATCCAGCTCCCGGCTGTTGATCTCCTGCAGGGCAATGTGGATGTGTGCCGCCGCCGTGATGGGGTCGATGCACTTTTCCGGCATGGAACCGTGGCCGCCCTTGCCGTGGACGATGATGTGATACTGCTCACAGCTTGCCATGGTGATGCCGCCGCAGGCAGGCACCAGCACCACACCGGCGGGGATGGGCATTCCGCCCAGCACATGGAACATGACCGCCGCATCCACGCTGGGGTTTTCCAGCAGGCCGTTGGCAATCATATCGGGCGAGCCTGGAAGATTTCCTCGGCGGGCTGGAACTCCAGCTTGACGGTGCCCTCGATCTCGTCCTCGTGCTCCTTGAGCAGCTGGGCAGCACCCAGCATCATTGCCGTGTGCATATCGTGGCCGCAGCCGTGCATCTTGCCCGGCACCTCGGAAGCGTAATCCACGCCGGATTCCTCCTGAATGGGCAGGGCATCCATATCGCCCCGCAGCAGGATGGTCTTGCCTGGCTTTTTGCCGCCTGCCAGCGCAATGACACCGGCCTTGCCGCAATCCTTGGGCTCGTAGCCCATCTCGGTCAGGGCCTTTTTCACCAGTGCCTTGGTCTGGGTCAGATCAAAGCCCACCTCCGGGTGACGGTGCAGGGTGCGCCGCCACTCCACCAGCTGGGGTTCCAGCGCCTGGGCACGGCCCAGCAGTTCTTTTGCAGTCAACATTTCAGTCAGCTCCCGTTCTATTTGATTTTAAGGTCGCTCAGTTTTCCCCGCTGGTACCTCCTTCGGGGTGATACTGGGCGCAGGTGCACTTTTTCCACTTGAGTCCGCTTCCGCAGGGGCAGGGGTCATTGCGGCCGATCTTGATGACCCGGACAGGCTGGCCCTTGGGGGCACCCTTGACACCGGGCGCGCCGTTGCCGGGCACAAAGCCT
>ENA-OQEB01000733-OQEB01000733.1-human-gut-metagenome-genome-assembly--contig:-NODE-733-length-13063-cov-1.504406_pt1 | contig 13063 bp, 13 predicted proteins | sample MGYA00242787_ERZ504619 | MGnify/ENA primary metagenome ERZ504619 (study PRJEB26092, sample SAMD00036317) | human gut metagenome | host: Homo sapiens | study: EMG produced TPA metagenomics assembly of... | reverse complement strand
TGCAGGCCGGAGCAGATAAAAAGTGAGACATTGTCAAAAGCAGTGGCTTATTACAAAGAAAAGGAAGGACGTGGTGCTATGAGTGAAGCAGTAAGACAGTATGCAATGGAATATGCAAAAGAGTATGCAAAGGAATATGCCAGGGAGTATGGTGAGGAACAGAAGGAAGAGGGGATTCTTCAGGGAAAAAATAATATGTTGTATTCATTGGTTTCAAAGGGAAGGTTAAAAATAGATGTAGCAGCCGAAGAGGCAAATGTCAGCTTGGAGAATTGAAAATCGAATGGAGGAAGCAGGATATAAAATTCCTGAATTGGTATAGTTTAATAGTTACAAGATACGTTAAATATAGACCCGGTTTGCATAAGTATGTGCAGACCGGGTTTTTATAATAAAAATGCAATGTATGATACAAAAAGTTTACAACTGACATATATACTCATTATAACAATATGGAACACAAAAAAGGAGAACCACATATGGATAAAAGGGGTAACATATTTTCACGAAATATGAGATTATTTGCAGCAATTATGACACTCATCGAGGCACTTGTCCTCACATCATTCACAGGCTGTGCCGGTAAAAAAGGTGGATTATGGTGTGGACACGGAGGTAAAGGAGCAAAAGAACGCTTCTAAGGTATCTGATTTAAGGACTGACAAGCCATGGTCGAAAATATAACTGTCCAGACAAAAAAAGGAGATGTAACCCTGGGAATCGATGCCAAAATACTGGTGCCGGATTGTGAAACCATGCATGTTGTTGGAGTGGAGGATGTGAAGCTCGATACAGAGTACAAGAAAAGGTTTTTAGATGCGTACTTTGGTGGTGGAGAGTATTATTATCATGATTTAGAGCATTACACAGTTGATGAATTGAATTCTTATATAAGATTTAAAATCCAGGAGCTGAATGAATGAATAGCAGGGATGATGTGGATGATAGTACAAAACAGGAGCTGGTACAGCAAATGGAGCAGGATTTATCAGGTTATCGGGATTTACTGACTGATGCGAAAATCTCGTATACAATTGCTTCTGATTTACAAAGCTGTGATGAGTATGCCGGCTATAAAGGAGATACATTTTGTGAGGTAACATTTAAAGAGCATTGGGTAAATGCTTATGTCTTTAAGCTCGATGGAAAATATTACGGACCACCTTCATTTAAGGAGGAAAATTATGATAATGTCTCGCAGACATTTCAGGAGGATAATCTGACAGACAGTGCCGGAGCTGATGGAAATGAATGTACAAGAAGTGCAGCAGAGTCAAAAAAACTTGTGCAGGACTTTATGGGAAAGCTTGGACTGTCAAATCAGGTTGAGCGTGGAGAGTGCGATTGTAACTGGCTGGGATTTAATAATGGGGATGGAAAATCTGGGAGAGCCGCAGTAACACATTGTGGGGATATGTGTATTCGTATGGAACAGGCATTGATGGACAGGTTTTTAAGGATAGTTTTGATTCATCAGAATGTGACTCTATGCTCGCTGAGGATACGAAAGACATTACATTGGGTGACAGTATTCAGCTAACTGTTACAGACAATGGAATAATTGATGTGGTTATAGAATATCCGGTGAGTGTGACAAGCATATCCGGCAGTGTGGAGATGCTTTCTTTAAAGAATATAGAGCAGATAATTAAGGAGCAGCTAAAAAACAATGCCGACAAATATGAGCTTGAGATAAACAAAAGCTTTAACAATATGCAGCTTACATATTTCAGGCTGAAAGATAAGAATGAAACTGCAAAATACAGTTATGTGCCTGTATGGTCATTTTCGCGGCTGGTTGATTCACAAAAAGAAAAAATGTGATACTTGTAAATGCAATAGATGGCACAATAATCAATTCCGAGGATGTATTTTAAAATTTATGGAGAACTATTATGGGAAAGAAGAAAAAAGCAATTATGACACTCATCGAGGCACTTGTCCTCATATCACTCGCAGGCTGTGCCGGCAAAAAGGTAGATTATGGCGTGGACACGGAGGTAAAATCCCAAAATGTGGTAAGCAGTGTAAAGGATATTGACACCAATACAAGTTTTAATGATGAACTTACAGTAAATATGGGTGGTACTGATGAAAAGGTGAAAATCACGGCAGATATCAGAGTGCCGGAATGTGATACCATGTCAGTCACAGAGGTAGAGCGCATACCTTGTACCAAGGAGTTCAAGGAAAAGGTGATAAAGGCATATTTTGGTGATTCACAGGTCTATTATTACGACTATGCGCACATGACAAAAAAGGAGCTTGAGGAGATTATTGAGACTCTTGACAGGGACAACAACAGTCTGTCGGATGATGCCTCTGAGGAGATTTTGAAATGGCATGATGATATGAAAACTGAGTGCACAAAAAGCACTTGAAACGGCAGCTGATGTGTGGACAGAGGCCACAGAATATGATTCCTGTGATGATTTTGTCGGAAAAATAGGTGATACCTGGTTTCACCTTCAGTTTTCAAGGCCAGATGATGACAACAGTGTGCTATCAGGCATCCAGAGCTATCCGCTTGACAGATGTGTGAAAAGCGTTTCAGATGGGGATCCGGATGAGAGGAGTACTAAATTTGATGATGGCTATGTGAAGCAGTACTATGGACCAAAATCACTGAAAGAGTATGACACGGTGAGGTATTTAAACGGTGACTTTATTGATGGAGACCTGCCGGTAAGCGATGTCAATGAGGCAAATATTTCGTTTGATGAGGCAAAGAAGAAAGCAGGTGACTTCATGCAGGCAATAGGAATTGAGTCAATGATTAAAACAGGAGAAAGCGACTGTGAATGGGAGGGATATAACAAGACTGAGGATAATGTATATAAGGAGGGGGATGTGCATAGAGCCATATGGGGCTATGCGCTTGAATATTCGCTTGGCGCAGATGATGTAGTGTATTCAAAATCACTGAATGTATTTGATTATTCAGCTTATAACAAATTTTGTCCTATGGACTGTCCTGGTTATGAGACAGGCAGTTTCAATGTAAATGAATATGGTGTCTATAGATTTGATATAGCAGAGCCGGTAAGCATTGTGAAAAAACAGCAGAAGGTGGAGCTCTTACCGGTGTCAAATATTTATAAGATTGCAAGAAATGAGCTTGAAAGCCACCCGGATAAATATATTGTGGAAGCGGATACACAATATCGTTATCTGACACTTGGCTATATCAGGGTAAAGGACAGCTCAGATTCACAGAGATTCAGCTATATCCCGGCATGGAGCCTTGAGCTGCTGCAAAGAGGAGAGGTCGAATCGTGTCCGGTATTTGTAAATGCAATAGACGGAACAGTGATTGAGCCGGAGCAGATATTCTGAATCAGAGAGAAGTGTGCATGGAGACTAAGGGAAATTATATAATAAAAAATGCAATACATGATACAAAAAGTTTATACATGGAGTTACATTTTTAGATAATAGATCAGGTTCATATTTATTTGGAAAAGATGTGGAAAATATATGATTAATAAAAAGAAAAAATATATAGGGCGTTTGACACTTGCCACTGCAATTACCTCTATTTTGTTTTCAGGATGTGGGGCGGCACAAAAGGAGCTTGCACAGACGGACAGAGCTTTCTACGAGAAAATATCATACCAGACAGTTACGGTACAGAGCGGTTCACTCACACCGCAGACTACCATCAGTCTGAGCGCGCAGGGCTATACCAGGTTTTCCTATGGTGCGACAAACACGGAGCTTACGCTTGAAAAGGTAAATGTGGCAGTGGGTGATCATGTGAAAAAGGGTGATATACTGGTGGCTTTTAAATCCGGGGAGATACAGAAAAAGATTGAGGACTACAGCGGGCAGATCAGTCAGAATAAGCTTCTGGCAGAGCACTACAGGGCTATTATGAAAATCGATGATACTCAGGATTATTCAAGCGATATAGCCCAGCTTGATAAGGATACAGAGGTTGCGCAGCTTTATCTTGATGAGGCTAAGGAAAAACTGTCGAGATATCAGATCACGGCATCAGAGGATGGTACGATCACAGCAATGGACAATTCACTTTTGGCGGGAGTTTTTGAACCGGGCAGCAATCTTATAACAGAAATCAGCGGAAACGGCAATTACGAGGCTGACAGACCGGAAGGTTATGACTTTAATGTAGGTGATATATACACGGCAACAGCATCTGATATAGAGTTTGAACTTAAGGTAAAAGAGGTGGACGATAAAAAGGTTGTTTTGAACCGGTATCGGACATGTCGGCAGTATCGGATGCACAGATATTTTCCATGGAAGTGACGCGCCCTGCTATAGAAAATGCTGTGTATGTGCAAAAGGACGCAGTACATGAGAAGGATGGCAGGTATTTTGTATACACACTGGATGAGAATGGATACAGACAGGCGGTATGGATAAGTGTCGGAGATCAGGTGGGAGACTACCGGATCATCACAGAAGGACTTAAAAGCGGGGATGAGGTGGTTTTGCAGTGAAGATCAGAAACATTTTATCAATAAAAAAACTGGCAGTACTGGGGATATGTGTATCGTTTGTGGCAGGCGGCTGTGGAAAAATGACAGAAAGCAGCATACCAAAGCTTGAAGAACCTGTAGCGTTAAATGAAGCCTATAGACCTGTGGAATACGGTACGATCGGCTCCCTGCAGGTGCTGATGGCTACCGCAGTTCCTAGGGATTACTGCAATTACTACAGTGCCAATGTAAATATTTCACAGATATATGTGGAGCCGGGAGATACAGTAAATGTAGGGGATGTGCTTGCAGTCTGTGATGTGGATGAGGCAAAAAAACAGTTGCAGCAATGTAAGGATGCGCTGGCGCATGAGAATGAGACATATGAGATATCCGCTCAGATCTCGGATACGCAGATCAAATTATGGGAGAGTCAGGCTGCGGATACGGACGAACTTTCAACAGAACAGATTGAGAAAAAAGAGAGCACAGAAGATGATTACAATACGCAGATTGCCACAGAACAGGAAAATCAGCGGTACGATAAGCAGCTTCACGAATACCGCGTGCAAAAGATCAATGAGCAGATGGCTTTATATCAGCAGATCGTTGATGATGGAACGCTTAAGGCAGTCCACAGCGGTCTTGTCACTTACACTAAGAAGCTGACAGATGGAAGGTCTGCTGCGGCATGCGAGAATATAGTCATTGTCTCAGATACGGATGACCTTGTGCTGGATATAAAAGATACAGCCATAAATGAGTACAAATACAGCGATTATGACAAGAAATATGTGATAGTCGATGGCGAAAAATATGATGTCACCGAGTCTCAATATACATCAGAGGTTTTGGTACTTTCGAAGATAAACAACCGCTATCCGGATGTGTGCGTGGAAAGCAGGGAAAAGCCGTTTCTTACGGCAGGACAGATGTATCCGGTATATTTTGAAAAGACAAAAGCAAATCAGGCACTTGTCGTGGGAAAAGATTCCATCTATAAGGATGGCGATACCAGATATGTCTATGTGAAAAATGATGAGGGCGGCCGCGAGAAACGCATCATAACAACAGGTGAGTCTGATGAAACTATACACAGGTCACAGGAGGGCTTAAAAGAGGGGGAGCTGGTCTACTATAATTCTACAGATCAGGTTCCGACAAAGTATAGCAAATATACGGTAACAAGGTCTGATTTTGATATAGCAAACTACGGTGTGCGCTACAGCAGATCTGACGCAGGGACGATAACCGAAACCTGTGATTATGAAGGGCAGATCGTATCGGTCAATGTGAAGCAGGACGATACGGTAGAAAAGGGGATGCTGCTTTACGTGGTGGATACCGGAGAGGGCAAAGCTGCCATAACAGAGGCGAAAAATGCGATCGACTCGGAGAATGAATCCTATGCGCAGAAGATTGCTGATTACGATAAACAGATAAAAGATTTATCTGAAGGTGGTAGTAGCGCAGAAGAAAATAACCGGCAGGATGAAAAGCCGGATACAGCATATGATGAGCAGCAGTTGAAACTGAATTTACAATTATTGAATCTGCAGAAAAAACTTGCCTGTGCAGACCACATCTATCAGCTTTCCAGGCTACAGTCAGCATATGACAGCATAAGCGCAGGAAATGACGGCAAAGGAAATATTTCAGTATATGCCAAAAATGACGGAAAAGTTTCAAAGGTGAGTGTCAAGGCAGGAGATAATGTGGAGGAAGGCTCAGATATCCTGCAGATAACCGGAAATTCCACGGACGTACTGCTGGTTCAGGTAAAGGATAGCAATAGCTATAAAGTATATAAGGACAATATAGCAGATGTGGGAGAGCGCGTATCACTTGAGCTGGACGGTACAACGATCTACGGAAGCTGTATCGGTTTTGCCGGTTACGGTAGTGTTGCTCAAAAGGGATATATAAATCAGGATGATAAAGGTGTGCATATTACCGGAAACACAGATTCGGGATATGGAAATGCAGCATTTTATATAAAACTTGACAATGGAATACCGGATGATCTGACCAGGGCATCTGCTGTAAAGTTTTCTTATGTTTCTTTTAAAAAGGTGGTAGTGGTGCCGACTTCGATCATACACAAGCAGGTCAATCCTATGGACAAAGATGATATATCCTACTATGTGTGGAAAATTGATGGGGGACAGCGTGGTAAAGCAGCCGGTAATATTGAGCGATTATACATCAGGCAGCAATACACTTGTGCTTTACGGTATTGATGAGGGCGATGAAATATGTTTGGCTTCGTAATTAATAAATTAAAAAACAGAAAATGGTTAAATTTGTGTCTGCTTATGGGAGTGGCTTTGTTTATAGCACTTTTTGTGTGCCACCCTATGTTTGAAAAGGGCGCGGGCAATCAGATACTCGACAGACTTTTTACGGATCATGCCACACAGCAGAATGAGTTTCCAGCACGGATGAGCCGCGAGGGAACATATGCGGTGGCAGATTATCCTGATTCGCAGTCAGTGCTTGATAAGCTGTCAGGATACGAAAAGAAGTGGACTGAATATGTGGATATAAACAAGGTTTCCTCACAGCAGCTTATCACACTCTCAGGAGGACGCGCAGATACAGAGTTTGGGGGACTTAACCATTATTTACAATAGGATATCTGCCGGGACTTTCGGAGTACGCGGATGTTGTAAAATCTCAGACTGACACAGCCACATTCGAATGCAGTATAAGCGAAAAGACAATGGATCACTACGGACTTGTAGCAGGTGAAAAAATCTATTTACATGTACCTGATGGCAGTGGGAAAAAGGAAATTTCTTTCGTCATATCACAGATCTGCCGTGAAAAAGATATAAACGATCCATATTGGGCCAAGACGCTTTCGGATATGGGCGATGTGATATTTGTTTCGCAGGATGTTTTTGACGAAATGATGCAGTATTACAGCGAGGACAATATCAGCTACAGTGATTTTCTCATGCTGGATTACAGGCAGATCAACACGGAAAATGCCTCACTTTATGACGGTTATATGGAGCAGTTTAAGGATGCTGACAAGCTCTACAATGACAACATCCGTGATACGCTGGAGCGCTTTTTTACACAGCAGAAGACGATAAAGCTGATGCTTTGGGCGTTGGAGCTGCCGTGTCTTGTGCTTTTGATTTTATTTATAAGAATGATATCTGCACAGATACTTTCGCTCGAGGAAAATGACATACTTGTTTTAAGAAGCCGCGGTGCGACAAAATTACAGGTATTTATTTTGTACCTACAGCAGTCGGGAATAATAGCGTTTGCGAGCTGTGTACTTGGAATAGTACTCGGATATATAATGTGCCGGGCTGCCGCATCTACAGACGGATTTTTAAGATTTACGGCAAAGGATATAGGCACTTACAGATTTGTATGGCAGATGCTTGTCTATGCGGTGGCAGCGGCAGTTATCATGGTGCTGTTTATCACAGTTCCGGTGTGGAAAAAATCAAAGGATGCCATATCAGAGCGCAGCAGGGAACGAATATCAAAGAAAAAGCCTCTTTGGGAGAAATGCTTTATAGACGTTATACTTTTGGCTCTGTCAGCATATCTGCTTTACAATTACAACAAGCAGAAGAGTACGCTTGCGATATCTGTTCTTGAGAACAGGAGCATAGATCCTGTCATGATACTGGACAATTCGCTTTTTATATTTGCAGCGGCACTTTTGTGCGTAAGACTTACCGGACTTATTATTCTGCTTGTGGACAGGCTCTTTAAAAAGCATTTTTCTCCGGCAATGTATGCATCATTTTTACAGCTAAAACGAACCAGATACAATCAGGGATTTCTGGCAGTATTTCTTATCATGACAGTGGCTGGCGGTATTTTTGACGCGAATATGGCGCGCACCATGAACAGCAATATGGAAAAACGGATCGTCTACAATGTGGGTTGTGATGCGATATACAACGAAGATTTCAGACTCAGGATACAGAAGAATAAAGATGGCTCTGTAAGCTGGATGTATGACGAGCCTGATTTCGGTAAATACGAGTCGCTCAAAAATGAGGGCATCTGTGATGGGGTCACGCGTGTGCTTGAGGACGAGCGGGTAGACATTTCCGCAGGCAGTGGTTCGATTTCGGATGCATATCTTATGGCGATAAACACAAAAGAATTCGGTGAGACTGCGAAATTGCAGAGTGACCAAAATGATGATATTAATGACGCGCACTGGTTCAATTACCTGAATGAGCTGGCAAAAGAGCCGGACGGAGTATCATTTCCTCAAATCTGGCAAAAGCTCTGGGACTTAAAGTTGGTGACAGCTTAAATTACTCAAGGTATGTACCGGAGGCTGTCGATGATGATCAGATCTACGCATCCGAGAATGCAAAGGTATGTGCCATAGTAAAAGGTTTTCCGGGCTACGAGCGTTACACCTATGAGACAGATGCAAGACAAAAATGTGACCGAGCAGGAGAAATACTGATCGTTGCAAATTATGCTACGGTTGTGGAAAAGTTCGGCATGACACCGTACAGTGTGTGGATGAACCTGTCAAAAGGAAAAACGGTGGATGATATATACAAAAATTTAACATCCGCGCAGCAGCTTATAGACGAGAATAAAAACTCAGCCACAGTGCAGATCACAAACGGTATGTTTACATTAAGTTTTATACTTTCACTGATAGTGTGCTCAGTAGGATTTTTGCTGTATTGGGTTATGACACTAAAACAGAGGGAGCTGCAGTTTGGTATATACCGCGCAATGGGAATGAAAATGAGAGAGGTAAAAGCAATGCTTTTAAACGAGCAGATATTTTTATCATTACTGCCGCTTCTTGCGGGAGCAGGCATAGGTATAACTGCAACAGCGATGTTTGTAAGGCTCATATCGATCATATATCTGCCGCAGAAACACAATATCGGAGTAAATGTATATATTTATCAATCTGATATGCTGGAGCTTGCAGGAGTACTTTTCGTGGCTGTAGCCGTATGCTATGTGGTTATCAGCAGACTGCTTAAGAGTATGAAGATAGCACAGGCACTAAGGCTTGGAGAAGATAGTTAGCATGTAAAAAATGAGGTCGTGACATATGGAAAATGCGATAATTGCTCAAAATATAAAAAGATATTTCAAGGCGGGAGATGGTACAACAGTCCACGCACTTGACGGAGTATCCATGGAGATAAAAAAGGAACACTTGCCATCTTAAAAGGGCGTTCCGGCTCTGGAAAGACCACACTTCTTAATATCCTTAGTGCGCTTGATATGCCGACAGATGGAAGTGTGCAGTTTCTGGATAAAAACCTCGAGCAGATGACCGAGAAAGACCGGGAAATACTAAGGCGGTATGAGATGGGATTTGTATTCCAGTCTATAGCACTAATTCCCACGATGACGGCATATGAGAATGTGGAATTTGCCCTTAGACTTGCGAAAAATAAACGTCAGATACGGAAGAATTTGACTGATATGGATAATGACATTGGAGATGCAAAAAACGATGTGATAAATGAGAATACGCATGACAGAGTATCAGAGCTGCTGGAGCGTGTCGGACTCTCAAAGCGCATGGATCATATGCCGGATCAGTTATCGGGAGGTGAGCAGCAGAGAGTTGCGATAGCGCGCGCTGTGGTTCATCGCCCGAAGGTGGTCTTTGCGGATGAGCCGACAGGAGCACTTGATACCGCTTCTGGATTTGAAGTCATGCGATTGTTCCGTGAGTTGATAGACGATGAGGACATCACAATAGTTATGACCACGCATGATCCGAACCTGATGGAGCTGGGAGATGAAGTGTTTGAGCTTAGTGACGGCATAGTAATTTAAATTAAAAGGGGAAAACCAGATGATAAACTGCGATGGACTAGTAAAAATATATGAGACAGACGATAAAAAGGTGATGGCACTGGAGGGGCTTGACCTGACGGTGGAAACAGGGAGATGCTTGCGGTAATAGGAAAATCCGGCAGCGGAAAATCCACCCTTTTAAATATGATAGGAGGACTGGAAACTCCAACGGCAGGAGTACTCACTATTGACGGAAAAGACATTTCCACATATTCAGAAGCTGAAATGGTGAGATACCGCAGGGACAAAGTAGGCTTTGTGTGGCAGAAAAGTGCCAAAAATCTGTTCCCATACCTGACTGTGCTGCAGAATGTCGAGGCAGTGATGATGTTTGAAAATGCAGGTAATACCGATAATTTAAAACACGGAGAAATTACAAAAAAGCGCAAGGATAATAATAAAAGCTATGCCCTTAAACTGTTAAATGCAGTGGGATTACAGGAGCATAAGGATAAGCTTCCGGCTCAGCTATCTGGAGGAGAGCAGCAGCGCGCAGCGATAGCGGTGGCGCTGGCAAATAAGCCGGACATACTGCTTGCGGATGAACCGACCGGAGCTGTGGATACAAGGACTGCTGATACAATCTATGAGCTGTTTCATAAGCTGAACAAAGAGCTTGGTATAACCATCATCATAGTCACACACGATATGGCACTTGCAGGCCGTGTAGACCGCACAGTGCTTATATCTGACGGAAAGGTAAGTACGGAGAAATTGAAGAAACACCCTGCAATGGAATATACGGTATTGGATAAGGCACACAGGATAAAACTCACTGATGAGATGCTTGAGGCAGCAGGGATAGAGTCTAAATAAGGTCAAGGTTGATGTGCAGGATGGAAGGCTTGTGATATCGCGGATTTAAGACATATTAAACAGCAACCACAGCCTTGCAATCCTTCTTAAAGCCTGTAATTCTATACTTTATAAAATTGAGTATGCCATCTTGATTAAGTTTATCCACATATGCGTGGAATATCATTTATGTGCGAATTCATGTCATTTATGCAGATTTGATTGCAAATGAATTATAGATTGTATATTATTTATTATAGAGTAAGTTAGAAAAGGAATACAGGATGATGTACAGAATTGGAATATGTGATGATGAAGAAGCATGTAGAAGAAAAATATCGGAAAGTATAAGAAATATAGCTTTAAAAAACGATATAGAAGTTAAAATTATCCAGTATGAGTCAGGAATTCAGGTTATGGATTGTGAGAAACCTGATATATTGATACTAGACATAGAGATGGAACACATAGATGGTCTAGAAGTCCGTGATTTGTTGGAACAGACGGACAATGAGGTACTGATTATTTTCTGTACTAGCCATGATGAAATAATGAGTAAAGCATATGGGCGAAATGTTACAGGTTTTATTAAGAAACCTGTGAGGGAAGAAGAAATTGAAAAGAAATTGCTTCATGCGATAAATATTATTAATAGAAAGGTAAAATGGATTTGTCTAAATACTATAAGTGGACTGACAAAGTTTAAAATTTCAGATTATAGTATATGGTATAGCACAGGAAGGTACTTAAAGATATACATGTTAGATGGGAGCGAACACTTTATTACAGATAAAGGTGTATCACAGCTTTATGAAATGTTGAAGGATATGAATTTTGCCAGAATAAGCAGGAGTGTTATAATTAATTTTGAAAATGTTAATACAATTGGAGATGAGATAATTATGACAGATGGGGTGAAACTAAAGAGTAGCAGAAGAATGAAAAAACAAATACAAGAAGATTTTTTTAATTATATGTGTAAAGTGGCAAGGGTTGAAAGAACAGATAGATGATTTTAGAATTAATATTATTTGAATGGCTGATATGTAAGCTGGAGATTGGTGATATCAAGTTAAAAAAATATTTTGCGTTTTCGCTCATAATGTTAATGCAGTTAGGTGAAATTATTGTTATCTTTATTCGGCCGGCACAAAGCATATGGTATACCATATTAGAGCTTCCGAGTGCTTTAATTGCTACAGGGATACTATTCAAAGAAAAGATGTGGCGTAAATTAGCAGTGTTTTTGTTTGCATATGGATATATTGATGTAATAGAATATCCGATTAAAATTATAGTTGGCAGCAATAATGATTTAATGGTATACATAATTACTATTATTATAATTTGTCTTATTGGCAAAATAATAAATCAATTCAAAAAAGTATCGTCCATGATAGCGCGTATTGATCCTATATATTTTATGGCTTCGTCCATGATAGAAATAATCAATATGGGAATAATTGTAATGACCGATGATATAATTTTACCTGGTCAGGATAGACTTAAAATTGTAATAAATGTATTAACAATGATTTCATTTGTTATGTTAGGAATATTTGGAATTGTTTTTATGTTTTTGGGTGCATATAAGAAGCAGCTTGAGATAGATAATAAGATAAAACAAAACTATCTGATTATTCAAAAAGAACATTATAGTCAATTGTATTCTCATATGCGAGAAATACGGAAAATAAAACATGATATGAATGCTCATATAAATATATTGTATAATCTGTTAGATACAGAACAATATGATGAAGCTGTTAAGTATATATATGACATCAAAATGCATTATGATATAGGTAAAAAATTGGAATCATATTATGATAACGGAATAATTGATGCAATTATCTATTACTTTAATCAAAAAAATCCATTAATTTAAGTTTAATTTGTATGGGAAATTTTAGTGGCAGGAATGAAATTTCTGATTTAACAATTTGTACAATACTTTCAAATTGTATTTCAAATGCAGTCGAAGCATGTAATAG
>ENA-OQEB01000732-OQEB01000732.1-human-gut-metagenome-genome-assembly--contig:-NODE-732-length-13078-cov-3.024631_pt1 | contig 13078 bp, 20 predicted proteins | sample MGYA00242787_ERZ504619 | MGnify/ENA primary metagenome ERZ504619 (study PRJEB26092, sample SAMD00036317) | human gut metagenome | host: Homo sapiens | study: EMG produced TPA metagenomics assembly of... | reverse complement strand
AGGAACGCCTTGTCGGCTAGGGGCTGAGATATCAGTCCTAAAGATACTCTATGTGCCTACGAAAATGCATATTCATGCTAAATTTCGTTAACCGTATTCATTTTTATTATTATAGTTCATATTCTCTACATCTTGAAGATTCTCCGAATCCACCATATCCCAATGAAGATCCCAAATTATAATAAAGGCTGATTCGTTTGAAGCCTCTATCATAAACTTCTCATTTTGATACGTAAAGTAAATATCATCGTGCTCGACACGAACTTCACAATTGAGCTGCCGAAGCAACTCAAGACACAAGTCTCTAGTACCTATATTCTCATTGCTATCATTAGATGGCGAGATAGAATTAACGATCTCATCCATCTCTTTTTCTGCTCTTTTCTGGCGGATGTAATACATCAAACTTATGCCTATCAATACTGAAATAATTGGTAACATCATAGTTATAACCTTTTTAAATTAATACTTTATGAGATGGCAAAGTTAGTTCTTTTTTTGTAAACAGATGCACAAACTCGGGAAAAACTTACCTCCACAAGCCTTGTGGAGCCTAAACATTTGTAGCATGTACCACCATTTATTATTTTTGCAGCCAAAATAACAATAAAAATAATAGGAATATGGAAAGACTCTTTTTTTTCGTGATTGCCGTTGCGTTAGCATTCGGCGTTGGTTGCCTGGGAAGAAACAGAAAGATTGGTTTCGGATGGGCTTTTGGTATCTCACTCATCAATGTGGTGATTGGTCTCATTGTCGTATTATGCTCTAAGAAGAAAACGCCAAATGAGCTTGAAAAGAAAACTAAGTTGAAGATTTGGGGATGGGCATGTATTCTGATTGGAGTAATTGGCTTTATCAGTATTATTATGCGTGGCAACCCAAACCTCGGACCGAGCGTTTGGTGCATAGGAGTTTATTTGTTATACAGGAAGAATACCTAAGGAAATTCACTTCCACTCCACAAGCTTTCTATCCAATGGTATCTTCTTGGGTTCGCCACGATTGCCATCAATGAAATAACTCCCGGCTAGACTTTCATCAAACTGGAGCGTGAAGGCTTGGCGGATACGGGCACATTTCTCATTGATAGAATTAGACAATGGATTCGTCAGGGCTTCAATGCTCTGGCGAATCTTCTCTTCCGAAAGATGTGCCCCGTTGTTGTTCGATTTTTTGCGAATATCCACATAAATATCATATAGCTCTTCCCTATAATCCGACAGACATTTGAAAAGGATTCCCTCCTCATGACGCAAAAAGAGAATATACACCGCCTTTACCAATGGCTCCATCCTGATAGTCATATCATGATAGTCGGGCAGTATGATATCGTAATTCTCCGTGATGACCATTCTACTCAGATTCTTGGGTGGAAAGAGATACTGCTTCAGCACCCAATCGCTTACTCCGCCAAGGCGTAAGTCCTGTACCTGTCGGTACACCTCCTTCATCTTCTGCCTGATATCATAGCTGAATGTTTCATCTGCCGGAATCGGAGTCGGATCAAATATACTGTATGGAAAATCATCGACAGAGCTGAACATCACTTTGCAATCCGGCAACTTATCATACGCAGCCTGCATCAATGGCATAAAATCCTCATCTTCCTCTATAGACAAAGAATAGGAATTGACATAATATATGCCATCCTCCTCATAGTCTAGCTGTAAGATGCTAGGATGTAATTTCTCCTTATTCTTTTCTTCTACCAATTGCGACAACAGCAAATCGGAAGGAACAGAGATGTTCAAATCCTCTTTATTCATCGCAGGATAGCTGTAGAGAGCAGTCTTCTTGATATGAGGACAGAAATGGGAAATAATTAAAAATGAATAGACTTGCTGATAAACAAGTTGTTGATATCCACGAGATGGTTGATGATGGAAAGGTTCAACTTTTCATCATACCCATTCTCTACAAAGAATACCTCGCCATGTAGGCGTGTTGGGAAGTCGCGAAACTTCAATACCTTTTTTCTTCCAATCTTTCCGGTCATTGCTTATCACTTGTTATATGGTTGATTACAGTATTGTACATGTCAGAGCTATCTTCTTCTGCATTTATCGAATAGTTAAACACTGAACATGGCAAAAAAAGACTCACCCTGAGCGCGCTGTTCTAAAGGGAAGCGGGGTGAGTATGTTGCTGCAAAGGTACATATGTTATTCGAAACAACAAAACTTTTAGCGAAAAAGTTTCGAAAAAAGTTATGTGAGGGGGGATTGAGGTGAAAAGGAGGGGATCTGCGGAGCATGATTCTTCCAACAAAAGGAATGATATTTAGAAAGAAGAACGGCAGCGATTAAGAACCAACAAATACACGCACGTATAAATCTTCTCGAAAAAAGTCTCAAAGTCTCATTTTTCGGTGCAAATGAAGCTTATATCTTTAATATACAGAGCTTTATCATAAATGAGACTTCTCTGAAAATGGAGGGAGAAGTCTCATCGAAGTATCATAAATTAGGGAGAAGTATCATGATTTCTTGCTTGGTATCGAAAAAAAATGCTTTATGAAGTGATAATAATAGCATTTTTAAGGCAATAAACAGGATGTTTTTGCGTTTAGTAAAACAGAATGTTTTATTCTTAATACTTAAGAAACATGGATGAAAAGGAATTATTGAAAAAGGCTTTTGAGTACGGAAACGTACCTACCTCATCACCTATTGCTTCACCGAACCATGTCCGATGAAAAACAAATGTATCCACTATCTATCCGGTCTCTACAAAAACGAGAAGACTGATAGAGGGGATGCCATCTTCCCAAATGCCTGAAAAACGGAGAATGCAAGTACTTCGCTCCGCTGCGTGTCGTGAAAATGGCATGGGGATTCGACAAACTCTTTGCCGAAATGAAAGTGAAAGACGCTCCTGCTCTGCGCGCCGAAATGAGAGACTACCTCGGCAGCAAAGGACAATACTACCGTTACAAACTGGGACAACTGAAACTCCTACCGGAACAACAGGCATATATCAAACAGCTCTTCGCCAGATACGGATATAAAGATGTTGAATTCGATCATTTCTCGGAAGAGATTGATTTCACTAAAAGCTAATCTTTTTCTCTGCCTCCAGATGTTCCTGCCATGCCATTTAAGCGGTCCCACAGAGAACACGTGACGGGCTACCGGTGAACACGTGACGGGCTACTGGTGAACACGTGACGGGCAGTCATTGCCCGTACAACGGGAAACGAGTGCCCAATTTACCAACCGGACTTTGGACAACGCTAACAAGAGTTTATAGTTAATAGTTAACAATTAACCATCTTAATCAATATATACAATGAAGGTAACAATCGTTCATACAAACAATAAGAAGCAGCTCCTCGTCAGATACTTTAAAGAGACTTCTCGGCATCAAAAACCGAGAAGTCTCATTCTTTTATCTTATTATCTATCAAGTCTTTAAGTCATTATTTTCAATAGAAAAATGAGACTTTGAGACTTTTTTCTTCAAAAAAACTTTTTCACGTAAGAGAAAACTATGAGCCTTTAGATAGCATAAAGGAAGGTGCGGATGAACCAGTAGCAAACGATACCTGCCAGGTAACCTACGAAAGCAATCCAGGAGATATGCTTCATATACCATCCGAAGGTAATCTTCTCCAAACCCATTACTACCACACCAGCAGCACTACCGATAATCAGCATAGAACCACCGACACCGGCACAGTAGGCCAGCAACTGCCAGAAGACACCATCCACAGCCATATCACCAGCGGCAGCCACAGGATACATTCCCATACATCCAGCTACCAGAGGCACATTATCAACAATACTTGAAAGCACACCGATGATACCAGTTACGAGGTAGTGGTTGCCATCGAATACGACGTTCAAGCCCTGACCCAAAGCAGTCAACACGCCAATCTCAGCCAGGCAGGATACAGCCATCAGGATACCGAGGAAGAAGAGGATGGTACTCATATCCACACGAGAAAGCAACTTGGTTACTCGCTTCTGAGTGCCCTCTGCATCAGCTCCACGATGCAAACCGCGATAGAAAACTTCGGTAGCTGTCCAGAGAACGCCCAATACCAGGAGGATTCCTACGAATGGAGGCAAGTGAGTGATACTCTTGAAGATAGGAACGAAGATCAAACCGCCTACTCCCAACCAGAACACAGCCTTGCGCTGACCTTCGGTGAAATCGCTGACCGATGCATTCTGCTGGTCAGAAACCTCTGGCATCATGAGTTCGCCCTTCAACATGGTTTGAAGGATGAGGCAGGAATCACCATGGAAACCACAGACGGGATGAAGATTTCGGCGATAACGCCGGCTGCAGTAATCAGTCCCTTGTTCCAGAGCATGATGGTGGTAACGTCGCCGATTGGTGAGAAGGCACCACCCGAATTGGCTGCGATGATGACGAGGGATGCATAAACCATGCGATCCTTGTGGTCGGTGACGAGCTTTCGGAGAATCATGATCATCACGATACTGGTGGTCAGATTGTCGAGGATTGCAGAGAGGAAGAAGGTAAGGATAGCGATACGCCAGAGGAGCGCACGCTTCGACTTAGTCTTCATCACCTTGCGAACCCAGTTGAATCCACCGTTCTGGTCAACGATTTCCACGATGGTCATTGCACCCATCAGGAAGAAGAGTGTTGTGGCGGTATCGCCAGGTGTTCCTGGATGATTCCGGTCACCTTCTCCACCATTCCTGCTGCACCGCCTGTATAATCAGGGTGCATCAACTGGAGATACTGCATTGGATCCATCATGTAGAGGGTCCAACAACCTACCAACATCAACAGGGCTATCGCTGCCTTGTTTACCTTTGTCAAGCTTTCGGTGGCAATGAGTGCATAGCCGAGCACGAAAACGACAATAATAGAAATTGTAAGTGTAGTCATTACTTCTTATTTATTATTAGATATTCTTGATTCCACTTCTTATGATTTGGAACGTACAATTGCCGAATTGTGTGCAAAGGTACAAAAAGAAAAGCAATAACCACCCTTTTCTGTATTATAATTATATGAAATCGCTTACTTAATTACGGTTTTAACCTAAATAATAACAGATTTCGACCAGTATGGTTGAAACTTTTCATAAAACATGTAACATGAAATAGATATAAAACGTTATGGAAATGTAAAATCCGAAACAGATAGCAGCCAATGCTTCTGTTTCGGATTTTTCCTTCTTTATTCTTCCTTTATCTTCCATTCGCTGATGGTTCGCTGGGTGCTGTCAAAGCTAATACCCACTTTTACCAGTCGCTTTCCCTCAGAATGATAAGGCAGCATGTAGCCTTTTTCATCTATCTGAGCCAAGGCTCATCGGCACTCTTATCTACCTTCAATTCGAAGACATATATCGTATCAGGCATATGCATCACGGCATCAGCCCTGCCGATGGCACTCTTCACCTCCGTACGGATATAGATGTTGAGGAAGCTGAACATCAGATAGAAGATGGTCTGATAATGCTTCTCGCTATGATTCTCCAAATCGTATGGGATTGTAGCCAGATAGGTGCGCATGTGCTCCAAAGCTGCCTCGATATCGTTTCGATAAACCGCCTTACAGAATCCCAAGAGGAAGGCATCATTGTCGGAACGGCGAGGGTTCACATAATGAGGTAGCAATGAATTGAGCAATCCATCACGAACCTCCTTGTTTGGAATGCCCAGCGTATATTCCTGAAACATCGGTTCATATTTCTTGATTGTCAGGTAACCGCTCTGGTAAAGCAATGGCAACGCATCCGTCATTTCTTCTGTAGATAGGTCGAAGGAACTCAATACAGCCTCCTGTCCCTCCAGAGAAGCCAGATTGACATGATACTTATCCAAGAGTTTCAAGAGGAAAGATGGAGAGCCGGAACCAAACCAATAAGGAGCAATCTTGCGTGCATTCAATGCCTTTACCAGACTAAATGGATTAAAGATATCTTCTGAATTCTCACTGAAATGATAACCATCATAGAATTGGGTCAACTCAGCCAGGCATTCCTCATACGTCATATTCAGAGCTTCACCCATAGCCTCAATATCCGGTTTCATCTGCGTGGTAAGTTCTGTCTTGCTGATGCCACAGATAGCCGAATACTGGTCGAACATGCTGATATTGTCGAGGTTGTTGAGTTCGCTGAAGATGCTGAGCTGCGAGAACTTGGTAATACCCGTGATGAAGGTAAACTCCAGATATGGGTCGAGCTTTTTCAGAGGACTATAGAAGTTCTGCATAATGAGACGCAACTGCTTGAGGTCATCCTTCTCATGCACTACATCCAGCAATGGGGCATCGTATTCATCAATGATGACCACCACCTTTTCGCCAGTCTGCTTGTAAGCACGCTTTACGATTCCATCCAGTCTTTCATTAGGATAGTTTTCACCTTCTCCCTTACCATAAAGTTCTTCATAGGGTAAAAGCTGCAGATTCAGATAACTACTCAAGCCATCTGTATCAAAATGCTTGGCACCGCTCAGATCGAAATGGAGCACAGGATGCTTCACCCATTCCTTCTCATAATCAGCAATGGCCAATCCCTCGAAAAGTTCCTTTCTACCCTCAAAATAAGCCTGGAGGTAGAGGCAAAGAGCGACTTTCCGAATCGTCTTGGACGACTCAGAAAGATATACCTCATTTTTTTCTCTCGAAAATCAACGATGTATTTGGTCTTATCTATATAAAGATAATTCTCTTCGCGAATCATCGAGAATGTCTGTATTCCTACAGGATAGAAATTTACTATTTTTGCCATATTCCTACATGCTTTACGTTTTGCGCTGCTAAGTTACGAAGAAATTCTGAATTAGCCAAGCATATACTCAATTATTTAACAACTATAAAATTACAAGTTATTTTGCCACCTTGAATATGGCAGCACTAATGCCTGAAGCTTGATGGCATCGGTCTTCTTGCCTGATTTATATACAACCTTTCCTGTAGAAAGAACGGAAACAGGCTTGCCGCCGACAGAACTGATATTGAGAGATGCAGCTTGGCACCAGGATTCACGACAACAACATACTTCTCTTCACCCAAAGTACGCTCATATACCATTGGATATTCCTGACCTTTCTGGTTCAGAAGCTTCCAATCTCCCTCATTGTCAAGAGCCTTGGCTGAATGACGCAAAGCGGTCAGCTTACGGTATATGACAACAGAGAATTCTGATCTCCCTGCTGAGCTTCAACGGTCAACTTTCCGTTTTCCGTATCTACAGGGAAGTAGAGCTTATCAGGTGCACTCGTAGAGAATCCGGCATTCTTGCCCTTGGTCCACTGCATCGGAGTACGGGTACCAGAGCGCTCATTGCTACCCTCCTTGTTAGGGAGATTCATCTGATACTTCATACCAATCTCATCACCATAATAGATAAATGGAATACCTGGCATAGTGAGGAAGAAGGTCATCGCCACCTTCAACTGGTCTGGCGTATTGCGGGTACCGATGTTAGGACGCTGATAATCGTGGTTGGCAGATGGAACAGCGATGTAGCCGAGATTCTTGGTGGCATTGTATGCCTTGGTATAGTTCTCGCTAAATTCCTTGAGCGAACCCTTGCCCTGCTTGTCGAAATAGCAGTTCTGGTAGCTCTGCTCCCACTTGCCCCAAGGCGTCTTGCGTCGAAGAACAGAGAAGCATAGCCTTGAGACCAAAATGGATGTAGAAATCTATGTTGAAACCGGCAGGGATGGCTTGCTGAGGATTAGCCCATTCTGAAATTAGGACGGTCTCAGGATAGTTCTTATCCTTCCAGGCACGCATCTCATTCCAGAGTTTGGAAACCTCCTTCTTGTCGGGGTCGTTCTTGATGAGCGATGACGCCATATCTACTCGGAATCCATCAACGCCCTTATCAAACCAGAAAGCCATGATGTTACGTATCTCCCTGCGAACAGCCTGCGGGCCTGGTGCATCTACACCCTGCTCCCAAGGATGACTTGGGTCTGGATGAGCAAAACCATAGTTCATGGCAGGCTGGCACTCGAAGAAATTCTTCTCATAATACTTGGCACGAGGCGCATTCGCCTCCACATATCTGCCTCGGGTACTAGACTCCGGACTTGCCTCCTGATGACGGGCTTCTATTTCTTTCTTCTCGCTCTCAGGGATATCATTCATCCAGATATAATAGTCGCTGTAACGCTGATTAGGATCTTTCTCTGAAGACTCCTTAAACCAGGCACACTTGGTGCTGGAATGTCCTGCCACCAGGTCGAGACAAACTTTCATGCCACGCTTATGGGCCTCATTGACCAATGTAACCAAATCGGTATTGGTACCGAATCGAGGATCCACCTTGTAGAAATCGATGACATCATAGCCACCATCAAACCATCCCGACTCAAAGATCGGATTGAGCCAGAGGCATTCACACCCAGCGACTTGATGTAATCCAACTTGGAAGTGATACCCGGCAGATCGCCAATACCATTGCCATCAGTATCCATATAGGAAGATGGATAAATCTGATAGAAAAGTGCATCACTCAACCAAGCCGGTCCCTTCTTCTGTTCTGCCTGAGCAGAAAGTGTGGTTGCCGCCAAGGCTGCAACCAACAGCATTTTATTCATTCTTTTCATGAGCATCATTATTAATTCAAGAAAAACTCTATCATAATAACTCAAAATTCTGCATTTTATTGTGCAAGAATGCTAATTGCGAATCCACCACCTGCAAACCAGTTATCAGAGCCCTTTGCCTTGCGGGGTGAGGTGATACGCCGAGTGCCAGGCGTGAGCCTCATCGACGATAAATTCGTGATGGTTCGTGGTTTGTCGCAGCGTTATAACAATGTGTGGGTGAACGGAGGAGATCAGTTGAAGAAAATTTATTACAAGCAATTTGCCGAGGTTACTTATGCGGATGGCAGCAAGAGAGAGGTAGAAGAAATATCCAGATGCTATAAGCCTGGCAGAAATATCGGATTATCAGCTAGTTACAAATTCTAAAACTCCTTCATCGGACTTGCATCGGACTTGCATCGGACTTGCATCGGACTTGTACCGAATGAGCATCGAATGAGCATCGAATGAGCTCAAAAGAAAATAAAGATAGGAATAAATTTTACATTATTATAGAATTAAAAGACGATTGTTAAATAAAAAACAAGAAACAATGATGAACAAGATGAACAAAATGGGATGCATGGGCATCCTCTTCGCAGCAGCCTTGATGAGCAGTTGCAGCCAAGGCATCACTGCCCACTCCCTTGCCCAAAAAGATGCCATCCGCCAAGTTGAGAATGGCAGAGAATATGAGCCCCATCAACGTTGGGACAAACAGTTTTGACAAACAAGCGAGGCACGTTCATCGTGCAGAAATCCAAAGCGTCTCTATTATCTTTCTTAGTGTACAAAAGTACAACTTATTTCTTAAATTTCCTAATAAATTAAGAAAAAGTTTATCTAAAAAGGAATATTATTCGTAATTTTGCATATTAGTTAGCAACTATATATAAAATATGTGTATTGATTATGGATGTATTTAGCATCATTTGCCATCAACTCAAATGGCTCAAGAAATTGAAGTGGAGACACTGGGTGCTCATCTCCCTGCTGCTCATCATCCTCTTCATCAAGAGCAGCGTATACTGGAGCCTGGAATATACTTTCAGGTTCTATCCTTACATTGGCTGGATGCTATCTCACATATCCGGCATCTTCCCCTTTGCCATCGGCGACCTATTTATCGCCCTGAGCATCAGTTGGGTTATCCTCTACCCCGTCTACCAGATATGTATCAAGAAGAAGCTCATCAAGAAGGGTTGGCTACGGCAAGATGCTACCCTTCTGAAAAAGCGAATGGTCTTCTGTCATGTGGCAGAATATCTGCTCTGGGTATATGCCTGGTTCTATCTGGCATGGGGACTGAACTATTCGCAACCCATCATCTTCGTGAGAATGAGAATGATGCCTGCCAAGGTGTCAAAGCAAACCCTGCGAGATTTTGCCAACAGATACGTAGATAGCATCAACTATCTGAGCGAAAGTATATCTTACAAAGACCTGAAGAAGAGAACACAAGATGAAGTGCTCCATGGATACAACCAACTGCCGTTAAGGATGGGCATCAACAGCCCATTCAATCAGCACCCCAGGGTGAAGACGATGGTATTCACACCCCTCAGTTCAATGGCTGGCGTGACGGGCAGCATGGACCATTCTTCTGTGAGTTCACGCTTAATGGAGATATTCTCCCCCACGATTATCCTGCCACCTATGCCCACGAGTTTGCTCACTTTCTGGGTGTAGCCAATGAGGGCGAGGCGAATTTCTACAGTTACATCGTGTGCACGGCATCGGCAGATAAACAGGTGAGGTTCAGCGGCTATTACCACATATTCTTCCATGTACTGAACAATGTATTCGATATTCTCGGCGAAAAGGAGGGAGAAAGATTCCTGAAACACATCCGTCCCGAGATTATCCAACTGGCAAAGAGCGACCGCCGCTACTGGCTCAGCAAGCGCTGCAAGGCATTGGATGCCGCTCAGGATTTCATCTTCGAACTCTACCTCAGGGGCAACCATGTGGCAGAAGGCAGGAAGAGCTATTCAGGCGTCATCGGCTTGATTCTGGCTTGGGAAGAAAAAAAAGGCTAGTATGTCCTCGCATGCCAGCCTTTTTAAAAGTTTTCGCATATTTTTTTCGATGCCAGCTTAATTTTTCTACTTCTTTTCTCTTTTAATATCATAGAAGAGAGAAAAAGGAGCAAAATCTCCTGTTTCTCAAAGAAAAAGTATATATTTGCAATCGAATTGCGGATATCAAAAAGATATATCAATATGAAGAAAGAAAAGAATTTAGAAAGTTTATCGGATGATGAGATTCTGCAGGGTTTCAAGGATGCCGATGCCAGAATAGTAAGGGAGTATTACTACGGATACTGCCGGGTGGCTTATTGCATCTACGACAAGCGATATGACCTGCAGCACAAGCCGGGCATGGATTTTTATTCGCTGGCCCACGAATATTATCTTTATCTCTGCGAACACGACTTCAAGCCGCTGGAAGACCGGAAGCCAAGCATGTCGCTCAAAACATGGATGGTGAATGGCTTCCGCTTCCTGCTGCTGGATAAACTGAAGGAGGTGGTGAAGGAGCATCGCTTCGAGAGTTTCGAAGCACGGCAGGAAAGCCGCAAGATGCAGTTTGACGTGACCGATAATCAGTTTGAGCACGATCTTTACCAGACGATAGAAGACATCGGCAATTTCTATTATGGCAGAGACAGCAAGAACAGCATCATCCTGAAGATGCTCTATATAGAGGGATTCAGGGGCAAGGACGTAGCCATGCAGTTGGGCATGACCGCCTCCGCCGTCACCCAGCGTTGCCAGAAGATGATGCACGATGTGGTGATTCCTTATTTCAAGAGATACTTCGATGCCTCGGAATACGGAAGCTATCTGTCGTTCGGCGACGAAGACGCATCCGTTTCAAGTGCTCCTAAGATGTCGATGCCGAGCATGATGGCTTCGAGAATGTGCTGCGAGGAATCGGCTGATAATGGCAATAACATATTTAATAATAAGAAGAATATGGAAGATCTGAAGAAGGGAAGAATCACTCCTCGCTGGATTGATTCTTTGAAAGAGAACGAAATATTTGTTTTTGGCAGCAATCTGGCTGGCATGCATGGTGGTGGTGCTGCTCGCATTGCCCGCCTGCATTTCGGTGCTGTCATGGGCAAGGGTGTGGGACTGCAAGGTCAGAGTTATGCCATTCCTACGATGCAGGGCGGCGTGGAAACCATCCGTCCATACGTGGAGGATTTCATCGCCTATGCCAAGCTTCATCCCGAGCTTCATTTCCTGGTAACCCCAATAGGTTGCGGCATCGCCGGCTTCGAAGCCGAAGACATCGCCCCATTGTTCGAGAGAGCAAAGGAGATGAAGAACATCAGCCTTCCGGAAAGTTTCTGGGAGGTGATAGAGTAAGTAAGCCCGTAACTATACGGGTAAAATATCCACAATAAACAAAACAACTATGGGAGTCGATGTTTCACATATTATAAGAACTGATTTTCGCAATACAGAAGATCGCAACGCTGCTTGGAAATTCATCTTACAGACAGTTAAGATGTTTAAAAAAGCACTAGATATAAAAGCAGATGAAGAAGAGTGGGGATTGAATAAAGAAGAAATGAGTTTTATCCTCCCTGAATGGGATTGGGAATTTTCTCTACGAAAAGGATTCTGGGTAATAGAATCCTTTGACCATTATTGTCAAATTGTTATGCATAGAGGTCGATATTTCTGGCTACGAGACGATGTATATGAAATTAGCAAATTGCTAGGACAAGAAGAGGCTTGGTACGCTATGGAACACCTCACTTGGAATGGTGGTCCCACAGAAGACCTCGACTGTACTTTTGAAGATTGGCTAGATTTTGCCATCAAAAAGAACAACGGCATTGTCCTGAGTTTGATAGCAAACTTATCATCGCTCAAGACGATTCCAACGAATACGAGATTCTTTATCATGATGATTTCAAAGATATCAAATTATATAAGGCAGAATTGGAAAACAACAAGCAATCCCATAATATCCCAAACGAATATAAACCATCAGTAAATGAAGTTGAGAAATATCTCTACAGATGGGATCGTTTAGCTAACTATGTCGAACAAGAAAGAGCTTTAGATAAACTTTTCTTAGTTTTATGCAATAAGAATATTGATCAGTATGAAATTTTACTCAAGTGCTCAACATTGAATGATTTCTACAGTACCAACATTTACGACATTTATTCAGTAGCACTGCACATCCTTTTCATCAAGGATTTAGACTACAGATTAGCTAAAGGCGATTTGTCCTTGGTTGAAGAAATCGCACATGTCAAAGTCGGAAGGGATCAAGTTGAACGAACATTCTATTCGTTTGCTACAAAATACTGCAGTCATCATCAACCATCAAAATATGCCATATATGATAATTATGTAGAAAAGGTTTTGATTTTTTTCAAAAATAGAGATCATTTCTGTGATTTTAAAAACAAAGATTTAAAGGATTATCCTAAGTTCATATCTGTTATCAAGCAATTTATGGCATATTATAAATTTATCAAAGTTCACTCGTGAAAGAAATTGATAAATACCTTA
>ENA-OQEB01000731-OQEB01000731.1-human-gut-metagenome-genome-assembly--contig:-NODE-731-length-13087-cov-2.344367_pt1 | contig 13087 bp, 13 predicted proteins | sample MGYA00242787_ERZ504619 | MGnify/ENA primary metagenome ERZ504619 (study PRJEB26092, sample SAMD00036317) | human gut metagenome | host: Homo sapiens | study: EMG produced TPA metagenomics assembly of... | reverse complement strand
TAATATGACGCCGCAGGCAGCTAAAATCCTGACAGAGTATCCGTGGCCGGGCAACATCAGAGAGACTTGAAAATACCATAGAATGCGACCCTGAACGTGGAAAGTCAGGAAATCCTGACCAGCTTCACGTATCCCCGCCAGAATTAAAATCGCCGAAAAATGGCGATGTCGCCGTCTCTGTCACTGAGGAACTGATGCAGCTGAAACCGCCTCCTTTACAGCTATGCAGCCCTCCGAGCCTTCCGCGCGGCTAAAGGACGCCAGAAGAAAAACTGAAATCAGTGAGGTGCTGAAAGCGCTGGACAAATATGGCTGGGACACCAAAGGGAAAAAACATGCCGCTCAAAGTCTTGGTATCGGTATCGCAACTCTGTATCGAATTCTCAACGATTATCAACGATAATTTCTATCGTTTTTGATAATTTTTATCATGATTGTTTTCTTTGTAAAAGTGAAGGTTTCTAAATTATTGATTTTTGCTGTAAATAACAAAGCTGCTAATCTTTATATAATTTATAAATGTGATTATATTTGTGCTAGTTTGTATTTCTTCCTAATGTTTTCAAGGATACTAAATGTCTTATCCAACTCCTCCTTCGTATGCATAGCTGTTAAGCTGAAGCGAAGACGGGATAATTTTTCCGGTACAGCTGGATAACTGATTGGGTTTACATATATTCCTTGCTCAAATAATATGCGAGCTGCTTCTTTCACATAGTGTTCATTACGTACCATTACGGGGAATATCGCTGATTCGGTATTACCATAATCAAGACCTAAGGTTTCAAGTCCGGTTTTAAAATATTCGATATTGTCGGCTAGTGTGTTTCTCCATTGGGGTTCTTGGTCAATCAGTTGGATGGCTTTTATTGCGGATGCGGCGGTTTGGGGTGTAGCGGCAGCGGAAAATATATTTTGCCTTGAATAATATCTGAGTAAAGTTATGATCTCTTTTCTGGCTATGGCATAACCTCCCACGCATCCGAAAGCTTTGCTGAATGTTCCGGTAATTATATCTACTTTGTCGAGAAGATCATAATCCTCAATAATTCCTCGGCCTGTTTTGCTAATACACCAATACCATGAGCGTCATCAACAATGAGGAATGCGTCATGCTCTTTACATACGGTATAAATTTGATCAAGAAAGGCGATATCCCCATCTTGGAGTAAACGCCATCAATAATTACAAAGCGATTTTTGAAGCTCTTTGCGTTGTTTAGGACATGCACCAAGGAATCGATGTCGTTGTGAAGGAACCTCTTTGTATTGGTACATAAACAACCGTCAAATACACTCGCATGAGTAAACATATCCATGATTGCGATATCTTCTTTACCCATCATGGCTAGTAATGTGCTACAATTTGCGGCGTATCCGGATGTATAGGTTATTGCATACTCATTTTTCAAGAAATGAGCGATCTCTTGCTCTAACTGCTCATGCAAGAAGTTGTGCCCGCCAATCAAAGGGCTGGCCCCCGCTCCGGCTCCATATTGTTCAAGCGCATCAATCCCTGCTTTTATAACCTCTGGATGGTGTGATAAGCCCAGATAATCATTGGAAACGAAACTGATCATTTCTTTTTCTTTATTTGAATATGGATCGATCACTCTCATGTGGGCACTAGAACCGGTCAAAGAGATGACACGATAAGGTAAATGCTGGATTCTATGTCTATACGATATATAATCATCAACCTGTTTTGCTCTGGTTAATAAGTCTTGACCTCTATTTTCGAAGTCTTTTAATGTCATGTTGTCAAATTCGTTTTGCATATAAACTCCTCTCTTTTAATTTGACAAAATTATTGACAGTTATTATATTATGAAATGAAACTATTTTAATTATTTACTTAGGTTTCTTGCTTTATAAAGAAGATTTAACACAACAGATTCTTCATTATAATTCTCTAACGCAAAAGTGGAACGAAAAATAAGTTGTCTTATTAATGAACTTTTCTCCTTATTTGACTTAATCTTTGAGGGGTGACTCCTATGTAAGATGCCAAATACTTTAATGGTATATTATTAATCAGTTCTTTTTCTTTGGTTATAAGATCCTCATAAATAGCTTCGGCGGAGGAACCAAGTAGCAAGGTCTCTCTCGTTATTTTCCGGCATAAAGCATCTTCGAGAACAATTCTTGCGATCTTATTTATGTTTAGGGAGGTTTGATATAATCTGCTAAGTCTTGCTTCGATAATTTCCAGATTACACAGTCTGTTAATGCTTGTATATGTATGAGTGATGGCTGATTTTCCTTAAGGGAAAAGTACGAGTTGGCGAATTCACCCGGGAAAGAAAACCAAAAGGTGACTTCTTTGTCCGGATCACCATATTCTTGTGCAGTCCAATAGCGTAGGATACCACTTTCTATGAAATAAAGATATTTTTCGTAATCACCGATTCTTATGGTAAACTCGTTTTTCTTGATTTCTTCACGTTCGAAGTGTTCACAAAAAAATTGTTGTTCTTCGTGTGTTAATCGTAGTCCTTTATTTAAGGAGTCTATAATGTTAACGGATTGCTCTATTAATAATGCGATGTTGGTTTTCATGTGTTTAGTATGTTTAGCTGGTTATGTTAATATATTCTAAGAACAAAGATAATGCTAAAAGCTGGATAATCAAGATTTATTCAAGGTAACTGCACCAAAATATCTATGAAATAGAGATTAGGAAGAAATACTGTTCAGATCTGATGATAAGGTAGGCTTATTGTATATTTCCATATACGCTCTTGTTTTCTGTCGTGTGATTCAGTAAAAACATGTACGTGTTTTCCGAAAAACATGTACGACTTTTTCCAAAAACACGTACGTGTTTTGCGGAAAGTATAATCGTCTTTTTAAGATGTTTATGTTCAATGATTTATATAAGAACATTATTTACGTGCTTATTGTCTAGGATTTGCCTTGGGATACGTATGCTCTAAATAGACTCCGGATACTGAAAATCGGGTGGGAAAAGTAAACAGGGATCGTTGGCAAACTTACCAGCGATCCCACTAAATCCCTATTATAATTTCGCTTGATTCACTTGCGGCGTGCGGATACCCGGTTTCAATTCTCCGTTGATGATGGTTAATCGGCCATCTTGGATAACCGCTCCCGCTCCGGCACGGGCCAACTGCTCATATTCGCCCAGATCGCTCCATGCTTTCGTGGATAGGTCGTATTGAAGTAAGGTGGTATTGAATCGGTACCATTCTACCGGATGGTGCATATAGGCCTTGGCTTCCGCTTGCAGGCGGGTAATGGCCGCTGAATCTTGCGCCGCCTCCGCTTTCGCTAAATGGATCGGTCGGGCGATGGCGGCTAGGAAACAATCGTAGTTCACACCTCCCATAAATAAGATTTTATCCGTTTGGAAAGTCACGGCACAGCCTCCTGTTAGGGTACGGTTCGCTCCGTCCTTAAACGGGGGAAGAACGGTCTCTTGTTGCCAGGTAAAAGTTGCCGGGTCGAATACCAATACATCCGTCGGGACGATCGGTTCCTCTTCGTTTAGGATGGGCTGGAAGCCTCCGGTAGATAGATACGTGTGCCGTTGGGACTTTCTCCGGTCGCTAATACCGGCTGTACACGGGCTGCTCCCGGGAAGTCCGGTAGTTGTTCCCATCCCTTTTCGATATTCGCTAGGTTGAGGCGTAAGAAGGTATGGCAGGGCTGTCCGTTCTCATTTCCCCCTGCTACGTAAATCTCCTGTCCGGTAAAAGCAGCCGAGAGATTATCCATTGGAGATGGTAAGGAGGGTAAGGCGCAAACCGTTACCTCTCCTTTCGTGGGGTTATAGGAGATGCGGGAGACCTCCACCAAGGAAGAATCACTGTTGTTTCCTCCGATGCAAACGATACCTTCTGGGGTGGAAACCGTAGCGCCGTAGGCGACGGGACGAGGCAGTCGGTCGATCTCTTTCCAGCTTCGGGAAGAAGGACGAATATCTCGCTATAATATCGCTTGGCTCCTCCCTCGGTGACGGGTTTGTCCGGAAAGTTGCAACCTCCGGCAACGATCAATACGCCGTTATGGATGCCGGCGAACGGGGCGGAAACGCAAGGGAAGCCGTATCGGCTGCTCCCGGTAGATCCGGTAATTTTGTCCAGTTTATCATGGTGTTCTGTTTTTTAGATACAGGCTGGCCGCATCCCGCTACGCAGAGTAGCAGGAGGAACAACCAGCCGGTGATTTGTTGTTTATTATGCATAGCTTATTCTTTTATTGCCCGGAACGTAGAGGCCGGCATGCCCGCCTCGTTTATAAGATTCGCTCTCGTGAAGGTTGCCAGCCGTAGCGTACCAGCTTCGGGTGAGTCACTTGATCGTTCCACACCTTTACTTTCCCGTTCTCTACCACGGCTTGCGCCGGATAGTAAAGTCCTTCCTGCTCGGCGATCTCGAATGTACGGATGGGGTCCCCATCGGAAGTTGTCAAGCCTTTGCGTAATCGAAAGTGATATAGGCGGCGTTATCGGTAAACGTTGCGCTGCGGAACAAAGGGCGGATGGGATTACGTTATGTCCGTAGGTCTTGTTCAAGGCCCAATGTGCCAGTCGTTCGCCAATCTCTTTTTTTCGGGTAGGGTGAACGTTTAAAGAATCCCCGCGATCGCTACTAACGGCCATACCCGTATTCGATACGGTTTGCGCCAGGCGGCGTTGGCTGTCCCTGAACCAAGTCCAACTCGGGCGGTCTATGCTGGATAGTTGGACATAGTAGAAAGGCAGGGCTGCGTTCCAATTCTGGCGCCAGCTGTTCACCAATAACGGGAATAATCGTTCGTGTACTTTCATATTATGGGCGTTCGATTCTCCTTGGTACCAAATAATCCCTTTGATGGGATATCGATGAAGGGGTTGGATACCCGCCTCGAACAGATAACAAGGCTCATACGGATGGCGTTGGAGCGGGTTGGACGCTTGCTTGATGTTTAAGGCCGCCCGTTCACGTACCCAATCTTGGATAAAGTCGTTCTTCGTCCAATCCTGTAAGATATCCGGAAACTCGAATTCCAGTGTTTTCCGGTCGATCCATGCCTCCGTAGGCGAGCCGCCAACAGCGTTCAATATCAATCCTACGGGTACTTGTAAGCTATCGGCCAGCATACGCCCGAAGGCAAATCCTATGGCCGAGAAGCGTGCGGTATTCCGCGTGTCGCATACTTCCCATTGGGCGTCGTGGTAATATTGCAGGCGGTTCAATGAATCCAGTACGGAAGCGTCCCATTCCACGGCGTAGGTCTCCCAGCGGGGCTTTAGGTCGAATAAACGGATTTGCGAGTGTTGTTTCGCGTAATCCAATTGTTGCTGTTGTTCTTCCTTTACGCTCTCGTTTACCCGGAACGCCATGTTGGATTGTCCGGAGCATAGCCAGACTTCCCCGGCTACTACATCCCGATAGTTCAGCGTGCGGCTGGGGGTAGAAACCGTTAAGGTATAGGATTTCCCGCTTACCCGTAAGATCGAGCGTGACAGTCCATTTCCCGTTCGTACCGGCTACGGTCTCCTTCCTTTGTCCGGCGAGGGTAACGGTTACTTTCTCCCCTTGGTTGGCGATGCCAGATATAGGAAGCGGTTGATCCCGTTGCAAGACCATCCGGTCCGAATAGATGGCAGGAAGCTGTAATCCTCCGTAATCGCCGGTTAGCGCCCCATAAACGGTGCGGGCCAAGATACCGGCACCTTCAGCGTTTGGATGCAATGCGTCGGGCAATAGATCCGGACGGTCATATAATCCTTCCTGCAAATCGACCAAGGTCGCGCCGGCTATCCGGGCGATTTCTTCGATAAGCGCTTGCTCCATCCAGTACCAGTCTCTTGTACCGGATTTAAAACGAGGATGGCGGTGAGATATCGGAGTCATACGACAAACCCATACCTTGCATCTCGGATTGGCTTTCCGGAAGGATTCGATCAAGGAAAGATAGTCCCGGACGAAATCATCCCGGTAATTCGGCCATGCCCGAGGGTCCGTATCGTTCAATCCCAGATGGATGATCACGTAATCCCCGGCAAACCTCAGTGCCTTTTGATACGCCTCTTGTTGGGTATAAGGACGATATCCCTTGTTTAATAAAGTAGCCCCGCTATGCCCGAAGTTCTCCACTTCGTAGGCATCTCCAAGCATCTGTTGCAATTGGGCCGGGTAGCAGTTTGTTTCCCTGTTCTTGATTCCGTAGCCGTAGGTCACGCTATTACCTACGCAAGCCACCTTGATCTTTTGCGCTTGGCTCATAAATGCGAAAGCGAGGAAGATGGATAAGATTCCTATTATTTTTCTCATTTCATTCAACCGAATTAGACGTTATTTAAGTTGTTTATCCGGAGAGTAAACCAGTCCTTCCACCGCTTTCTCTCCATCCGGGGTGACGCAAACGAACGTAAACATCCATTTCACCAGACGGACCTCGGGGGTATTGAACGTACCGACCGGAAGCTTCATGAACACCTTGTTCCAGCCTTTTTCCAGATGGACCGGGGTTGGTTTACGGCTTACGCAGTTCTCGTTCCCCAGTGGGATCTCATTGGACTTCTCCCGGTGGGTAGCGGTCCATACGGGGGGCGTTATCTCTTGATCATTTACCCAGATACGGCTTTCTTTATAATCCCATTTTCCTTGCATTGGAGGTAGATCCATTTCAGAACGGCTATAATTTTGAAATTCGATCCACGTACCTACCTCTTGCGCCTTGGGCGAATAGATCCAAGTCCATGCGTAAGCGGTATGGTTCGGTTGCGGGTCTTTATAGGCACCGGGAACCTGCGGTCCCCAGACATGGCGCAGGTAGATACCGGCACCGATGGCGTCGTGCGTACCGTAATTTTTCCCTTCATAGGTATATTGCGCTTGAAGCGACTTTTCCGGAGGGAAAGAACGGGTCAGTTCCCTTCATTCGGGAAAGGGTCGGTGATACGCCATCTCACGTTGGTTTGCTTGACGTAGGCGAACGGGTATCCTTGGAAATGATGTTCTTTATGCCATAACATCCGCCGCTCAAAATCGACAAATGCCTTATGTTCCTCGTTATCGGGATCGATAGGCAGCATCGTTCCGTTCTTATCGAAATATTGATAGCCGCCGCCCAACCAAGAACGTTCGGCGATCGCTAATAGATTCGGATACAAATTATTCTCCCGGATCAATTTGTCCTCCGGCTGTACGACCCGGTCGTGCCATACGGCAAGGATCGTACCCGCCAAATCATGGCTTCCTTGCGGTTCATTGTAAATACGGCTTTTGTATAAGCCGATCAAGTCGGCGAACGTATCAAAATGGTTGATATAATGGAAACGGGAGTCGATCGCAGGAATGCCCGGTCGCGCTTTTCCCCGGTAACTCCACATTTGCTCCATGTCGATCTCACCCGGTTTGTACTTCCATCCCGGGTTCCAAGAGATCACTTGTTTCCCTTTCGCACGGATATAAGCGACCATCTCGGGTACGAACTTCGGATTGGTAAACTTTACCTCGTCCGTACCGATATGTAAGTAAGGAACCTCCTCGAATACCTCGCAAACCTCATCCATCAATAGTTTTAAGATCGCCATACCCTCCTTGCTCTGCATATCATGACGGAAGGCCCGTATGAAAGCGGCGCTATGTCCCGGCATATCTACCTCCGGGATGAGTAGTACGTTATGTTCTTTACAAAAGCGAACCAGCTCCTTTGCCTCCTCGATCGTGTAATATTTTCCGGGCATACGGCTCATATTGCAGCTGTCGTTCAGCATCGGAAAGATCTTGCTCTCCAGACGCCAAGCTTGGTTCTCCGTGAGATGCCAATGAAATACGTTCATCTTGTAGCGGGAAAGTACCTCGATCTCCCGTTTCAGTTCTTCCATGGAGATATAGCTCCGCCCTACGTCTTGCATGAATCCTCGTATGCGGAAAGCAGGCCAGTCGGTGATCTCGCAACCTTGGATGGAATATCGCTTCCCTTGCCGCTCGGTCAGTTGGCGCAAGGTTTGTATCGCCCAATAAGCTCCTTGCTCGGATACCGCCCGGATGGTTATCCCCCGGGAAGAGACGCTTAGTTGATAAGCCTCCTCGGAGTTGAGGGGGATTCCGTCCAATTTGTCAACCAAGGAAACCTCTATCTTGTATCGGCTGTCCGGTTGGACGCTTACCGGCAGCTCCTCCAAGAATTCCATTAGGATGGAACGGAGTTTCCCTTCGGAAGAAACTGCGATTTCCTTCGGATGGAACGAAGCGTTTGTCCGGACGTATTTTTGGGGCAAGGGCAATAAAACAGGATTCCGGGCCATCAGAGGCCCGGAATACAAGAAACTTAAAACAATTGCAAAATGCAGTATATATCGCATATACTTAGATTATTGATGAATGATATCCTGTAATTTGATAGCTTGGAAGGTCATATGTGCTACGCTTGACTCGTAGAAGATTCCTACCGTTTCCTTATCGATCATCGAAAGACAGGAATATCCCACCCTCGGCCTCGTCTAATAAGACTTGATGCTCCGTGGGCCAAGTAAGTCCACCGTCCAGACTCGCCTTGATCGTGATATGATTACGCCCTTTCGTCGTGTTCGGATTGGAGAAGAGTAGAAGGTCCTTGCCGGTGATGTTATCCTTGGCGTTTACCTTGATCAAGCTGGCCATACAAACGGATTCCTGTAAGGCGCTACGGCTGGAAGGATGCTCTGTCCATGTCTTGCCTAAATCCTTTGTGGTGGCCACGGCACGGCTACCGCCCCGGTTATCACGCATATTTAACATCAATACGCCCGGCTCTACCTCGGCAACTTGCGCCTCTGTGGTATTCGTGCGGGCTAAGTTATGCAGGTGCCATGTTTTCCCGCGGTCTTTGCTATACATAATGCCGGCGTTGGGCACACGGGTAGCGTCGATAAACTGGATCGGGAAGACCAAGGTACCGTCTTGCATCGTGATGCCTCGTCCCGGGCCTTGCAATAGGAAATACCAAGACGGGTCTTTTACTTGGGAGGTGATATTGATCGGTTCGCTCCACGTCTTACCATCGTCCTCACTTTTCACGAGCATAAGTTGGGCGGTCTCGTCCGGTGTCATTCCCGGCATGGAGTTCCACCAAGCCCGTTCGTTACCCATACCATGCGTCCACGCGGCTACTACCCAGATCGTATTGGTCTTTTCGTCTACCAAGATCGATGGGTCTCCCACGCCGTTTTGTCCGTGGGGCAGGCCATCCGTTTGTTTGAAGTCATGGCTACTCGCATCGGTTCCCAAGTTTGTCCCTTATCGGTACTGCGGCTTACTCCGATATCGATTTTCTCTTGCAGGTCCACGCTGCTATTATAGCGAATATCGTAGACTCCAAGTAATGTTCCGTTATTCGTCGTCACTAATCCCGGGATGCGGAAGGCCGCCGATCCGTCATCCCCGGCTTGGCGTACGCCGATACCTACATGGCGTTCGTCCACCTTTCCTTTCCAAGTGATGTCGATCGGTTTGTTGTTGATCTGTGCGTTAGGCATCGTGGTCGCTACTTTTGCCAATAAGGAAGTCTCTGGCTTCATCTGGATACTTACCCAGAAATAGTTGATGCCTTTAAGCATCGGTTGCTTAGAGGTTAGTTTTACCGTGCGCGACAAGGGGGCGCTAACCTCATCTTGCCGTACGGAATAAGATTCAAGAGCCTTACGGGTATTTCCCGGTATATGGCTGGATATGTACGTAACGGGACTGAAATGTTCCCCTTTGCGGGATGGAGCTTCCACTCCGCTATAAAATAGACGTATCGCTTGGATGTCCGACAGGTCGACATTGTCTCCGATCTGTATCGTGATCTCGTTTAATACATCCCCTTTTTGCCGGTATCCGCATCTCGTAAAGTACATTGTCGATCCGGTCTATCAAGATGGGGATTTGTTGCTCTCGCACATAAAGACTGTCTGCCGCAAAAGCCGTTTGTACGATGAAAAGAAGGCAGAAATACAGGAAAGTTTTTTTCATGATGTTTTTTGTTTGTAGGTTGAAATTAATAGATATGTGAATTCCAAAGGTAGCGATATTCATTCATATGAACAAAGCCCCTTTGGAATTCGTGCCAAAAACCTAGTTATATCCAATCGCCTTAAACCTATGTACGATTAGTATCCGGGAGTCTGTTTCAATGCGGGGTTGTTTGTCAATGCCCCTTCATTGATCGGCCATAATAAACGTGATTCTTGTGCTGTGGTATATTTTAATACATAATCCTTACCGAAGCGTCTCAAGTCGTACCAACGTTTACCCTCAAAGAAGAACTCGCGAAGTCTCTCTTTAAGGATAGCTTCCATCACATTCTCGTCGCCCGCCTCAAACGGGTTATCGTTATAGAAACTTCCTTTGTCATTCGGATAAGCCACCTCGTTCTTATGTGCGTTAAAATATTCGGAACCGTAAGCACGCTCGCGAACGGCGTTGATCTCTGTAGAAGGATCTTCTCCGAGCAAGGCCTTAGCCTCGGCTAATAATAGCAAGGCATCCGCATAGCGATAGATAGGATAATCATCGTACCAACTTCTCTCGTTACTACCTTCCAAGGTGGTTCCTTGGAACTTGTATTGGATTGGTGCGATATACTCCAAGGTGCCGTCTTCGTGCTTTTTATAAACGGCCTTCAAGGTACCTTTCAAGCGGGTATCACCTTCGCGGAATGATTTTAGGTAATGATCTTTCTTTACTTGGTAGCGCATTAAGCCTTGTAGGTTGTATCCCGGTATTTCAAGGAATGGAGTTCCTGTCTCGTCACAGTAGCCTGCCATGTACTCACGTTGAGGTACCATATTGTTACGCCAGTTATAGTCTCTCCACATCATGAAATCATCCTCCTTACCACTATGGAGTGCGAAGATCATCTCGCTGTTCTCCTTATTGTTGAAAGAGAAAACGTCCGTGAATTTCTCTTGCAGCTTTAAGTTGCCGTTTTGTTGAAGATCTTGCAAGGCTGTCTTGGCTACGGTATAATCGCCCGTGCCGCCACCCATCTGGCGTCCGCTCCATAGATAAACCTCACCTTTCAGCATCAAGGTAGCGGGTTTAGACCAATAACACTTTCCTTGTTTATAAGAATAATCTCCGCCAAAAGCTTTTTCCGAGGCATCGATATCCTTCTTGATCAGATCCATCACCTCACTCGCTGGAGAAGCGGCCTTATCAAGGTGAGAGATGTCCAATTCGCTACCTAAGGTTGGCTCCGTAGTAATGATAACGTCTCCCCAAGAGCGTAACAAATGGAAATAGATATAGGCGCGTAAACCGTAAGCCTGCCCTAAGTAATAGTTCTTTTCGGCCTCGCCTAATAAATCGGTCTCGTTCGTTCTACGGATCATCAAGTTGATTTGGTTCAGTGTCGTATAAAAAATTAGCGAAGTTGCTGATTCCTGTAAACTCTGCGTTGATCGTATTGTATGAGAAAACGCTCTACGCCTTGGGTAGCCTCGCCTCCGAACGGCTGATCTCCGTAGATGTCCGAGCGAGGTTCGCCCAATACGAATATGTTATAACTGGATTGTGAACGGAGCAATCCGTGTAAACCTATGTTGAATGCCTTAAACTGGTCCGGGGATTTCCAATAGTTTGCGTCGGAAATATACTTACGGGTTCCATGTCCAAGGAGTCGCATCCGCTGAAATTCAGTAATGAGACTGCTGCCATCATGGCTATAATTATCTTTTTCATAAATGTCTGTCTTTTTTAATGGGTTTGACTAAAATGTTACGGATAAACCAAGAAGAACCGTTTTAGGAGTTGGGTATCTACCGTTATCAAGACCTTGACCATAGGTAGTATCTACCGCCGGTTCCGGAGATACACCGGTATATCCTGTGATGTAGAACAAGTTTTGTCCGGTTACATAAACAGAGGCATTGCTCATCAAGGCTTTGTTAATCCATTTCTTCGGTAGGTTCCAAGTCAATGTGATTTCACGTAAAGCTAGATAATCACCCTTTTCGTAGAAGCGGGAGCTGTTGTTGTCAACTGCTGTCAAACCATTGTTGGAGCGAGTAATATTCTTCTTGCTCAACTGATCGGCATAGTAGAACTTAGGTATATCCGTATTCTGGTTTGTCTCCGACCAACTGTCTTTCACCATATCGATGATGTTAAACGAACCTTGATATTGTCCAAGTGAACGTGCGCTAAGTCGTTATACAGCGTATGCCCTAACGCATAATCAAAACGAGCGTATAAAGAGAAATCTTTATAGCTAATGTCGTGGAGAAACCACCGGTTACTGTCGGGAAAAGATTACCTACTTTCACGCGGTCTAGATTGTTGATTACGCCATCATTGTTCAAGTCGGCCCAACAAACGTCACCCGGCTCGATCGGTTGCTTACCTGCCTTATCCTTTAAAGCTTCCCATGCGGCGGGGCCATACAATTCTCCAATTGCGTCGTAGCGGTTATTGGCATTCGCTTTCACGTCATCCCAATCCTTGAAGATATGATCTTGCTTGAAGGCAAATAAATCACCCAGCTTACCACCTTCTTGTTTTCCGCCAACCCATACGACTTCACCTTTTGCGGGTCGTATACTTGGTAACCTCCTTGGCGGTTATTTTCGTTCCCATTGGCCGGAAGCTTGACAATCTTGTTCGCTACCGTAGATAAGTTTGCTGATACATCCCAACTGAATCCGTTTACGTTGTTTAGGATATTCGCTTTTACTTCCATCTCGAAACCTTGGTTACGTAAAGTTCCCAAGTTGGTTTTGATGCTGTTGAAACCAGTGTAATTGGGTAAATCCAAATCTGTCAACAAATCGGAAGTCGTACGATTATAATAGTCTAGGATAAAGCTCAGGCGATTGTTGAAGAATCCTATATCCAAACCTACTTCGAAAGATTTACTTTGCTCCCAACGTAATCCACCGTTTACCAATTTGTCATTATAGAAACCTACAGAGCCATCATAGTTTGTTATGATCGATCCGTTCGCGTCTTTCTGCCCATAGCTGCCATATACGTCGTAGTATCCTAATCCGTTTACGTTACCGTTCACGCCGTAGCTGATACGAGCTTCAGGTTAGAGATCACATCTACCAACTTCGATTCCTTAAAGACTCCTCTTCCATGATATTCCAACCAGCGGAGATACCCGGGAAG
>ENA-OQEB01000730-OQEB01000730.1-human-gut-metagenome-genome-assembly--contig:-NODE-730-length-13090-cov-2.500579_pt1 | contig 13090 bp, 15 predicted proteins | sample MGYA00242787_ERZ504619 | MGnify/ENA primary metagenome ERZ504619 (study PRJEB26092, sample SAMD00036317) | human gut metagenome | host: Homo sapiens | study: EMG produced TPA metagenomics assembly of... | reverse complement strand
CTTCAATCACAGCCGTCTGCTCCCATTCTAAGCGTAGAGAGGAATATAAAATCAAGGGCCTTTTCCGCTTTTTTGCCGGAAGAAGCCGCTTTTGCAGGCATTGCGCACCGCCGGAAGGGGGTTGGGAGGGCTGAGAAACGGTTTTTGAAACGAGAAACTGCCGGAGTGAAAACGCAGGAAGTCGTTCTTTGTTTACAAAATGGACAGAATCAAGCTTGCAATCGGGATGGCTTTTGCGGTATTATAATGTACGAAGCTGCCAATCGCCGTACGCAGCAGGAAAAATTTCTACGGTCGGGAAAGGAAGGTCTTTGTGTCACAAACAACAAAGCGGGCACTGGAAGCATCGCTGAAAAAGCTGCTGCTGGAAAAGCCCCTCAATAAGATCACGATCAACGATATCACCGAGGACTGCGGCGTGAACCGCATGACTTTCTACTACCACTTCAAGGATATTTACGATCTGGTGGATTGGATCCTGACGGAAGATGCGGTCAAGGCGATGGAAGGCCGCCAGAGCTTTGATACATGGACCGAAGCATTTCTGGACATCCTGCACCAGATCCGGGATAACAAAGCACTGGTACTGAACGTATACCGCTCTGTGGGTCGTGAACAGGTGGAGCAGTATCTGTACAAACTTCTGGACTCCATGCTGAAGGAATTTGCGGATCGCGAATGCCGCGACATCACCGTGCAGGACGATGACAAGCAGTTTGTGGTGGATTTTTACAAATATGCGCTGGTGGGCGTGGTGCTGGAATGGATCCGCCGGGATATGAAGACCGAGCCCGCTGTGATGGTAGAACGTATGGGACGGATGCTGCAGGGCGATCTGCGCCGCGCGTTATGCCGCCTTGCCAGCAATAAGATCCATCTGGAACAGGACGGTTGAACCGGAAGAACGACAAAATTTTATCATAATCCGCGCCGTGATGGGGTTTTCTATCACGGCGCTTTTTCTGTTTATGGTAACTTGTGGGATAGAATGGTAGAGTAATGGCATAGAAATAGAAAAAGAGATTTCCGAAAAATACCGTTTGGAGGAAAAGGATAATGAATACTTCTGTTGAGAGCCTGACTCATAAAATGCAGCGTGCTGCCGTTGGTAAAATGGTGGACGTGGTGCTTTCTCATGCCGATAAAGACCGTCAGAAAACCGTGGGACAGCTGGTGGATGTTGCAAAGCAGTTCTATGGTAGTTCGTTCAGCGATGAAGCCTACGAACACGCCAGACAGACCCTGACAGACCCTGACAGCAAGTGGTCCAAGCTCATCAACTGTGTGCTGGATCAGACCGACCCAACGTGGCCCGCACCATGGCGCTGAATCTGGGCTACGAGGCTTTCTTCCGCGGCACCAAGACCATCCGCGAGAACCGCGTGAAGTATCAGTGCAACATCCCCTGGCTGATCCTGTTCGACCCCACTTCCGCCTGCAATATGCACTGCGTGGGCTGCTGGGCCGGTGAATACGGTCACAAGAATAACCTCAGCTTTGAGGATATGGACAAGATCGTTACCGAGGGCAAGGAGCTGGGCGTGTACCTGTACATGCTGACCGGCGGCGAGCCGCTGGTGCGTAAGGCTGATATCCTGAAGCTGGCCGAGAAGCACAACGATGTGCAGTTTGCCATCTACACCAACTCCACCCTCATCGATGAGCCGTTCTGCAAAGAGGTGGTGCGTCTGGGCAACATTGCTTCATGCTGTCCATCGAGGGCACCCCGGAGACCAACGATGCCCGCCGCGGTGAGGGGCACTATGCCGCTGTTATGCATGCTATGGATCTGCTCAAGGAGCACGGCATCGTGTTCGGCACGTCCATCTGCTATACCCGTGATAACATCGAAGCTGTCACCAACGATGAGTTCATGCGTTTCCTGTGTGAGAAGGGTGCACACTTCGGCTTCTACTTCCACTACATGCCCGTGGGCAACGACGCAGCGCCCGAACTGATGCCCACCCCGGAGCAGCGCAAATATATGATCGACCGCATCCGCTATCTGCGCTCGGAAGAGTGCGATATCCCGTTCTACCCGATGGATTTCCAGAACGATGGCGAGTTCGTGGGCGGCTGCATTGCCGGCGGACGCAACTACTTCCACATCAACTCTGCCGGTGACGCAGAGCCGTGCGTGTTCATCCACTACTCCAATGCAAACATCCACGACCAGAGCATTCTGGAAATTCTGCACAGCCCGCTGTTCATGGCTTATCACAACGGCCAGCCCTTCAACAAGAACCATCTGCGTCCCTGCCCGATGCTGGAAAACCCCGAACTGCTGCAGAAGATGGTGCACGAGACCGGTGCCCACAGCACCGACCTGCAGTCGCCGGAGAGCGTGGAGCACCTGTGCGAGAAGTGCAAGAACTATGCAGCCAACTGGCAGCCCACGGCGGATGAGATCTGGTCCACACCAAGATCCGCGAGAGCCGCTACGAGAACTACAAGGACTGGAAGCCCTCGCAGCCCATTGAAAAGTAACGAAGGCAGACATCATAATGCAAACAAAGCCCAGGCGTTCCATTGAAGTGCGCTCCGTCAAGTAGATAGAGAAATAATATAAGTTTTTGTTCGCCGTTTCCACAAGGAGACGGCGAATTTTTTGTGCAAAAGTGATTGTTCTTTCTTGATATAAAAATACCCCCAGAGTACGCAGAGTTTTTGTTTTACTCTGTCTACTCTAGGGGGAGCATATCACACTCAGAGAGGGTCTTACTGTTTCATGAAAGAGTGGTTTTGAAAATTACCAGAACCAGTAGCGCTTTTTCAGCACAACATATGCAATGCCGATCAGAACCACTACAACACCACCGGCAATGAAGAAGGTCCAGTTGATATTGGCAAATTTCAGGTTCTGGTTGGTCAGCAGATAACGGCCTGCAGTATCGGCAGTGATGATGCCGTCGGTGTAGCTGTTCAGGTACTGCCACTTGTTGGAGACGGCGTTGTACAGATACAGGCGGGTATAGGTGCTCACATCCAGATCTATGCGCACCGAGCAGGGAAGAGCCTTGCCCTTGTCCAGCTCAAACTCGATGCCCTGATCGGACTCAGTCAGGATGAGCATGGTGTCCAGCTCACTGGTGGTGCTCTTGACACCGCTGCCTGCAATCTGCATGGTGTAGCCATCGCCCACCACGCACAGGGTCTTGCCGGTGGTGCGCAGCGCATTGAGGATATCACCGGTCACGGTAGGCACCTCGGCCTGTGTGAAAACGATCTCGTTGTCCTCACTGTCCTGAATGGCCTGCACAACGGGATCGATCTCGATGGGAGTATCGTTATCCGGTTCGGTGGAGCTGCTGTCCGAAGAATTATCGGAAGAAGATGCAGCCGAACGGTTGACGATGACCGTGACCATGGCGGATGCAGTGCCGTTGGAAACGGTAATGGAAGTAGCGCCGGTGCCCACAGCCGTGATCACGCCGCTGGGGCTGACCGTGGCAATGTTGCTGTTGGCGGACTTATAGGTGAACTTCTGGGAAGCGGAAGAAGGCTTGACACTGGCGGTCAGGGTGCGGGTGGCACCGGGCTTGAGCACAACGTAGGAAGGATTCACCGTGACGACCTGACCGCTGTTGGAAGAACCAGTGCTGGCGGTGCCGGTGCTGGAGTTGGGAATACTCATGACCGTGACATTGGTGGTAGCAGTCACCGAACCGCAGGTAGCGGTAATGGTGGCGGTGCCGGGGGCAATGCCGGTAACACGGCCGAAATTGTTCACCGTGGCGACCTTCTCATTGGAAGAGGTCAGGGCGACGGTGGCATAGTTGGAAGCCGAAGTAGGCCGCACCTGCAGCTGTGCCGAGACCGAGTTGCCAACATAGATGGTGTTGGAGGAAAGGGAAAGGTCCATCTCGGTAACGATCATGGAAGAATCCATGGAGACAACGATGGTGTAGGCACAGATCTGGTTGCCTGCGGCAGCGGTGATGCGGGTGGTGCCTACGCCCACAGCCTGCACGACACCGGAGTTGCTCACGGTCAGAATGGAAGTATCGTCCGAGATAAAGACAACCGAGTCGGTAGAGTTGCGCGGACGCACCACAGGAGACAGCTGCTGAGAGGAACCCAGCAGCATGTTGGCGGTATAGCTGCCGGCCTCAATGCTTTCGGCAGGCACGTCCTGATCCCACGGCATGGCAACGCCGCTCAGGGCAAGGCCGGAGACAGGGCTTGCTGCGGCCGCAGACACAGCTGTGCCGCAGGCCAGCAGGCAGAGCGCTGCCGCACAGACGGCCAGTTTTTTTGCGGTTGATTTCATAGTAAGTGTACCTCTTTGGGTGATATAACGGCGGCTGGCAGTCAGCACAGCTCCGGTTTAGCGGAACAGAACGCCCAGGGCTTCCATTGCGTACTCGAAATAGGTGACCTGATCGTACTCCACGCGGGCAGTAACGCTCATGCCGTTGGAAAGATCCACCTTGTCGCCGCTGCGGCTCACCACATAAGTGGCATCGGGCTTAATGGTCATCTTATAGTAGGAAGCGTTGGAGCTGGCCGTCACGTCACTGTCAATGGCCGTTACAGTGCCGGTCAGGGTGCCATAGGAATACTCCGAAAGGCCGGTAATGGCGATCTTGCACGGGTCACCCACATGAAGCAGCGGGCGGTCATTCACGGTGACCATGGCAACGATCTCCAGATCGTCGTTCTCGCTGGCAACAGTGGCCAGCGGGGAGCCTGCGCTCAGCACCATGCCCTCTTTGTAAGGAGTATCCATGTGGATCACACCGGAGGTGGGGGCGTAGATGTAGTAATCGTTGGCACCGGTGTTCAAGGCATCGAGCTGAGCCTGAACGTTGTCCACGTTGCTCTGTGCGCTGGTAATGCTCTGGGAGATGGACTGCATGGTGGAGTAGTACAGAGCTTCTACTTCGCTCTGGCTCTGCTCCATCATGGTCTTGATCTGAGCATCGGAGTAACCGGCAGCCTGATAGGCCGTGGCATCAAAGGTCTTCTGAGAGACCTGGCTCTTGTAGGTCTCGTACTGATAGTAGTAGGCTGATCTTCGGGGTTTGTCTCGCTGAAGTAGTTGGTATCATCCTGCACGCACTGCAGCAGTTTGTTGTACTGGTCCAGCTGGGTCTGGTAGATCTTGAGCTGGCTTTCCAGGTTATCCTGCTGCATGTCGATATCCGTGCTCTTGATGTGGGCCACGAGGTCGCCCTCGTTCACATAGCTGCCCTCCGAAATATACATCTCGGTAATGGAGCCGGAATAACTGGACATGATATAGGTTTTATTGCTGGCCTGAACGGTGCCTGCGTTCTGGCTGACATAAATGCGGTTGGTATGGGTGCTCCACACCACCAGAAACAGCATGAAGATGCCCACCAGAATGACAAAAGCGTAGCCATAAGGTGGCAGCTTTTTTTCCATCATGATGCGGCGGTCCTGCAGATCCGAAAGGTTCTGAACTTTAATCGTCATAATTACTTGGTCTCCATAAAGACATCGACCACGGCATCATCCTCGTCCTGATTGACATAGATGGTATAGGAGGTGCCGGTCAGTTTCTGCTCATTCTCAAAAGCGTGGACCTGCAGCTTGTAGGAAGCCAGCTGGCTTTCGGGCATGGGGCCGGTGTAGTGGGCATACAGGCAGTTCTTCACGCGCAGAACAGCATCCATATGGTAGTCCTGCTCCATCTGGCCGATGAACTGGGTAGCCTGCTGCATCATGTACAGGTGCATCTGACGGTCCTCACCAACCACCATGGCCTGCACAATGGGGCCAATGGGCTGTGCGTTGTTGCTCTTGATAAAGTTGTGCATCTGGGTCAGCACCACGGGCAGACTGGCCATCTCTTCCGGATGGATCTCACGGGAGAGCACATTGGTGAGCTTCAGGGTTTTGTTCTCGGCTACTTTGATCTCTTTCATGTTGAATACCTCGGTTCCTTTTCAGATTTACCTCAGAAGAGGCAGTAATAGGCAATCGAGAAAGGGGAGAAAACCGCTGCAGAGAGCAGCTTCCTCTCCGCTCCCGATCGCCTACTACTTATAAAAGTAATAGGGATCTTGCAAATAAAATGTGCCCGGAGGCATTTTGCCTCCGGGCACACCATAGTGAGGCATAGTTACCTGAGCAGGCGGGGCCTGTTCAGGATAACACCATCTACTTCTACTAAACAGAAAGTCTTTCTAGCTCTTTTTATCTGACACAGCAAAACTATGTCAAATCAAGCTATCCATCATGAATGACTCCCTTTCATATGTAACCGGGTACGCACCCGGCTGCAACACATCAATAGGTGATCGACTCACCGTCGTCATCCTCTTCCACCACGGCCTGCATGACAGACTGCTTGGGCTCTGCCTTTTTGCTGCGGTAGATACCCTGCTGCATGTTCCACAGCTCGTAGTACTTGCCTTCCTTGGCAAGCAGCTCATCGTGCGTGCCGCGTTCCACGATCTTGCCGTGATCCATCACAAGGATCAGATCACAGTCACGAACAGTGGACAGGCGGTGAGCTACGATCAGCATGGAACGATCTGCAAGCTGATCGTAGATCATGTTGAAGATCAGATTTTCCGTAGCAAAGTCCAGATTACTGGTGGATTCATCCAGAATGTAGAGGTTGGAATCTTTCAGGAAAGCGCGTGCCAGCGCAATGCGCTGCTTTTCACCGCCGGACAGGCCGTTGCCTGCTTCTTCCAGATAGGTGTTATACTGCAGGGGCAGATGACGGATAAAGTCGTGAGCATCTGCCTTCTTGGCAGCTTCCTTAACTTCGTCCATCGTAGCGTCCATACGGGAAACGCGGATGTTATCATAAATGGTCTTGCTGAACAGCTCAACGTTCTGCGGCACATAAGAAATTGCGCGACGGACAGAGTCATTGGTGTATTCAGCCAGATTCACACCGTTCAAGTCGATCTCGCCATCTTCCGGCTCATAATACTTGAGCAGAAGCTTGGTGATCGTGGATTTGCCGCTGCCGCTGCTGCCCACCAGCGCGACCTTTTTACCGGCCGGAATGGTAAAGCTGATGTGATCCAGTGCAGGGGCACGGTTGCCATAACGGAAAGTGACATCCTTGAACTCGATATCGCCCTCCACCTTGTCCAGATCGGTGCGGTCTTCGTCGCCGACCGTCTCGGAGGGATAATCCATGATCTCGCCCAGACGCTTCATGGAAATGCTGGCCTCTTGAATCTGCATCTGCAGACCGATCAGGTTGCTCAGCGGGGAAGTAAAGTAAGAGGACAGCGTGCTGAAGGCCATGAATCCGCCCAGTGTCATCTCACCTTTCAGAACCTGACTGATACCCACATAGGTGGTCAGCATGCTGAAACCGGTGGAAATGAAGGAGGAAATTAGGCCCTGCGTAGTGCTGATCTTGCTGGAGCGCAGGCTGATCTTCAGGCTCTTGATGTACTCACGCTCGAGGTTCTCCATTTCGGTATCCTCGTTGGCGTTGCACTTGACCGTCTCAATGCCGCGCAGGCTCTCGATCATCTGGCTGTTCAGTGCAGCGGACTGCACCATGGTCTCTTCGTTGATCTTTTTGTAAGGCTGCTTGTAGATCAGCACCAGCAGAATGCTGACCAGAGCCATGAACAGCGAGATCGAGAAGAGCATCGCATTCATGCGGAACAGGATGATACCGGTGATAATGGCCATCGAGATATCCATGATCAGGCTCAGCGCAATGCTGGTAAAGATGGATTTGATGGTGTTTGCATCCGAATAACGGGTGGTGATATCACCAGTCTTGCGGGTGGCAAAGAACTTCATGGGCAGACGGAAGATATGCCGAAGTAACCCAGCATCAGCGGAATATCGATCTTGATGGATAGGTGGATCAGAACCCACTGCCGGACAAAGCCCACCAGCGTATTGGTGATGCTGACCATGCTGAACACAAGGATCAGCGTGACCAGCAGATTGTCTAGGCCATATGGCAAGACTCGTCCATCAGGATCTTGTTGAACATGGAGGAGGCAATGCCAGGATCGTAACGATCAGAGAACTCAGGATCGCATAGGCAAAGAGCTTTTTCTGGGGCAGCAACAGGTCAACGTAACGCTTGAACATGCCGCCCTTTTCGATCTTACCACCCTTGAACTCCGAGGTGGGGTTCATCAGCAGCAGAACACCGGTAAAGTTCTTGTAGAACTCATCCAGAGAGATCTTTTTCAGCTCACTGCCGGGGTCGCCGATCACGACATAATCCTTGCACTTGTGTTTTTTGCCGTTCTTCTCATCTTCCTTGGCGGCTTCGGCTTCTTTCAGCATGTGCCGACGACGCTCACCGTCATCTTTGATGGTGGTCTTTTTAAAGACGACCACAAAGTGGGCCAGACCCTGATCGGTGATGACCTGCGCAATGCAGGGCAGCGAGAAATCGCTGAGGAAATTTTCACGGTCTACGCGAACCGCTGCAGTGGTGAAACCCAACTCATTAGCGGCTTTCTGCAAACCAACAAGGTTCGTGCCTTTCAGGTCGGTACCCATCATATCGCGCAGGCGGGTGATGGTAACTTCCTTTTTGTAATGGAGGCACACCATTGCGAGGCAGGCAGCCGCACAGTCAGTGGTGTCGTGCTGCCGGACATAGGTATAACGCATAGATGCTTCCTTTGATCATATACAAATTTATTCAAACAGCGGCAGGCGTTTTGAAGAAGCGGCCTGCCGCAGATCTGACAACGTGAAAAGAGCCGGAGCCTGAAACAACAGCACAGAGACCGGTGCTTTGTCCTGTCCTGCGGAGAACCATGACAAAACACCGGTCGGCTGCTATCAAAAGAAGGGAGCACCTACCCTTTGATCTGTGTGCCGGACTTTGGAAAAACAGATACAAATTCCCAAAGCTTATAAGCAGTATACCACAATGTGACATCTTCTTCAAGTAGTCAAATTTTAAGAAATCATTATGCTTGATGCTTTTTTCGCATGAATACTGTGTTTTGGGACAGAGAAGCCCAAAAACAGAGGAGAAACACGACTGCATGGCTGTACAGAAAAAGGGTGTAGTATGGGACAAACAAAAAAGGCAATGTTCTGTGGAACATTGCCTTTTCTTCTGGCGCCTCTTGCCTGACTCGAACAGGCGACACCCTGATTAACAGTCAGGTGCTCTAACCGACTGAGCTAAAGAGGCAGATCACATTTATGACTGCGAGAGATATTATACCGCATAAGAATGCCTTTTGCAAGCCTTTTTTTTAAAAATGAATCATTTTTGGCAAAATAAAACCGTCCTGCAGTGTTTTGAAACGCTGCAGGACGGTAAAGTACATATTATAAAAGAAGGAAAGGCTTATTTCAGCTTGCTCTTGGCCTTCATGCGCTGCTCGTGGTTCAGGATCTGCTTGCGGATGCGCAGATTTTCAGGAGTGACCTCCAGCAGCTCGTCCTGTGCAAGGAATTCCAGGCAGCCTTCCAGGCTGAGCTTGCTAATGGGGATCAGGCGCAGAGCATCATCGGAGCCGGATGCACGGGTATTGGTCAGGTGCTTGGTCTTGCAGACGTTGACATCCACATCCTCGCCGGAAGCGGTGTAGCCAATGACCATGCCCTCGTAGACCTTTTCACCAGCGCCCACCAGAAGGGTGCCGCGCTGCTGAGCATTGAACAGACCGTAGGTGACAGCCTCGCCGGTCTCAAAGCTGACCAGAGAACCGGTGGAGCGGTTGGCAATCATGCCAGCCCAGACATCGTAACCGTCGAAGATCTGGTTGATGATGCCTTCGCCGTGGGTATCGGTCAGGAACTGGTTGCGGTAGCCGAACAGGCCGCGGCTGGGCATACGGAACTCCAGACGCACGCGGTCGGTGCCCAGAGATTCCATCTGCTGCAGGATAGCCTTGCGCTGGCCCAGACCGGTCATGACAGCGCCCTGATACTGGGTGGGCACATCGATGACGACATGCTCCATAGGCTCGTAGGTCTTGCCGTCGATGACCTTGGTCAGAACGTGCGGGGGAGAGACCTGCAGCTCATAACCTTCACGGCGCATGGTCTCGATCAGGATGGACAGGTGCATCTCACCACGGCCCATAACGCGGAAGGAATCGGTGGTGGCGGAATCCTCCACCTTCAAAGCGACATCCTTCAGCAGCTCCTTCTGCAAACGGTCGCGGATCTGGCGGCTGGTGACGTATTTGCCTCACGGCCGGCCAGCGGGCTGTCGTTGACGGAGAAGGTCATTTCAACGGTAGGATCGTTGATCTTCACGAAGGGCAGCGGCTCCACATTGGAGGGCTGCACAGGGTATTGCCGATGGTCACGTCGGCAGGCCGGAGAATGCCACGATATCGCCGGCGGTGATGTTATCGCACGGCTGACGGCCATTGGCCTGGAAGTCGTACAGCTTGGTCAGACGGCCGCGCATCTTCAGATCCTGATTGTGCCAGTCACAGACGACAACTTCCTCGCCCACCTTGCAACGCCGTTCTGGATGCGGCCAATGCCGATGCGGCCCACGAAGTCGTTATAGTCCACAGAGGACACCAGCATCTGGAAGGGAGCCTCGGGGTCGCCCTCAGGCGGCTTGATGGTGCTCAGCAGAGTATCGAACAGAGGGATCAGGTCGGTGCCGGGCACATCCGTCCAGGCTTGCGGTGCCATCACGGCCGCAGCAGAACAGCATGGGGCAGTCCAGCTGCTCATCGGTAGCGCCCAGATCCATCAGCAGGTACAGAACTTCGTCGATGACTTCCTTGATGCGGGCATCGGGGGCGGTCGATCTTGTTGATGGCCACCACCAGACTCAGGTTCTGCTGCAGAGCTTCTGCAGCACAAAACGGGTCTGGGGCATGCAGCCCTCGGCGGCATCCACCAGCAGCAGAACGCCGTTGACCATCTTCAGCACGCGCTCCACCTCGCCGCCAAAGTCGGCATGGCCCGGAGTATCGACAATATTGATCTTGACACCCTTGTAGGTGCAGGAGCAGTTCTTGGCAGAATGGTAATGCCACGCTCACGCTCGATATCGCCGCTGTCCATGACGCGCTCAGCCACGACCTGATTATCGCGGAATGCGCCGCTCTGACGCAGCATTGCGTCCACCAGGGTGGTCTTGCCGTGGTCAACGTGAGCGATAATGGCAACGTTGCGCAAATCGTTACGAACCATAAAATTCAACCTCTCTATTATTAAAACTCATAAAATACGAACGAACGTCATACAAGTTTAAGTTATAACAGAAAGGGGTGGTTTGTCAAGATTGTATAAAAAATTTTTCAACCTTTCGGCAAAATGCCTGAGAAAAGCCATGCGATTTGTGCGGCGTGTACCTTTAGAATATGCTATACTAAGGGTACAGAAGAAATAAAGCCGGAGGTGTTTTTATGAAGATCACATTTCTGGGCGCGAACCATGAGGTCACCGGCAGCTGCACTTTGATCGAAGCGGCTGGGCAGCGCTTTTGATCGACTGCGGCATGGAGCAGGGCAAGGACGTATACGAGAACCAGCCCATCCCGGTGGCACCCGGCGAGATCGACTGGGTGCTGGCCACCCATGCACACATCGACCATACCGGTATGCTGCCGCTGCTGGTGCGCAACGGCTTCCGCGGCAAGATCTATGCCACGAACCCCACGGTGGAGCTGTGCGGCATCATGCTGCGGGACTCGGCCCATATTCAGGAATTTGAAGCGGAGTGGAAAAACCGCAAGGGCCAGCGCTCCGGCGCAGAACCGGTGGAACCGATGTATACTGTGCAGGATGCTGAAGCAGCCATGAAGCTGTTTGTGGGCAAGGCCTATGAGCAGCGCTTCCAGCTTGCACCGGGCATTGAAGCCCGCTTTGTGGATGTGGGCCATCTGCTTGGCTCGGCCAGCATAGAGCTTTGGATCACCGAGGGTGAGACCACGACCAAGCTGGTATTCTCCGGTGATATCGGCAATCTGGATCAGCCCATCATCAAGGATCCTGCTTACATCAAAGAGGCGGACTACGCTTTATGGAATCTACCTACGGCGACCGTAGCCACGGCCCGAAGCCGGACTATGTGAGCGAACTGACGAAGATCCTGCAGCGCACCTTTGACCGGGGCGGCAATGTGGTCATTCCCAGCTTTGCGGTGGGCCGCACGCAGGAGATGCTCTACTTTATCCGTGAAATCAAGGAAAAGGGCCTTGTAAAGGGACACGGCAACTTCCCGGTGTACATTGACAGCCCGCTCGCCATCGAGGCGACCCGCATCTTTAAAGATACCGACCCGGACTGCTTTGATGCGGACACCCGCGCTCTGCTGGAAAAAGGCATTGATCCGATCACCTTCCCGGGGCTGCGCGTCACGGTGACCAGTGATGAATCCCGCATGATCAATGCAGACCGCGTGCCAAAGGTCATCCTCTCGGCCAGCGGTATGTGCGAGGCAGGCCGCATCCGCCACCACCTCAAGCACAATCTATGGCGGCCGGAGTGCACCATTCTGTTCGTGGGCTATCAGGCGGTGGGCACGCTGGGCCGCACCCTGCTGGAAGGTGCAACGACGGTAAAACTGTTCGGTGAACCTATTGAGGTGCAGGCAGAACTGTGCCAGCTCACCGGCATGTCCGGCCATGCGGACAGAGAAGGTCTGCTGCGGTGGGTGAACTCCTTTGAGCAGAAACCAAAGCGTGTGTTCGTGATGCACGGCGAAGATGAGACCGAGGACCACTTTGTGCAGACCTTGACGGAACAGGGCTTCACTGCCTGCGCACCCTACAACGGCGCACAGTGGGCCATCGGAGCCGAGGGAGCCGTATGCCTGCAGGAGGGCATGCGCGTCCGCATTGAGCACAAGGCTAATGAAGGCCAGAGCCGTGCTGCCAGTGTGTTCCAGCGGCTGGTCAGCGCCGGCAAGCGCCTGCTGCGGGTCATCGAGCACAACGAGGGCGGCGCAAACAAAGACCTTGCCAAGTTTGCCGACCAGATCAATGCCCTGTGCGATAAGTGGGACCGATAAAGCAAAACAAAAGCGCGTGACCCAAAAGGCCACGGCGCTTTTCTGCATGGAGCGGGCAATGGGAATCGAACCCACCTCCTCAGCTTGGAAGCTGATATACTAGCCGATGTACGATGCCCGCATTTACGAACGATATTATAGCATGTTCCGGCACAAATGTCCAGCCCAATTTTTG
>ENA-OQEB01000729-OQEB01000729.1-human-gut-metagenome-genome-assembly--contig:-NODE-729-length-13099-cov-2.658726_pt1 | contig 13099 bp, 19 predicted proteins | sample MGYA00242787_ERZ504619 | MGnify/ENA primary metagenome ERZ504619 (study PRJEB26092, sample SAMD00036317) | human gut metagenome | host: Homo sapiens | study: EMG produced TPA metagenomics assembly of... | reverse complement strand
ATATATATTATATGACAGCCTAGATGACGAGCATCGGGTTGAAGGCATCCTTCAAGTGCTCGATGTGGCGCACCTGCCTAGCCTCGCCCACGATGGATAGGATGTCGAATCTTACTTCCTTATCCATGCCGCAAGTCTTGAGATAGGCATTGGCTGCCACAGCCAGATTGCGCATCTTGCGCTTGTCTACAGCCTGCTCCGGCTCTTGCAGTTCGGCAGTGGTACGGGTTTTCACCTCTATAATCACCAAGGTTTCGCCATCGGGCGTGAGGGCTATGATATCGAGGTCACGGTGCTCCAAGCGCCAGTTGCGCTCCAAGATGACGTAGCCCTCATCTTCCAAGAAGAGAGCAGCCTCATCTTCTCCCCATTTGCCCAATTCATTATGTTCTGCCATCGTTTTATCCATTTATTGTGCCTTAAAAGCACGATTACCTTGCAAAAATAACATTTTTCCTTCACACTTCAAACTTTTTTATGTATTTTTGCATAACAAAATAACAGAAAACGATAAAATATGGAAGATATTAAGAAAAAAAGACGAAGAATATATGCGCCGAGCCCTGATGGAAGCGCAGGCTGCATTTGATGAAGACGAGATACCAGTGGGAGCTATCATCGTGTGCAAAGACCGCATCATCTCGCGAGCTCACAACCTCACGGAGATGCTCACCGACGTTACTGCCCATGCCGAAATGCAAGCCATCACATCGGGTGCCAACCTACTGGGCGGAAAATACCTGAAGGATTGCACCCTCTACGTGACGGTGGAACCCTGCGTGATGTGTGCCGGAGCCTTGGGATGGGCGCAGATTAGCCGCGTGGTGTATGGAGCCAGCGACGAAAAGCGTGGGTATACAAAATATGCGCCCGATGCACTGCATCCTAAGACACAAGTTACATCGGGCGTATTGGAAGATGAGTGCCGCGCACTCATGCAAGATTTCTTTGCTAGAAAGAGATAAGTCTATTACTTAACCTGAACTACGAGATACTTGCTGGTGCTCCAGAAGATCTGAGGGTTGGTGATGCGCAGAGTGTACTGCTTGTTGGCATCACGCACCAGGGTATAAGAGCTAGATGGATGGGTGGTAAGAAGCTTGGCGCTCTTAGACATCAACTTGATTTCTGAGACGTCACGGATATCCACCTTGGTGAAGTAGTTCTTATTGAAATTGCCTGTCATCACCTTGCCACCACCAATGACATGCTGCTCCTTGAGTTCCTTCTTAGTGCCGAATACGTACCAAGCGGTGTTGAGCTGCTTGTCCTGGCTATTGATGGTCTCGCTCTGCTTGCGGTTCACGCTGGTGAGACGGTTAGACTTAGTGTGCAGATTGTTGATGGTCTCATCAAGTTCTGCGATATGAATGTCCTTGCTATCCAACTCCTGGCGAAGTTCCTGGAGCTGCTTGTCCTTAGCCTCCAACTGCTTGGAGAGGTTGGCAATGGTCTTCTTGAGCTGCTCGCTCTGTAAGGTACCGTTGGCAAGCTGCTTCTCCAACTTAGCCAAGAGCTCACGGTTCTGCTTCATGCGGTTGGCAATGAACTGCACGTCCTCCTTGAGCTGCTGCTTCTTGTTGACGCCCTCACCATTCTTGATCAGGCTCACACGATTCTCAGCCTCGCTAATCTGCTGGAATCCCTCCTCAATGTCGTTGATAGTACCCATCAAGTCATTGATTTCACTATCCTTCTGAGCGATAATACCATTCAGTGAATCAGACTGATTAACACCAGCCTTGTCGGCTGAATTCTTGCTGCCGTTGTTACAACCAGCCAAGCAAAGGGCTGCCAAGCATGCCACAAAAAATAGCTTTTTCATAATTATTCTCCTTAATTATAATTTTATTCTTGATACTTATTTTTTTTACGCTCTTCGCGTCGCTTTTCTTTTAGTTCTTCCTTGAGTTGCTTAGGGTCTTTGCCTGCCAATACGATGACAAACTCGCCCCTTGGCTCTGTCTCCTCAAAGTGGGCTATCACCTCAGCTAACGTGCCACGCACACTCTCCTCATGCACCTTGGATATCTCGCGGCAGCAACTCACCTGCCTATCCTCGCCAAAGACCTCGACAAACTGCTGCAGGGTCTTCACCACTCGATAAGGCGACTCATAGAATATCATCGTGCGCACCTCATCCCGGAGCGACTCCAGATAAGTCTGCCTGCCCTTCTTCTGCGGAATGAATCCCTCGAAACAGAACCTGTCGCAAGGCAATCCCGAGGAAACGATGGCTGGGATGCAAGCAGTAGGTCCTGGCAAAGTCTGCACCGTGATGCCAGCCTTAGCCGCCTCACGAGCCAGATAGAAACCTGGGTCGCTGATGCCTGGTGTACCCGCATCGCTAATCAGGGCGATCGTTTCACCTGCCTTCAGGCGGTCTACGATGCCCGCCGAAGTGCCATGTTCATTAAACTTATGATGTGCAACCAAGCGATTTCGAATATCGAAATGCTTCAGCAGGACACTCGACGTGCGCGTGTCCTCCGCAAGCACAAGATCAGCCTCTTTCAAGATTCTGATGGCTCGCATTGTCATGTCCTCCATGTTGCCAACTGGAGTCGGTACGATATATAATATGCCCATACGGGGTACAAATGTAGTTAATAAATCTTTCATAACAAAAAAAGTCGGCGTTTCTTTGCATTTTTTAAAACCTTATTATTAATTTTGTCCCCGAAATGACAGAAAATCTAATTGGGGAGGCACACCGTCCCGGCAGAATTGAAGTGGTGTGCGGGTCTATGTTCTCTGGCAAAACAGAGGAATTGATCCGAAGAATGAAGCGGGCTAAGTTCGCTAAGCAGAAGGTGGAAATATTCAAGCCTTCGCTGGATACTCGTTACTCCGAGGAAGATGTAGTGAGCCATGATCAGAACTCTATCCGATCCACTCCTATTGACTCTTCTGGATCCATCCTCTTATTGGCTTCGGATATCGACGTAGTTGGTATCGACGAGGCCCAATTCTTGGACAATGGCTTGGTTGAGGTTTGCAATGAGCTAGCCAATCGTGGTGTGCGCGTCATCGTGGCGGGCCTCGACATGGACTACAAGGGCGTGCCCTTCGGTCCTATCCCTGCCCTATGCGCCATCGCCGATGAAGTGACCAAGGTGCATGCTATCTGCGTGAAGTGCGGCGCCCTGGCGTATGTGAGCCATCGACTGGTGCACAATGACAAGCGAGTACTCCTGGGTGAGAAGGACGAGTATGAGCCTCTCTGCCGCGAATGCTACCAAAAGGCTATCAGAAACGAAGAGTGAAGAACGAAGAGTAAAGAACGAAGAGTGAAGAACGAAGAACGAAGAGTGAAGAATTCAATAGCATTAGCTAATCATAAAGTTCAAAGTTCAAAACTCAAAGTTCAAAGTTCAAAAGTTCAAAACTCAAAGTTCAAAGTTGAAAATTCAAAGTTTGAATATTATGCCAAAGGAAATTACATTTGACCGATTTATCCGATGGGCTGGCATTGCCCTCATCGTCTTGGCGGTGTTGTTCATCACCAATTATCTGAGCGAGGTATTGCTACCTTTCTTCATAGCATGGTTCTTTGCCTATCTGCTCTACCCTGTGGTGAAGTTTATCGAGAATAAGCTCCATGTCAAGGTGCGTGCGCTCTCCATCATACTGGCCATGGGAGCGGGCTATCGCAGTCATAGGCGGTGTATTGTGCTCATCATCCCTCCGATGATAGACCAGTTTGATAAATTGGGAGATGTACTCACCCGATGGCTGCATCAGACTACCCACACCAACAATCTCACGGCGCTCATCAAGCACTGGCTGCAAGACAACCAAGCCCAGATAGAGCACTTCTTGAAGAGCAAGGACTTCAGCGATGCCCTCAAGACTACGATGCCTAAACTCTTCTCCGTAGTGGGACAGACTGCCAATATCCTCATCAGCATCGTGGCATCGATGATTACATTATTATATATGTTCTTCATCCTGCTCGATTACGAGACGCTGACAGCCAACTGGGTGCGCATCTTCCCTAAGAAGAACCGTCCTTTCTGGCATTCGCTGATGCAAGATGTGGAGCGAGAGCTCAACAACTATATCCGCGGTCAGGGCATGGTAGCACTGTGCATGGGCATCATGTTCTGCATCGGTTTCACCATCATCGGTTTCCCGATGGCCATAGGTCTGGGCATCCTGATAGGCATCATGGACTTGGTGCCATATCTGCACACCTTCGCCCTCATCCCTACAGCCTTCCTTGCCATGCTCAAGGCTGCCGATACTGGGCAAAACTTCTGGCTGGTATTCGGATTGGCAGTATTGGTATTCTGCGTGGTGCAGATCATAACCGACATGGTGGTAACACCTAAGATTATGGGCAAGGCTATGGGACTGAACCCAGCTATCTTACTTCTGAGCCTCTCCATTTGGGGAGCCTTGTTAGGTTTCATCGGCTTGATTGTGGCATTGCCACTCACCACCCTTCTCATCGCATACTGGCAGAGGTATGTAACGAAAGAGAAGCCCAAATACAACGCAGTGGAAGAAGCCGTTTCTTCGGATTTAACGACCGAATCGAAGGGGAAAAGCAGCCAAGAAGCTGATATTTTGCCCGAAAATAAAGAAAAATAGCAAAAAAGCGACTAAATATTTGGTTATTTGAAAAATATGTCGTACCTTTGCACTCGCTTTTCAAGCAAAAGTTGGAGATTGACTCGCTAGCTCAGCTGGTAGAGCACAACACTTTTAATGTTGGGGTCATGGGTTCGAGCCCCATGCGAGTCACTGGATCTTCAATAAAAAAGGATTTCCCCAATCGGAAATCCTTTTTTGTTTTCGGGATTTGGCGCAGTTGGTAGCGCACACGTCTGGGGGCGCGAGGTCGCTGGTTCGAGTCCAGTAATCCCGACGAATTTTCAAACGGAACTTTTTCATGGTATTCTCGCTATTTCTCACCACTGGCTCATATCAGCCTTCGCTTCTATCTTCTTCTCTATATTATCCGGTAGCTTGGAGAAGAAGTCATAGCCGGTGATGCGCTCCACCTCATCGATGGAATTCATAAATTCATTTTTCTTCTTGCCCTTCTGCGACTGATTGCGGCAGATGAAACCGATGGCTTGGGGATTCTTGCCCGTGCGCAAGATGACCTTGAAAAAGGCATCGGGCACCAGCACCTTGTTCTTGCCTAGCTTGCGATGCTGCTTGTTCAGGAACACAGGGCCACAGACGATGTATACCTTGCCATACTTCTTAGCCCATGTGCGACATTGTTGCTCAATGGTATTCCATACACCTGCATTCAGACTGTGGTTCTGGGGGCACATGTTGGTCATCAAGAAGCACTCGTTCATAGCTTTCTGGCTCCACTTGTTATCTCCCGCAGGGCACATGTGGCCTCTGTCATAACCGCTATTGTAGTAATCTGCCTTGGTTCCCTTAGGCGATGGCATGTCCATATCATCCTCAAAATCAGCACGAGGCAAATTGCCAGACGCATGCTCACGAGTCAATACCCAAGCCACCCAGTTAGGCTGTCGGGTATCATGATTATAAGACACGGTATAGGCAGTGCGGCGCTTGATGGTTTGCGACAACTTGCCTTATAGATGGGGATTTCCAAACCAGCCACATCCGTCTGGCTCGGCATGAAAGATGGCATCAGCATCAGTGCCATCAACGCCAAGAGCCAAATGCAGCTTCTTGACTTCCATTTACTGCTCATTAATCTTCTCATTATCTTCTATTTTTAGTTGATTATGCCACAAAAGTAGCATTTTATGTGGAAGAGTTAGAAGAATTAACTGATATTAACTAAGAAAAGATGCAAGATTTTTATATCTTTGCGTTTTAATAGTGCTAGAAAACAGAATATAGCGCAAAATAAAATAAGAAAATAGCACAAAACGAAAAAAGGAAAATAGTGCAAGAACAAAATAAATAACATAATAATAGACTAAAGAAAATGAAGAAGATTAAGTTACTTTCAGTATTGGCAATGAGCCTCTTGGCTTTTGCTTTCACATCATGTAATACAGGCGATAGCGATGGTTTCCAGTGGCCTACCCTCAGGAGTCCCAGGCTCTCTTCAGCCAGATTCAGGGCATGCACAATGGTGGAATCCTCTTCCCTGGCAGCGTAGGCACTACAGATGCTGAGAAATTTGACAAGGATTCTGTTACCACTTATTGCTATGTAACTCCTAGCGATAGTATGCTAACCATTAGACAGGTTGAGGTAAGCAAGTTTGCTAAGTATTTCAACGATGCAACACTGAAAGCAGAAGTGGAGAAGTTGCCTGCACAGGACTTGAAGATCAAGTTGGTGCCTTACAACTACAATCAGCAGATGTTTATCACTGCAACTCAAGACATCACTTACACCAACGCTGATGGCAAGAAGGTGCAGATTCAGTTCTACAGTGGCTTGAGCAACTATAGCTTAGCTTACATCGGCACAAAGAAGACCAACAACAAGAAGGAGCTCGGTGTATATATCACTCCAGGAAGAGTGCTCGTAGATGGTCAAACTAAGACCAGTGCTCTGAAAACATACACTTATGGCGGCTATGCACAGGCTTACTGCGCTATGCTCGAGATGGAGCTCTAAGTAAGAAACTTACACTTACAAATATATATGTTAATACTCTCTTAAAAATTAAACAAAAGAAAACTATTAGAGGCGCAATCTTCGGGATGAAGGTTGCGCCTCGTCGTTTTTTTGAGATTACGATATAGATTTGCTTAATCTTTCTTCCATAGCTTGGTCATATCCTCCAGGGTCTTGCCCTTGGTCTCTGGCACCAGCTTCCATACGAAGATGGCAGCGAGGATACAGATAACGCCATACAAGCCATAGGTGAACCAATAACCCATACTGTTGGCGAGTGGCACGAAGGATGTAGAGACTATCCAGTTGAATATCCACTGGAAGGCTACGGCGATGGCTACGGCAGCGCCACGGATGGTATTAGGGAATACCTCGGCGATGAGCACCCAGCAGATAGGACCCCATGAGAACATGAAGCTAGCTGAGTAAACCATGATGGATACCATGCAGAGCAACTGCAAGTTAGGATTGCCAAAGGTGATAGCCACACCGATGGCTCCCAATGCCATACCCAGCGAACCCACGATGAGCAGAGGCTTTCTGCCCAATTTCTCTACTGTGAAGATAGCCACACAGGTAAAGCCCAGGTTCACAATACCATTGAACACGGTGAGCACCATAGGGTTATCAAATCCCATTGCCTCATAGATACGAGGAGCGTAATAGAGCACAGCGTTGATACCCACAGCCTGCTGGAATACAGAGAGCATCACACCCACGAAGATGCAGAGGAAGCCGTAAGTCATCAACTTCTCCGTCTTCTCGGTAACGGTATTCTTGATTTCATCCAATATCTTCTTAGCCTCGGCAGCGCCATTGATACGAGCCAAGATGCGCTCAGCCTTCTCGTCCTGACCCACCATGGCAAGATAGCGAGGAGTCTCTGGCACGAAGCAGATGAGCAGGGCAAACAAGCCCGCTGGCACCATCTCCGATCCAAACATGTATCTCCAGCCCGTCTCGATAGCCCAAGAAGCATCAGTAGGATTCATGATCTGGTTCAATCCATTGCCGATGCTCTGGATGGCAGGAGCGATGTGATCGCCAAGGATAAAGAAATTGACGAAGTAAACCACCAGCTGACCGAAGATGATGGCAAACTGGTTCCAGCTCACCAGCATACCGCGGATGTTGCTAGGAGCAATCTCACCGATATACATAGGGCAGACGGCAGAAGCCAAGCCCACACCGATACCACCGATGACACGATAGATGTTGAAGACGATGAGCAATGTGAGGTTAGGCTCACCCTTAGGCAGAATCATGGTCTCAGGGAACATGGATCCCCACGCTGAGATGAAGAACATCACACCAGCGAAGATGAGCGAGCGCTTGCGGCCCCAGTTGGAGGCGAGCACACCCGACAGCGCCGAACCGATGATACAGCCTATCAAGCACTGGAGCTAGTAAACCATGCCAAGAAGTCTGTATACTGGAAATCACTTGCACCCATGAAGAATGCCTGCAAACCCTTCTCGGCTCCCGAAATCACAGCGGTGTCGTAACCGAAAAGCAAGCCACCCAAAACGGCGACCATCACAATTGAGATAAGATAGGCTTTAGAGCCCGATTGATTTTGTTCCATTATTTTTAGGTCTAATTTGTTTATTTCTAATTAGAGTTTTGCTAGTTTCTGTTTAGAGAAACGCATTTTCTTTTAAAATATTACGTATAAACTGCTATTTTCCCCCATTTTTTTTGTAAATTTGCAACCAAAAAGAAGAAAAATAGATATTACGTAATATGAACATAGCAGAATTTCTACATAATGAGGGCGGCAAGCGAGGCTTTTCGTTCGAGGTTTTACCTCCTCTCAAGGGCAATGGCACAGGGGCTCTTTTCCGCACCATCGATGCCCTGAAGGAGTTTGGACCAAGATTCATCAACATCACCACTCACCACAGCGAATATGTGTATAAGGAGTTGGAGAACGGACTGCTCACCCGCCAGCGCATGCGTCGCCGTCCGGGCACAGTAGCCATCGCCGGAGCCATCCAGAACAAGTATGACATCCCGGTGATTCCTCACGTCATCTGTAGCGGTGCCACCAAGGAAGACATCGAGTATGAATTGCTCGACCTCCAGTTTCTCGGCATTTCCAATGTACTCTTGCTGCGTGGCGACAAGGCTAAGGAAGACCGCCAGTTCACCCCTACCGCCAATGGTCATGCCCATGCCACCGACCTCTTGAAGCAAGTGGCTCAATTCAATGAGGGCTTCTTTGCCGATGGCACCCCTATCAAGCACCCAGGCGAAAAGTTCTGCTATGGCGTGGCTTGCTATCCAGAGAAGCATGAGGAAGCCCTAACATGGAGCAAGACATGCAGCACCTCTTGGAGAAGCAGCAGTTAGGCGCCTCTTACGCCGTAACCCAGCTTTTCTATGACAATGAGAAGTTCTACGCATTTGTGGAGAAGGCTCGCCAGATGGGCATCACCATGCCTATCATCCCAGCCATCAAGCCCTTTGCCAAGTTGAGCCAGCTCACCGTGGTGCCTAAGACATTCCACTGCGACATCCCTGAGGAGCTAGCCCAGGAGGTATTGAAGTGCAAGACGGATGATGACGCCAAGGCTCTCGGCATAGAATGGACCACCGCGCAGGTGAAGGATCTCTTCGAACACGGATACAACAATGTTCACTTCTTCACTGTTTCGGCAGTGGACAGCGTGAAGCAAATAGCTAAAATCTTATTTTAAATGTTAAGAAAAGAAGTCATAGGTCAGCAAGATATATGGAGCCGTCTGATGGAGATGGTTCAGGAGAATCGTGTGCCCCACGCACTGATGTTCTGCGGTCCGCAGGGCTGCGGCAAGCTAGCCATGGCATTGGCTTTTGCCAGTTATCTGCTGGGCGAGCGCGAGTCTGCCCCTGAAGAGTTGACCGAAGAGCAGAAGCGCACCCAAGCCATGCTGCGCAAGTGGGAGCACCCCGACCTGCACTTCACCTTCCCCACCATCAAGACCTCTGACATGGGCGGCGACCACACCCCCGTGAGCCTCGACTTCATCAAGGAGTGGAAGGAGATGCTGCTGAGCCAAGGGCCTACGTGCTGATAAGCGACTGGATGCAGCGGATGGGAAAATCGGATGCCGACTTCAACAAGCAAGCCATCATCACGGTAGAGGAAACCGACAACATCTCCCGGGAACTGAGCATGATGTCGAGCCAGGGAGGCTACAAGATTAGCTTGATATGGCTGCCCGAGAGAATGAACATCCAGGCTGCCAACAAGATACTGAAGCTACTGGAAGAACCTCCTCGCCAAACGCTCTTCCTGCTGGTGAGCGAGAACCCAGAGCTCTTGCTCGAAACCATCAGGAGCCGCACCCAGCGACTGGACTTCAAGAAGATAGACAATGACTCGCTGGAGCAAGCCTCATAGAGCGAAGAGCCTTGGCGCAGGAGATGGCGCACCGAATAGCCGCATAGCCAATGGCAACTGGAATGCGGCTCTGGAAGAACTAGATTCGGGCAATGAGAACAGACAGCATCTGGACATGTTTATCATGCTGATGCGCCTGGCCTATATGCGCAACATCCACGACCTGAAGAAATGGAGCGACGTGGTGGCTACCTTCGGAAGAGAGAAGCAGAAGCGCATGCTAGACTACTTCATGCACATGCTCAGAGAGAGCTTCATGTACAACTTCCGCAATCCGGAGCTCAGCTATATGACGCAAGAGGAAGAGAACTTTGCCCGAAACTTCGCCCGATTCATCAACGAGGCGAACATCATCGACATCTCCAACCTCTTCGAGGAGACAAAGCGATTTATCGCCCAGAATGCCAATCCTAAGATCGTATTCTTCGACTTGGCGCTGAAGATCATCGTACTGCTCATCAGGAAGTGAGGAAGTTAGGAGTTAGGAGTGAGGAGTGAGGAGTTAGGAGTTAGGAGTTTGGAGGGCGAAAGCTGAATTATTCATTCTTAATTATAAATTATAAATTAAAATATAAAACATCGTGGACTACAAGAATATGAAATTCAGAATGTTTCATGGATGCGACAGAGGCTCTGTTATAAGGCTGTGGGCAGACAAGACCGACAGCTGAACACCTATGACTGGCTCGCCGACGTACCAGGAAACGCTGAGAGCACCGACCTCGTGGAGGTGCAATTCAAGAATACCCGCAAGGGATATTATCATAATGTGAACAACCTGGACCTGAAGAAGGGCGACATCGTGGCTGTGGAGGCTAACCCTGGCCATGACATCGGAGTGGTAACGCTCACCGGAAGACTGGTAAAGCTGCAAATCAAGAAGGCTAACCTCAAGTCGATGGACGACATCAAGCGCATCTATCGCCTAGCCAAGCAGACCGACCTGGACAAGGCAAAGGAGGCTAAGAGCCGTGAGCACGACACCATGATACAGAGCCGCCAGATAGCCAAGGACCTGGGCTTGAAGATGAAGATAGCGACGTGGAGTATCAGGGCGATGGCAACAAAGCCATCTTCTACTATATCGCCGACGAGCGTGTAGACTTCCGCCAGCTCATCAAGGTGCTAGCCGATACCTTCCATGTGCGCATCGAGATGAAGCAGATTGGTGCTCGCCAGGAAGCTGGTCGCATCGGTGGTACGGGTCCTTGCGGCAGAGAGCTCTGCTGCGCCACATGGATGAAAAACTTTGTGAGCGTGAGCACCAATGCTGCCCGCTATCAGGACATCTCGCTCAATCCTCAGAAGCTTGCCGGCATGTGCGCCAAGCTGAAATGCTGCCTCAACTACGAGGTGGACAACTACGTGGAGGCGAGCCGCAAGTTGCCTCCTAAGGATGCCGTGCTGCAAACTGCCGATGGCGAGTTCTATCAGTTCAAGGTAGACATCCTGGCAGGTCTCATCACCTACTCTTCAGACAAGAATCTTGCCTCTAACTTGGAGACCATCACCGTGGAGCGTGCCAAGGAAATCTTGGAAATGAACAAGGCTGGCGAGAAGCCACTCAGCCTGATGGAGAATGGCAAGGCTAAGCCAGTGGCTAAGTCGAGCGACCTCTTGGCAGAAGCCGACTTGAGTCGATTTGACAAGAACAAGCGCAGAAAGAGAAACAATAATAATAGAGGTCGTGAACGCGATAACCGCCGTCCACAAAATAATGCTGAGGCAGGACCAAAGCCTCAGAATACAGAGGGAGCTAAGAAGCCTCAGGGCAACTATGAAGGTCAGCGTCCTCAGAATGGCGAAGGTCAGCGTCCTCAGAATGGCGAGCGCCGACAGAAGAACGGCTATCGACACCCCAAGAATGGTAACCGCCGTCGCGACTTCAACAGGAAAGACGACAAGAAAGAGGAATAAGAGAAAAGAGGAATAACATAAGAAAATGAGAAAACTAATATATCTCATCATAGCAGTGGGAGCAACATGGTTGCTCCCATCTTGCAATCACTCTACAGTCTTTGACCAGTATGCTCATACTCCGATAGCAGGCTGGGAGAAAAACGACACCCTCTCCTTCGAGGTGGCGCCACTGGCAGAAGCTGGCACCTACCAGCAGAGCCTGGGGCTTCGCATCACGGGCGATTACCCCTTCATGAGTCTCACCCTCATTGTGAAGCAAACCATCTTCCACAACAAGCGCAAGGTGCTATCAGAATGCAAGATAGACACCGTGAACTGCGAGCTCATCGACAAGAATGGCGTGAGCAAGGGTCAGGGCATCAGCTACTATCAGTACAATGTGCCCATCAATCTGTATCAGATGCACCAAGCGACTCCATCCACATCGCCGTGCAGCACGATATGAAGCGAGAGATTTTGCCAGGAGTGAGCGACATCGGCATCAAGATTACGAAGTCAGAATTATCCAGCAAGAAATAAGCTCCAGCTACACATGAAGCAAAAGAGCAAGAAATAAGCCCCAGCTCTACCATTGAGCTGAGGCTTATTTTTCTTATACCTTATTATAGTTTGTTTCTTATACCTTATTATATATATACGCTGTCTAGCTTCTCACCAGGTTTCTGCCCGCATCTATTCTCAGGAATATGAAGAGCAGGATGGTGAATCCCCAAAGCGAACTACCACCATAACTGAAGAATGGCAGCGGAATACCAATCACTGGCGTCAAGCCCAGCACCATGCCCACATTAATAAATAGGTGGAAGAGGAACACACTGAGCACGCAATAGCCATAGATTCTTCCAAACTTGAACGGTTGCCGCTCCGCCAGATGCATCAGTCGCAATATCAGAGCCAGGAAGAGCAGCAATACGCCTGCCGAACCCAAGAATCCTTCCTCCTCGCCCACCGTGCAGAAGATGAAGTCGGTATCCTGCTCTGGCACGAACTTGAGCTTGGTCTGCGTTCCGTTGAGGATCCCTTGCCCTGCAAGCCTCCCGACCCGATGGCTATCTCGCTCTGATGCACATTATATCCGGCACCAGCCAAGTCTTCGTCCAGTCCCAAGAGCACGTTGATGCGCACTCGCTGATGAGGCTCCATCACATTGTTCAATACGTAGCTTGCAGATAGAAGAATGCCACTGAACTGACGGTGAACAACAGGATAAGGAAATAGTTG
>ENA-OQEB01000728-OQEB01000728.1-human-gut-metagenome-genome-assembly--contig:-NODE-728-length-13101-cov-2.345306_pt1 | contig 13101 bp, 17 predicted proteins | sample MGYA00242787_ERZ504619 | MGnify/ENA primary metagenome ERZ504619 (study PRJEB26092, sample SAMD00036317) | human gut metagenome | host: Homo sapiens | study: EMG produced TPA metagenomics assembly of... | reverse complement strand
ATTTTTATTTTTGATTATTATTTTAATTAAAAATCAATATCTGTCAAGAACTCCCATTCGACAAAGCGTGCCTGCATCCAATTGTCGGGTGCTCTTTCGTCGAGATACTCTTCAAATTTGGTTTTTGCCTCAAATCCGTAATGCCTCTCGCTCCATCTGTATATGGAAGCGGCAGTCATTATAAAATTTACCGCCATAAACACGCTCATTGCAACACAGGCAATATGCCATTTCTTGCCCTTGAGCCTTTCAAGAAGCACGTCGATTTTAGGACAAAGCTTACAAAAAGCCGTGCCTGCAAGTCCCCACATTATCGAAAAGCCCAAGCATATTATGCCCTGATAATTCATAAAGCTGCCGTCATAGCTCCACGCACGCATACCGAGAACATCTTTTAACAGTAAGCCGCAAAGCAGCTCCAATATTGTTGCCACAACGGAAAATACCAAAAATTTCTCAAATTTAGGTTTGCAATCTAATTTATCCGCCGCAACATAAAACAGGACTGCCGCCGCACCGTAAAGTATGTTGAAAGAGCCGTAAACCGAAACCACGTGGCTTTCCCAATGTCCCTTTGCAATTTGGCAGAAAACGCCTTCGATAATCACGCCCAATATACTGCCTGCAATAAACAGCCAAAACAGCTTATCGTATGTGAGCCGTTTGCTTTCCGTCCCCTCTGTCAAAACAACCTCTGTGTCGAGCTTGTTTTTTCTCTCCATAATTATCCCATCCGTTAAATACGCTTTGTATTTTCTATATCTATACCGTAAACGCCTTAATCGTAATCATACATATCGTAATCATCAAAATCGGGCTCGTCAAGGTCGTCGTCATCCGGTGCATCAAACCTGTCCTCAAAATCATCCTCAAGCCTGTCAAATGCTTCCTCTATGCTCATATTATTGCCCGAAGCAAACGCTATAAAGTCGTTCCCGAGCGCCGCCGTAAAGCAAAGAGTTGATATAATCGAAGCTAAAAGGACTATCGTTGTTATAATTATCAGCTTTTTCATATCCGTTCCTCCTTATATTCCGGTTTTGCGGAAGCTCAATCTTAAAAGATATGTCATAACCGCAAAGGCAAGCAGCCCTGCCGAAAAAAGCATCACGCTAAATGAAACAAGAAAGCCTATCATCGCTCCCGTAAACGGTGCCGCAACGGTAAAAATCGAGCCTAATGCAACCGCTATCGGAGAAAGCATAAGGGCTACCGAGGCAGGATAAACGCCGAACGCACACAAAACAAGGAATATGAACATTACTGTCCACAAGGTTTTGTTGCGTCTGTCAAAATTCGGTTTTTGAGATGTCTGCGAGCCGACGCTAAGGTCGCCTGACCTTGCTTCGGCTGCTCCTTTGCACAAGCAGACGGCGAAGCTGCTGCGAATTTACATACTGCATAGCACAGCTGTACGGAGTACCGAGTTCCTCGCAAATCTGTTCTTCGCTTTTTCCAAGTTCAAGACCGGCGGAAAAATGCTCCTCAAAGTCCTGTATTATCTCATCACGGTCCGCAGGCGAAAAGCCCGAGAGATAATTATATAATTCCTGTAAAAATTCAACCTTGGTCATTACCGTCGCCTCCTAACAAATTTGAAACGCAAAGGGTAAATTCGTTCCATTCCTTTTCAAGTGCCGCCTGTGTGTCGCAACCCTTTTTGGTAAGTCTGTAATATTTCCTCGCAGGTCCCGTGGGCGACTCCTTGAGGTACACGTCAAAATATCCCTCGTTCCTTAATCGCTTCAGCAACGGATAAATCGTTCCCTCGGAAACATCTATCTGCTTTCCCACGGCGTCCGCAAGCTCATAGCCGTATTTGTCTCCCTGCCGCAGCTGAGACAAAACGCAGAGCTCAAGCACACCCTTTTTGAACTGCGTATTCATTGCGCCTCTCCTTTCCGCACTATCCGCATTACTGTCTTTATTACAATTACAATATATCACATACTATCTTGTAATGCAATATACTATGTAATGTTTAACACTTTGTTAACAAATCGGAAAGAATTTATAAACAAAAGAGCAGACCGTATAGATCTGCTCTGAAATGAATTTATTTCTCCTCGAAGAACGTCTTAAATGCTCTGTATGCCATATAAACGTCAAGCTTTGAGACAACCTCAAACGGTGCGTGCATTGAAAGCACCGGAACACCGAGGTCAACAACGTCAATATCGAGTGCCGCAAGATACATTGCAACCGTTCCGCCGCCGCCTGCGTCAACCTTACCGAGCTCGCCCGACTGCCATACGACCTCCGCACCGTCAAGCATACTTCTTATTTTGCCCATATATTCAGCCGAAGCGTCGCTTGTACCTGCCTTACCTCTTGAACCTGTGTATTTCGTGATAACAACGCCCTTGTTGATATAGGAAGCGTTTCTTCTCTCAGAAACATCGGGAAAGGTCGGGTCAAACGCAGCGTTTACGTCAGCCGAAAGGCAATGAGTGTTTGAAAGCACGGTGTGATAATTCACGCCCTGCGTATTTGCAAGGTCTGCAACAAAATATTTGAAATATGAGGAATTAAGTCCCGTGTTGCCGTCAGAGCCGATTTCCTCCTTGTCGGTAAGAACGGTAATTGCGGTATATTCGGGATTTTCAATGCTAAAAATAGCCTCTGCGGCAGGATAAGCGCAAACTCTGTCGTCGTGTCCGTAAGAGCCTATCATACTGCGGTCAAAGCCTATATCGCAGGATTTGAAAGCAGGGACAGCCTCAAGCTCAGCCGAAAGGAAATCGCTCTCGATTATGCCGTATTTCTCAAAGAGAATGTTCATAATATTGAGCTTGACCTTTTCGCTTGCCTCGTCATCCTTGAACGGACGTGAGCCGATTAAAATATTCAGCTCCTCGCCCCTTATTCCGTCCGCAAGGGTACGCTTCATCTGCTCTGCGGCAAGATGCGGAAGAAGGTCTGTTACAACAAATTTCGGGTCGTTATCATCCTCGCCGACATTTACATAAGCCTTTGTTCCGTCTCTTTTTACAACTACACCGTGAAGTGAAAGCGGAATTGCCGTCCATTGATACTTCTTAACTCCGCCGTAATAATGTGTCTTGAAATATGCGATTTCCGTATCCTCATAAAGCGGATTTTGTTTCATATCAAGTCTCGGAGAGTCAATGTGCGCCGCCGAAAGACGGGTGCCGTTTTCAAGTCCTTTTTTACCGATAACCGCAAGAATTATTGACTTGCCTCTGTTGTTGTAGTAACCTTGTCGCCTGCGTTGTATTTTTTCGCTCTGTCAAACTCAACAAAGCCGTTTTTCTTTGCCTTTTCAAGAACATAAACAACAGCCTCTCGCTCTGTCTTTGCCTTGTTCAGGAAATTCTTGTATTCATCGCAAAATGCGTCTGCCTTATCAGTTTCTTCCTGCGAAATAACCTCCGAAGCGTGCTTCGGATTGTAAAAGAGTTTCTCTTTAAGCTCTTCTGCTCTTGATTTTTCCTTACTCATTTTCATAGCTCCTCTTTATATAGATTACCGTAAATATTTACGCTTTTGTTACCTTATTTACATAATGTGCCGTCGCCCTCGACGGAATTTTATCAAGTGTTTTCCCGTCCTTTGAGTATTCGGGATTTTTAAGCCAGCCGTCAACCCTGTTTATACCTGCGTGATACGCCGCCACGGCAGCTTCGGTGTCCTCGAATTTTTCAAGCAATATCGAATAAAAGAACGCACAGTATTTTATTGAAATTTCAGGATTTGTCAAATCCGCTTCGGTGTATTTTTCGCCCGTTTTAGTCTGAAGCCACATAAGCGTATCGGGCATAATCTGCGTAAGACCTATTGCGCCGACAGACGATTTTGCGTTTTCATCAAATCCGCTTTCAACCTGCGCAGTAGCATATAATAATTCTTTCGGAACGGAATACTCCTCCGAATATTTCACTATATATTCTGTGTATTTTTGCGGATATCTATGCTTGTAGCCTGCTCTTACAAAAAGCACGGTTACAGCCGATATGACCGCAACAAAGGTAAAAATCAACGCAATTATTTTTGATAATGCGATTTTCTTTTTATCAGTCATCATTGATAAGTTCCTTTATCTGCTCGGAAAGTCCGTAGGGCGGATAATTTTTTATAACCTTATCGGCGTTTGCAAGGAAAAAGTCCTCGCCCTTTTGAGCCGATATTCTTTGTCTTGCACCTTCAAGCGATATTTTATCTCGGTTGATTATCCTCTCAAGGCGTATTTCCTCGGGTGCGACAACGCAAACGTTTATATCGCAAAGGCTTGACAGTCCGCTTTCAAAAAGTCCTATCGCATCAACCGTTACGCCCAAAGCTTTTTCCTGTTCCTTTTGTGAAATTATGCTTTTTATTCGCCTGACAACAGCAGGATGAGTTATCTCGCTTAGCCTTTGTGTATTTTCCTTTGACGAAAAAGCCCTTTTTGCAAGCAGCTTTCTGTCAACACTGCCGTCGGGCAAAGCAATATCCTCTCCGTATTCCCGTGCGAGTGCGGAAATAACAGCCTTGTCGCCGTTTATCACGTCCTTTGCGACAAGGTCGGCGTCAATATGATAATATCCGATTTTTTCAAGCGCCCTTGCGACGGTGGATTTGCCTGCGCCCGTCTGCCCTGTAAGTCCGATAATTTTCACACCGATCACCATAGCCTTTCAGCAACAAATATTTTATTAAAAAATCGCCGTTTCGTCCTGTATTGCCTGAACAGGCGAAATTTTTACGCTATACTTCCTTAATCTTAAAGCCTGCGGAACGGATAAGCCTGTTATAAACCGCAAGTCCCACGCCGCTTATTTCGGGGCATCTTGCGTAAACGGTTTTTGCTCCCCTTTCGTCAAGCTCACGAAGTGCGTCAAAAAGCCTGTTAGCCTCCGAAAGTCCGTCGTCGCTCTGCCGTATGTAACGGCATTTTCAAAATATTTTTCCTCGCCCTCAAAGCAAAGCACAAAGCAGTCTTTACCCTTAACAAAATCGACAAATTTTTCAAAGCCGCCCTTAACTATTGTTATGTCGCGCTCGGTGCATAATGCTTGTACTTCATTCCCGGAGAAGCCGCCGTTTCGCCGTCCTTCAGCTTGTTGAGAACAGCCGAAGCAATATCGATTTCGCCGATAAGAGCCTCGATTTGCTCAACCGTAACACCGCCCGGTCTTAAAAGCGTAGCTTTTCGGTTGCAAAGGTTATAACCGTTGACTCAACGCCGATTTCACAGCCTCCGCCGTCGATTATCAGCGGTATTCTGCCGTCCATATCATCAAAAACATACCTTGCGTTTGTCGGGCTCGGGCTTCCCGAAAGATTTGCGCTCGGTGCGGCAAGCGGTAAACCGCAAGCCTTGATTATCTTCCTTGCGTATTCGGATTTCGGCATACGCACCGCCACGGTATCAAGTCCGCCCGAAGTAACGTCGGGAATCAAATCGCTTTTTTTCATTATCATTGTAAGGGGACCCGGCCAAAAATTTCCAGCCATAAGCCTTACCTTTTCGGGTATCTCCCTTACAAGCGGCGAAAGCTCCGACATATCGCTGATATGAACAATCAGCGGATTGTCCGACGGTCTGCCCTTTGCGATATATATTTTCTTAACCGCTTCGCCGTCGAGTGCGTTTGCCGCAAGTCCGTAAACAGTTTCGGTAGGTATTCCCACAACCTCGCCGTCCTTTATAAGCCTTGCCGCCTCGCTCAAAGCCTCTTCTTCGTCTGTTCTGATGTCAATTACCCGAGTAATCATCAATTTTCCTCTGCCTTTAATTTTTCTGCCGTATCGGCTGTGATAAGAGCGTCGATTATCTCATCAAGGTCGCCGTTCATTATCTGCTCAATTTTATAAAGAGTAAGCCCTATTCTGTGGTCGGACACCCTGCCCTGTGGGAAGTTGTAGGTTCTTATCCTCTCGCTTCTGTCGCCCGTGCCGACCTGCGCCTTTCTTGCGCCTGCTATTTCTGCGTCGTGCTTTGCCTGCTCAATTTCAAGAAGTCTCGAACGAAGCACCTTTAACGCCTTATCCTTGTTTTTATATTGGCTTCGCTCGTCCTGACACTCAACCACCATTCCCGTAGGAAGATGCGTTACACGAATGGCCGACGAGGTCTTGTTTACCTTCTGACCGCCTGCGCCCGACGAACGGAAAACGTCAATCTGCAAATCCGCAGGTCAAGTTCAACGTCCACGTCCTCAGCCTCGGGCAAAACGGCAACCGTTGCGGTCGAGGTCTGAATTCTGCCCTGACTTTCGGTTTCGGGAACACGCTGAACACGGTGAACACCGCTTTCAAACTTAAAGCGTGAATATGCACCCTCGCCCTCAACGCTGAAAACAATTTCCTTATATCCGCCGAGCTCCGTGGGATTTTCCGACAAAATCTCCACCTTAAAGCCCTTCGACTGTGCGTACATTGAGTACATTCTGAAAAGCTCGCCCGCAAAAAGCGCCGCCTCTTCTCCGCCTGCACCGCCTCTTATCTCGACAATAACGTTTCGCTCGTCATTGGGGTCCTTCGGCAAAAGCAAAACCTTAAGCTCTTCCGAGCAACGCTCAACGTCAATTTTAGCCTGCTCGAATTCCTCTTGCACAAGCTCTCTGAAATCCTTGTCAAGTCCGCCTGCGTCAAGCAATTCCTTTGACTCCGTGAGCGCACTTTCATATTTCTTATATTCTCTGAATTTCTCAACAACGGGCGTTAAATTCTTCTGCTCCTTCATAAGCTTTGCATATTCCTGCTGATTGCTTATTATATCGGGAGAGCATAACAGCTCGTTGATTTTTTCGTATCTTTCTTCTATTCCGTTAAGCTTATCGGTCATTTGGACTTTCCTCACGAATTATTTTCTTAATATTTTTTTCAATCTTTATACGGGGCACCATTACTTCCCGTCCGCACTTCTTACAACGCAGTCTGAAATCAATTCCCGAACGCAAAACCTCAAACCTGTTCTCGCCGCAGGGATGCGCCTTTTCATCACAAGCTCGTCGCCCACACGCACGTCCATAATATACCTCCCGAACGATTTTTATATATTGTACCACAATATGTGAAAAATTAAATACCGCAATTCTCATTTCACTTCCTCGGGCATATAAATTTATGAGTAAATTGCAAAAATATCAGAAATCTGAAAGGCACGGTAATCATTATGGAAAAATATTTACCCGAGGGAGCCGTTTTCAATTCAAGGGAAACGGAAAAAATATTTGCAAGTGAAAGCTTGCTCAAGGAGGCGTGTGAAAAACGGCTTTATCTCGAAGCGAGGGCTCTTATGTGCGACAACGCCCACAATCTCCATTTCAAATTAGGCAATATAAAAGGCTTTATGCCGCACGACGAATGTGCAGAGGGTGTAAAGGATGCGAGCGTAAAGGATATTGCGATAATTTCAAGGGTCAACAAGCCTACGGGCTTTTACATAACCGAGGTCGATTTATCAAGTGAAAACCCCGTCGCTGTTTTGAGCAGAACAGAAGCACAGGCGGACTGCCGAAAAAATTACATTTCAGCTCTTCGCACAGGCGATATTATAGACGCAAAAATCACGCATATTGAGCCGTTCGGTGCATTTTGCGACATAGGACGGGGCATAACCGCACTTTTGCCGATTAACTCCGTTTCGGTTTCAAGAATACCGAATCCGCACTCAAGATTTTTCATCGGTCAAAACATAAAGGCGGTTGTAAGAAGCATTGACGAAAACGGCAGAATAACCCTTTCGCACAGGGAATTGCTCGGCACCTGGGAGGAAAACGCAGGGGCGTTCCATTCGGGAGAAACCGTCACGGGAATTGTCCGTTCCGTAGAGCCCTACGCGTTTTTGTTGAGCTTTCGCCAAACCTTGCAGGACTTGCGGAATACGCAGAGGGCATCGAGGTCGGGCAGAGTGCAAGCGTGTTTATCAAAAGCATAAATCCCGAAAAAATGAAAATCAAGCTGATAATCGTCGACACGGACAGCTCTGCCTGTGAAAACCGAAATTACAAATATTTTATTGACTCGGGACATATTGATTTTTGGCGCTATTCGCCGTGTAATTGTACAAAAATCGTTGAAACATTATTTTAATTTTATATAAATTATTGCACTTGCCGTTTTGATGTGCTACAATAATTTTGTATTTCAATATACGAGGAGGAAGTATAATGTCAAAGAAAATCTTCAAAAAATCCTTTAGCGTTATTTTATCCTTAGTTCTGATGTTCAGCTGCGTCGCACCGTCTTTTGCGGCAAATAAGGTATGCGGCTGCGGTAAAAATCCCATGCTTGTAATCTCGGGCTTTTCACAGTATCTGCTTGTTGACACCAAAACGGGCAAGAACGTTTGGGCGCCCGAGACGGAAACAATTACAAAGGCTGTCGAAAAGGCTCTTCCCTCCCTTACAGCTCTTCTTGCATCAAAGAGAACGAGGGCGGATTTCGACAAATTCTGTGACGAGTTTATCCCGATTGTAAACGAAGTGCTCGACCCCATTGCCTGTTCTCCCGACGGAACTCCCAAGCATAAGAACGTCGAGATTATCGAGCAATTCAAGGAGCCTGTTTCAAGCTACGATTATGCCTACGTCAAGGAAATTTTCAACAACGATATAGTTGACGTTGCCTGTGAGGCAGTCGGCAAGGATCACGTTTGGGTTTACGGACTTGACTGGCGTGTCGATCCGCTTATTCTTGCGGATGAAATTCACGAATATGTCGAAAATATCAAAAAAGACTCCGGTCACGATAAAATTTCAATTTCAGGTATCAGTATGGGCGGCGCTATTATGTCCGCTTACCTTGCAAAATACGGATATGACGATTTAAGCAATATAACAATGCTTTCGTCAGCTTACACGGGACTTGAAATGGTCGGCAAGCTCTTTATGGGCGACGTGTCAATCGACGCTCCGGGACTTTACAATATACTCAGCGACGTTTTGGGAACAGATAAGGTAAGCGCCGTGCTCTCTTCAACGGGCATTGTCGAAAAAATCATTCCCATACTCGGCGATTTGTTCAAATACAATAAGGATCGAATTTACGAGGAGTGCTTAATCCCTGCCTTCGGATACACCACGGGCTTTTGGGCGTTCGTCCCCGAGTCCTGCTACAATTCCGCAAGGACATATATGTTCATGAGAATGAGCGACGGTACGGTACAGCAAAAAAAGACTCTCAAAAACAGAATTGACGATTATCACTACAACGTTCAGTCAAAAATCGCTTCAATTCTCAAGTCGGCACAGGCTGACGGCGTCTGCGTTTCTGTGGTTTCGCACTACAATTTGCAAAACGCTCCCGTTACCTCAGCGGCAAGCCTTATGGGAGATCAGGTAATCGAAACTATCCATACAAGCGGCTTTGCAACCGTTGCCGAATACGGAAAGACGCTTGACATTGCTAAGAAAGCACCACACGTTTCGTTTGATAGGGTTATCGACGCACACACGGCTTATCTGCCTGATAACACGTGGTTTATCAAAAATATGAAGCACGTTGAATACAGCAACAAGGATGTTAACGACAACGGCGAATTTTTCAAGTGGATACTTACCGCTACTCCCGACACAAACATTTATTCCAATGCAAAGTATCCGCAGTTTATGAACTATGACAGGAACGCTCACAAGCTTTCTCCGCTTTCGGGTGCTGACGGCGACGTCAATGCAGACGGCAGAATTTCACTCTTTGACGCAAAGCTTGTGCTCAGATTTGTTGCGGAAATGTCAACGCTTGACGAACAGCAGGCTTGGGCAGCCGATACGAACTGTGACGGTGCTGTTTCGGTAGCGGACGCCAAGAACATTTTAGTATACATTGCGGCACATTAAATCAAAAGTTTACACATAAATTTATCCCACTATGTTTTGCATAGTGGGATTTTTTATTTTGTATTAAAAGTAAACATTTTCAATAGAAGCACAGCCCGTAGGGACAACCCTTGCGGTTATCCGTTAAAGGCTCCCTTGTAAAGGGAGCTGTCGTTTTTTTGGAACAAAAAAATGACTGAGGGATTTTACAAATTCATATAAAGTCAACCTTACAATCCCTCCGCCTCCCTTTACACAAGGGAGGCGGAAATGCGGTTTGCGGACAGGGGCGAGCCCTGTCCCTACGGTCGCATAGATTTTCAAATTCGATAGCAACCGTATATTAACGCTCAAAATTCCGAACGCTTATCTCTTAAATAAATAATTTACATATCTGTAATAATCGCCGTCAACCATACCGATTGTTTCCTCGGTTGTTCTGAACTGCCAATTTCCGAACGCCCTGCCCGGCACATTCATTCTCGCATCAGAGCCGAAGCCGCACAGGTCTTGGAATGAAATAATTGCAATGAGCGACGGACTTCTCCACACCGTTTCGATTATAGCACGGCAGGACGGACTGTAATATCCGCCGTCGCCCCAATTATCGCCCTTGAAATTGCAATAATTCGAGGGCAAATTTTCTCTGCTCGGGCGTCGCTCCCAAAGCCACGCCAACAAGGTCGTGTTATCGTGCGTTCCTACGTAAGCAATTGAGTTTTTCGGGTAATTATGCGGTAAATGAGTGCTGTCACAATTCGGGTCAAAGCCAAACTGAATTACCCTCATTCCGGGGAATTTTGTATCGTCAAGCAGCTTTATTACGTCCTCGCCGAACGTGCCGAGATCCTCCGCTATAATCGGCGGCTCGCCTATCTCCTGCTTGATTTTGTCAAAAAGTTTCATACCCGGGCCGTCAACCCACTCGCCCGTTTTGGCAGTTTCGGCATCCGCCGGCACCGCCCAATAGGACGCAAACGCTCTGAAATGGTCAATTCTTACCGTATCAAAGAGCTTGAACGAGGCTTTGAGCCTGTCAATCCACCACTTGAAGCCGTCCTTTTCCATTTCGTTCCAATTATAAAGCGGATTGCCCCAAAGCTGACCGTTTTCCGAGAAGTAATCGGGCGGAACTCCCGCTACTCTTTTCTTTGAAAAATCATTTTCATCAATTTCAAAAAGCTGCCTGTTGCTCCAAACATCCGCACTGTCCATTGAAACATATATCGGCATATCGCCCAAGATTTTTACGCCCCTGTCGTTTGCGTAAAGCTTAATTTCTTCCCATTGCAAAAAAGCAATATACTGAACAAACGCATAAAAATCCGCTTCGGCTTTAAGCTTGTCGGCATTTTTCAAACAATTTTCATATCGTGCGAAGTCCTCGCCCCACTCATACCACGGCTTATTGTCAAATTTTTCTTTTGCTGCCATAAAAAGCGAATAGCTTTTGCACCATTCATTTTCATTTGCGAATTTTTCCGCCTTTGCTTTTATCGCTTCGCCAGCATTTGGATATGCCCTTCTCAAAAGCTCGAGCCTTGCGGAATATGCAAACTCATAATCGGCTGTATAGGGAGAGCCGTAATAGACAGAACGTTCAATATCCTCCGAGGACACCAAGCCGTCCTTTACAAGCTCGTCAGGCGAAACGAACATATGAGAAATCGCAAAAGCCGCATCCGAGGTGTACGGAGAGCCGTGAAAATCAGGCGGATTTAACGGCAAAACCTGCCAATACGAAAAGCCCATATCCTTTATTTTATCTATAAACCGCTTCGTTTCATCACCCATAACTCCAACCCCGTACCTTGACGGTATGGACGTCAGGTGCATAAGCACTCCCGAAGCTCTTGTATTAAGCATATACTCACCTCAAAACAAATATCCTAACTATGATACATTATATCACGCCAAAGTGCAAGAAAAAATACGGCTTCCGAACGAAACGAACAGAAGCCGTATATTTGACCTGATTATTTATTTGCCTTATTTCTGACATAAGCTATGCAGCCTGTCAAAACGCCCATAATCAACGCCGCTACAAGCATTGCTACAAACGAATAGTTTATAAAGCTTGAAGCAAAGCTGAAAAGAGAGGCATTTGCAACGTTTATTTTACTGCCAATTCGCATAATAAGCGCCGCAATCGGTGCAACGGCAAGCATCAACGCACTTCCCGAGCAGGCATAGATATAGAATCTTGTGTAATTTCTGACCTTTGCAAACGAAAGCCTGATAACCACCGTTGCAAAAATCACCAACACGGCAAGTGCTATCATTGCGCCGTTCAGAACGGGCATATACCTTTTGAGGATATTGGAAGCGGACATAAAATACGAGGTGTTGAACATTCCGACATATTTTACATAAAGGTCGCCCATTTCCTCACACATAACCTTGAGATTTTCACGAAGCGAGTCGTTTATCTCAAAGCCCTTTGTATCGGCATAAGCAATCAGCTTTTCTTGAATTTTGTCCTCAATTTCCGAGGTGTCAATTTCGCCCTCGGCATCGTGCTTATAGAAAAATTCAAGCTTGTCTGTGTATCCTTTACAATTCTTTTAGGTGTTATAACCTCTTCGAATATGTCGTCAAAGAAGCTTTCGTCAACATTACAGGCACTTCCGTATGATACGAACTGCTCCTTGAGCTCCTGGTGCATATGTGCCGAATAGTCCGACGTCTGCGCTATCATCTTTGCATAGCCTGCGTTCAAAACCGTTAAACGAAGCGTTACAAGCATAAACAAAAGAGTCAGTGAAATGCTGAGAATAAACGAGACAAGTCCGCAAACAAAAGAACGGATTTTTTTTGTTTTAGTTGTCATATTCCGCCCTCCTATTCGTACAAATTAACCTGCGGACCCGATACAAATTCGCAAAATACGAAATATCTGTACGGAGTTGAGGCAAGCGTATCAATCGGATAGCAGGTGTAAAGAATTAAAGTTTCCTTGTCCCCGTTAAGCTCGGCTTCATACTTCGCACGCTCATTTTCCTTTATAACCTCAGAGCGATAAACCTTGTAAACATAAGAGCCGTAGTTGGTCTCAAGATGCACTAAAGTTCCCTCTTTGGCATTGGGCAGGGTGTGAAAATACGTGTTGTTGTGCGCCGCTATCATAACGCCTCTTCCGCAGCCGGGAATATGACTGTAAAGAGATAAACAAGCACCTTTTTTTCAAAAGAGCCGTATCGTCCCCGTAAATCAAGTCACAATTTATTTCAGTTCCCTCGACGGAAATCTTGCCGAAAACGCTTCCGTAATTAGGGAATTCAAAGTCGTCGTAATTCAAAAGACCGACTTGTGAACACCGGTTGAACCATTGAAAATG
>ENA-OQEB01000727-OQEB01000727.1-human-gut-metagenome-genome-assembly--contig:-NODE-727-length-13119-cov-1.618919_pt1 | contig 13119 bp, 14 predicted proteins | sample MGYA00242787_ERZ504619 | MGnify/ENA primary metagenome ERZ504619 (study PRJEB26092, sample SAMD00036317) | human gut metagenome | host: Homo sapiens | study: EMG produced TPA metagenomics assembly of... | reverse complement strand
CGCAAACTGTTGCAACTTTCCGGAGAAACCCTCCAGAAGGGGGACTGCAAAAAGCTGAAAACACATCTTGTCAATACTATACAGAACAACCGTATCCAGCGTGATATATTCGGTTTGAATCCCGTCATCAAAGATATGCAGACGGCTGTCATTGTAGCGGAAGAAATCGGAATGAAGCGTGCTTCTATCCTGGGGCTCATGCTGCACGACTCCGTGCGCTGCGGCACTTGCACCGCTCTGGAAGTGGAGCAAATCTATGGCGAGGATGTGGCAGGCATCATCCGGGGATTGATACGTGTAAACGAACTTTATTCCAAAAGCCCTACCATCGAGTCCGAGAATTTCCGCAACTTGTTGCTGACTTTCGCTGAGGACATGCGTGTCATTCTCATTATGATTGCCGACCGCGTAAACATCATGCGGCAGATAAAAGATTGCAAGAACGATGAAGCCCGTCGGCAGGTAGCCAACGAAGCGGCTTATCTCTATGCGCCCCTTGCCCATAAGCTGGGTCTGTACAAATTGAAGTCGGAACTGGAAGACCTCTCATTGAAATATACAGAAAAGGAAGTTTACTACCATATCAAGGAAAAACTGAATGAGACCAAGCATCGCGTGACAAGTACATTGCCGCCTTCATTGCACCGGTACAGAAGAAGCTCGAAGAAGCCGGACTGAAGTTCCATATCAAAGGACGCACCAAGTCCATCCACTCCATCTACCAGAAAATGAAGAAGCAGAAATGCCCCTTCGAAGGCGTGTATGACCTGTTCGCCATCCCGCGTCATCCTGGACTCTTGCCTGGAAAAGGAGAAACTGGAATGTTGGCAGGCCTACTCCATCGTAACAGATATGTACCAGCCTAACCCGAAAAGGCTACGCGACTGGTTGTCCGTACCTAAAAGCAACGGATATGAATCACTTGCACATCACCGTGATGGGCCCCGAAGGCAAATGGGTGGAAGTACAAATACGTACCGAACGCATGGATGATATTGCCGAACGAGGCCTGGCCGCCCATTGGCGATACAAAGGAGTGAAAGGTGAATCTGGTCTTGACGAATGGCTGACTTCCGTACGCGAAGCCTTAGAGAGCTCGGACAGCAACGGACTGGAAACGATGGACCAGTTCAAACTGGATTTGTACGAAGACGAGGTATTTGTATTTACCCCCAAAGGTGATTTGTTCAAACTTGCCAAAGGCTCCACCGTGCTCGATTTTGCGTTCCACATCCATAGCAAACTGGGCTGCAAATGTATCGGTGCAAAAGTGAACGGCAAGAATGTACAGCTGAAGCAAATGCTGCATAGCGGTGACCAGGTGGAGATAATGACATCGAATACGCAGACGCCCAAGCAGGACTGGCTGAACATCGTAACCACCTCCAAGGCACGCACCAAAATACGCCAGGCATTGAAGGAAATGGCTGCACGCCAGCACGCCTTCGCTAAGGAAACCCTGGAACGCAAGTTCAAGAACCGGAAGATAGAGTATGATGAAGGAACCATGATGCGCCTCATCAAGCGCCTCGGTTTCAAGATAGTGACCGACTTCTATCAAGCCATAGCCGATGAAGAACTGGATGTCAACGAGATTATAGACAAATACCAGGAACAGCAAAGACGGGAAAATGATACGCGCGACGATATTGTCTACCGCAGTGCTGAAGGCTATAACCTTCAACAAGGCATACCGGAAGAGATAGGTACCAAAGAAGATGTACTGGTCATTGATCAAAATCTGAAAGGATTGGATTTCAAGTTGGCACGCTGCTGCAATCCCATCTATGGAGATGATGTATTCGGCTTTGTCAGTGTGACGGGAGGTATCAAGATACACCGTTGCGATTGTCCCAATGCCAGTGATTTGCACTCACGTTTCGGCTACCGTATCGTGAAAGCACGCTGGGCTGGAAAGTCACAAGGTACACAGTACCCCATCACCCTGCGCGTAGTGGGACACGATGACATCGGCATCGTGACCAACATCACTTCCATCATTTCCAAAGAAACGGGTATTACTTTGAGAAGCATCGGCATTGACTCGCATGACGGGCTGTTCTCCGGAACACTGACCATCATGGTGAGCGATACGGGACATCTGGAAGCACTTGTCAAGAAACTGAGAACAGTAAAGGGAGTGAAACAGGTTTCAAGGAATTAAGCAACAACTATAATCCATGAAGTACGACTTTAAAAAGCAGTTGCGCAGTTTCGGATATGCTTGGAAAGGTATCCGGTGTTGCATAGGAAAAGAACAGAACCTGAGCTTCCATCTGATAGCTACGGCTGTGGTAGTCATTGCAGGATTCGTTTTAGGCATTACCCGCATGGAGTGGATGATAATCATTCTCTGCATCGGAGTGGTGATAGCAGCCGAACTGTTCAATACCGCCATTGAGAAGCTGGTCGACCTGGTGTCTCCCCAACAGCATCCCGTGGCAGGGCAAGTAAAAGACATAGCCGCCGGAGCAGTACTGGTATGTGCTGCAACGGCGGCCATTATAGGATTGATTGTATTTATCCCTTACCTCACCCGCTTCTTCTTATAATAAGGATAGGTCAGCAGTACAAAGAAAAATACGGCAAGCATAGCAGCAACAGACGCCACATGGTATATCTGCGCTTTGTCCATCAGGTGGCAAGCCACAGTCATGCCCACCAGCAGCCCTGCCTCCATAGACAAATGACAAGTGGTGTTTGCCGTTCCACGCTGGCAATGGTGCGACAGCTTGACGAACATCTTCATGAACGGGACTGTAATGAACACCAATACAGCCAATGCCGCCAATGACCAGTAATCGCCCACAAACATCAGTGGCAGCAACGCTCCCGGTACAAAAGCAATCAGTAGCATATTGATGGCAGGTACCCATGCACGCGGCAATAAGAAGCGGTCCATATTGCACAACGACACGCCTATCGGAGCACGGAAAGCCACATATACCTCGATGCGAAAAATATGCTAGCCAGTCCGGCCGCTACGGACAGATAGGTCACCATACGGAAACCATACATCTTATACATTCCAATGCCCAACACAACACCCACCAGCATGCCCAAGCGTGCAGCCCATGCATATACCATGTTTCCTGCGCTGCGGCGCGCGGAAGTCGTTATGTCGATGGCCACCGTAATGCCCGCTGTGGTTGCCAGCCCGAAACATGCTCCCTGCACAGCGGCAAGCAGCAGAAATTTCGTATAACCATCCACAAAGGCATATCCCAGAACAGCCGCCAGCATAATGAGTGCGGAGTAAAGGAGCACGTGTTTCCTTTTATATTCATCGACCAGATAGGCATGGAAAGGACCGACAGCAAACATGGCCACCACAAAGACCAGAAACATGCTGCCCGCCTGCCCGACGGAAACACCCAACTGCTCTCCCATCACAAAAGGAAGCAAAGGGAAAAGCATATAGACGGATATGAACAGCAACAGATTTGCCGTACACATCCGCCAAAAATTGAGTGTCATGAGTTTGTTAGTACTGTTCTTTCTCATTCGGGAAATCTAAATTCTTCACATCGGATACATAACGGCTGATGGCATCCGTCATCACTGTATGCAGGTCGGCATAGCGACGCAGGAAACGGGGACGAAAACCGTTATTCATACCCAGCATATCCTGAACCACCAACACCTGGCCGTCCACATCGCCACCGGCACCGATGCCTATAACGGGTATAGTCAGCTCGCTTGCCACGCGGGCACCAATGCGGCAGGAATCTTCTCCAATACCAGTCCGAAGCATCCGGCTTCTTCCAGCAAATGCGCATCGCGTACCAGTTTCTCGGCTTCGGCATCATCCTTGGCACGGACCGTATATGTTCCATACTTGTTGATGGATTGGGGCATCAGTCCGAGATGTCATGATGGGAATACCGGCGCTGAGGATACGCTTCACCGTACCGATGATTTCCTCGCCTCCCTCCAGTTTGAGGGCGTCGGCATGGCTTTCTTTCATAATACGGATAGCGGAAGCCAATCCCTCCAGTTCGTTGCCCTGATAAGAGCCGAAAGGCATGTCGACAATGACCATGGCACGCTTCACACCGCGAACCACGGATTTGCCATGATAAATCATCTGGTCGAGCGTGATGGGAAGCGTGGTGACATTGCCTGCCATTACATTGGAAGCGGAATCTCCCACCAGAATCACGTCTACCCCGCACCGTCCACAATCTGCGCCATAGTATAGTCATATGATGTCAACATTGATATCTTTTCGCCTCTCTGCTTCATTTCGATAAGGCGATGTGTAGTCACTTTACGAGTGTCGTCTGAAATATAACCCATGATAGTATTTACAATTTGGCAATTTACAATTACTCAATTTAATTTTCGGCGCAAAGGTAATCCTTTTTCTGATTACTTGTACAATTGAGTTAATTTATCGTAAGTGAATCCCTGAAAGTCATCCAATACATAATGACACAACGGAGCTATGTCTTCACGGGAATTGGTGGTTGCCAGCCCTATAACGGTAGCTCCTGAAGCCATGCCGGCTTTCAGCCCGTTAAAAGAATCCTCGAATACATATGTGGTGTCGGGAGTTGTGCCGAAAACCTCCATACCCAACAGAAAACAATCCGGTGCAGGCTTGGAAGCCGTAAACATCTCGGCCGTAAGAATACGGTCGAAAAGAGTCTTTATTTCGGGATGAACCCGATAGACAGCTGCCATCTTCGCTTCGTTGGAGCTGGTCACTACGGCAGTCTTCACCCCATTCCGGTGTAGGTCGGCAATGAAGTCAAGCACTCCGGGAATAAAGTCGAATGACATTTCCTGTTCAAAGCGGTTCAGCCGTTCGGTAATTTCGGCCTGTTCCTTCGCCATGCCCGGAAAAAAGGTATCATAAATATAGACCAGCGTCTGGCCCTTCACCCTGCCTTCAATATCATCCATACCCAAATACTGCTTTCCCATTTCATGCCAGAAGTGACTGTACTGTGTTTCCGTGTCTACCACCACGCCGTCAAAATCAAAAAGTACGGCGGTTGCTTTTGTTGTGTCCATAAACTTTCTTTTACCTAAATCTGTTAATACCAAAACATTATAGCGTACAAAGGTGGGAATAATCTGCGAATCAAACAAATATTTCTTACCTTTGTACTCCTTAATTGACTCATATCAAATGAACAACCCGCATATATTAGGAACCGAGCGCATTGGCAAACTGCTCGTGCAATATTCCATTCCGGCCATTATAGGTATGACGATTACCTCGTTGTACAACATTATCGACAGCATTTTCATCGGTCACGGTGTAGGTGCTATGGGTATTGCAGGACTCGCCATTACTTTCCCTCTGATGAATCTGGTCGTGGCTTTCTGTACGATGGTATCGGCAGGCGGCTCCACCATTTCATCCATCCGGCTGGGACAGAAAGATCTGGACGGGGCTACTGAAGTCCTGGGAAACACACTGATGTTTTGCCTGGTCAATGCATTCATATTCGGCAGTGTTTCATTCATCTTTCTGGATGACATCCTGCGCTTCTTCGGTGCCAGCAATGATACGTTGCCATATGCCCGCGACTTTATGCAGGTGATATTACTGGGTACCCCCGTCACTTATACCATGATTGGCCTAAACAATATCATGCGTGCCACGGGATATCCCAAGAAAGCGATGCTCACGTCTATGGTAACGGTAGTCTGCAACATAATCCTCGCTCCCATTTTCATCTTCCAATTTGACTGGGGAATACGGGGAGCTGCAACGGCAACGGTCATCTCGCAGTTCATCGGCATGGTGTGGGTAGTGAGCCATTTCCTGCAAAAGACAAGTGTGGTACGTCTGCAACGGGGGTTCTGGAAGATGAAGAAACGTATCATCAGTAGTATATTATCCATCGGTATGTCACCGTTCCTGATGAACGTCACGGCATGTGTCATTGTGATTATCGTAAACAACAGCCTCCAACAGTACGGAGCGATATGGCCATCGGGCATATGGCATTATCAACCGACTGCTGGTACTCTATGTAATGATTGTATTGGGGCTGACGATGGGAATGCAACCGATTGTAGGCTATAACTTCGGTGCGCAAAAGCACGACCGTGTGAAGGCTACCCTGCGCCTGACCATCATTGCCGGAGTATGTATCACCAGTACCGGCTTCCTTATCTGCGAATTGTTCCCCCATGCCATATCTGCCATCTTTACCAGTGATGAAGAGTTGATAGATATTGCTTCCAGAGGCGTACGCATTGCCGTAGCCATATTCCCGCTGGTAGGTGCACAGATTGTCATCGGCAATTTCTTCCAAAGCATCGGGAAAGCGAAAATCAGCATCTTCTTATCGCTGACACGCCAATTACTGTATCTGTTGCCGGGACTACTGATATTCCCGCATTACTTTGGGCTGGACGGCATCTGGATATGTATGCCGGTATCGGACTTCTTTGCTTTTGTAACGGCAGCGGTGGCATTGTGGATATATGTAAAGAGATTACCCACAGGAATTACCGAAAAAGCGAGGTGAAAGTGATTTATTCTACTGCAAATATTGCATTTTATGTTATAACAAATAAATTGTTCGAAAATATATCATTCATTCAGCCCAAACACATCATCTATTCGCCCCAAACAGATGGTCTGTCTACCCCAAACGCATGATGTATGTTGCGGCAACTTTATTCGCTCTTGATGCTCTTTACCGGATTTTCATTGGCAATGCACCATGCCTTCAACACCACGGTAGCAACGATAAACAACAGCAACAGACAACCTACAAGAATATATCCGCCTATAGGGAATGGCACAACATCAGAGAACTGGCTCGCCCAAAGCTTTCCGGCCCGGCATGCTCCCCCAATACCTATGGCGACAGACGGAATGGCCAGCCAAAGCACATCTCTTGACAATAACAGCAAAATACTTTCCGTCTCCGCTCCATTCACTTTACGAATGGCAATCTCTTTTGAACGCAGGCGGATTTCATCATTCACATAGCCTATCAGTCCCATCAGAATGATAAAGAGTATGGTCAATGAAACCAGCAGGGTAACATCACGAAATACCCGTACAGACTCGGCATAACTGCGCATTTCCTGCTCCACCGAACGGAATACGAGGCTTTTCTGAGGATAAATCCGATGCATCTCTTCATTGAGGCGGGCGAGATTTTCATCCAATGGCTCTTTGAGGCGAACATGCAGGGTGGCAGCTGTCTTCCCCGTCCATTCCACCATCACCGGCAAATTATCGTTGGGCATATCGGCAAAACTGAAACTGTCTAACAGTCCGACAACAGTGCCATAATCATTCACCCGCTTGCCTATGGGCTGTCTGTCCAATTCATCTTCTCACAAAAGACACTGTTGACAAGCAACTGACCTTCTCCCGTCAAGTTATGCCCCTCTTTCAGTCTCAGACCAATGAAAGGAAGAAAATCACTGTCGAACCAGGTATTACGAGGATAGAAAAGCTCGTTACCCTGATTGTCAAGAATTGGCTGGTTAGAACCGAACCACAATATAGGGCGTTCTGCCGAAGCAACCCCTTCCACATAAGGCAAACTGCGACAAGACTACGCAGGCTATTGCCATCCACTTCCCGCTGGGTGGTATATGCCACACGTTCAGGACGCCAACCACGGTCACGCGTCGTTACATAACTGTACTGTGAAACGACCATCAGCATCATCCCCAGAATGAATGCCGCTCCGATGAACTGAACAAAAAGCAGTACCCGTTTCCAGCCGCGGCGTCCGGAAGAGTAGCGGCGGAACACTTGTGTCACCGGAATACGAGCGAAAAGCATGGCAGGCAGGCAACCACCTAAAATAAACAGTAACAGTATCACCGACAATGGTGCCCAAAGATTCTGCCAGTCAAAAAGAGCACTGAGAGGTACAGCTGCCAATTCTTCCATTTTTTCGTGGAAAATATACACCAACAGTCCAATGAGCAGCAAGGCAAGCCCTACTACTATAGCAGTCTCTACCATGAACATGGAAAAGATGCTACTTCCCGAAGCACCGCTGCATTTGTGTACACCGATGGCCTTGCACGCTGTGTCAGCGAAGCCACGGAAACGAGTACATAATTCAATGCGGTCGTAAAAAGCAGCACGATACCCAGGAAGAACATAATCCAAATCATCTTCCGTACTTGAGGAGTCTCGATATGCAGATTATGGATAGGGACAATACGTACGCTCAATTCCAAACCACTTTCCGGTGGAATATGACGGGCAATAGCTATGGACATACGCTCATTCAGCCAATCAGCATCCTGCGGGCTGCGCAGCCTGAGATAACCGTCGTAGTTTCCGCCGCTTTGCCAACCTAGGTTCCACTTCAGATGCCGCCCTATAGTAGGAAAGGAAATGATTGCCTCTGGACGCCTCTCCAAAGAAGTGTTCAACGGAATATCGGCAAAGATACCCTTCACGAGCAGTGTAGTCTGATATCCCCAAAAATCATAACGCAGTGTTTTCCCTATCGGATTTTCGTCACCGAAGGCCTCCTTTGCTGACTTGGCAGAAAGGAATACGACATCCGGGCCCGCCAAATCTTGTGGATTGCCTTCTATCATCTCCAAACCGAGTACAGAAAAATAAAGTGTATCTGCCATCACCGTGGACATATCTAATTGGCGCTCACCCAACTGGAAACTATTATCAAAAAGAGAACAGCTCACTGTGCTACTTTCCACTTGTTCCGGAAACTCTTCGGCAATGGCAGCCGGAATCGGAATGATGGTAAAGCGACTTTCGTTACCTTCCAACACTCCATTTTTCAACCAACCCGTCTTCACAATATAAAGGTTATCCGAATCATGATAAAAGTTATCAAAACTCAACTCGAATGCAATCCGTGCAAATAGAAATACAGACATCAGCAGTCCCAATGCCAAAGATACAATCTTAATGGCATTGAACCTTGCTTGTGCAACAAGCTTTGTAATGTATAATAAATGTGCCGCCTCATAATTTCCTGAAGTTATTCTTTATTCACTCTTGATACTGTCTACCGGATTCTCATTGGCAATCCGCCATGCCTTGAATACTACACAACCGATGATGAGCAATAGTACAATGCATGCAATAAGCAAGAATCCACAGATACTAAAATCCACTCCCTCCACAAACTGCTCTATCCAGACACCGCCTATATACCAGGCTCCCAGCCCTCCAAGAAAAACGGCCGGCAAGGATATCCAGAATATATCCTTCGAGAAAAGCCGGAGAATGGATGACGCTTCCGCACCATTCACTTTACGGATGGCAATTTCCTTGCTGCGGCGTTGTATCTCGTCATTGATGTAGCCAATCAACCCCATTAACGTAACAAAAAGGATGGTTATGGCAGCCAGTAAAGCTGCATTACGGAAATCCGTGACGGTACTGTTCTGGTCGTCAATGACCTTTTGGAACGAGGAAAATACAATGTCACGGGTGGGAAACAGCTTTTCCATGTCTTCGTTCAAACGCTTGAGGTTATCGTCAAAAGGCTCTTTCAGACGTAATTGGATGTTTCCGGAAAATCGGTCAAGATAAGTTGCATACATAGGTTGCACCGCCACATAAGCGGCATTGGATGTAGCAAAGTCTTTCAGTACACCTACAATATTGCCCGCTATGCGATCGCCGTTGCGCACTTGCCTGCCTATCGGTTTATCTTCCCAATGCATCATTTTCAAAAATGTTTCATTGACCAATATCTGCCCAGGGGCATCCATATTCTTGCCTTCCGCAAATTCCAACTTCATAAACGGGGCATAGTCCTTGCCAAATTCCACCCAACGCATGCTCATCCACTGCCCGTTATCAGTCGTAACCCCTTCTCCGCTCAATCCGTCTGTAAGAAGATTACCGCTACAAGCTCCATCTTCCACATAAGGCAAAGAAAGCATCACACTACGATTTGCATCGCTTTCCGCATCCGAGTCAAAGGATACGCCCGAAGCATAAGCCACCCGGTGGTAATCGAATCCACGTTCTTTATTGGTGATGTAATGGCTCTGCATAAGCACCAGCCCCAACAAGCCGAAAATAAAAGAGGTACCGGCAAACTGCACAAACAAGAGCGGACGTTTCCAGCCTTTCTTGCCTTCGGTGTACCGGCGAAAACCTGCGTCACCGGAATGCGGGCAAAAAGCTGCCCGGGCAACATGCCGCCTATCATAAACAAAATGACTATCACTGAAAGCGGTGCCCAAATGTTTTCCCAAGAGAAAAGACCGGCAAGACTAACGTCGAGCATGTCCTCCAACGGCTCACGGAAATTAAATAGAAGCAGCGCTACAAGCAGCAAGGAAGAAAGCATGATGACTCCGGTCTCCCATAAGAACATACCGAAAATAGTTCCGTATTTGCCCCACTACATTTATGTACGCCTATAGCTTTGGCACGACGGTTCATGCTGAGATGGAAATAAGCACATAATTCATCGCCACAATAAAAAGTATGGCGGTTCCCAGCGTCAACAGAATCCATACCATACGCATGGTACTGATACCAAATTCCATACGGTAGTCCTTTATCGGAACCAGACTGATAAACACATCATGCTCTTGCGCACCTGCTCGGCAAGTTTTCTCTATTCGGGTGTTCACATCGTCCAATTGCACCCCCGGGCGCAGACGGACAAAGGACATATAGCTGTCTCCACCTCCCCACCCCCAGTATCCCCAATGATGCTTGAAGGAGGTAGCCAGAGACATCACGACACCACTTCCATAGAAACTGGAGTTTTCGGGAAAATCTTCAAAAATGCCCTTCACGGTCATTGGCATCTGTTTGTTATAGACACCGTCTGCCCGATGGGATTCTTATCGGCAAACATGCTGCCGGCCAGCTCCCTGCTGATGAAGACCACCTCCGGATTATTCAGCTCGCGAGGGTCTCCACTGACAACATCAATGCCCATAGTGGCAAAGAAACAAGAATCGGCCGTCATGGCATTGGTCTGGAAACGGCGTTCATTGGCAAACCAAGCCGAATTGCTCCACCATTGCTGGGTGACGGTAACACTCTCCACCTCGTCAGGCAGGTTTTCGGCAATGGTACCAGCCACCGGTCCAAGAGTTATATGCGAAGGATGATACTCGTTGTTGTAATACCATACTGTTTTGACAAGACACAAACGTTCATGGTCCTTGTAGCAGGTATCATAATTGAGCTCGAATGCCTGACGGGAAAAAATGAGGATACTGACTGCAACCCCAGTCCCAAGGAAATAATCTTGATGAGGTTGGAGCCTTTTCCTCGTATCAGTGTCTGAAGAGTGTAATATAGTTGTCTCATGGAAGTTGTTTTAAAAGTCTGTTACAAATCCTGCGCTGCCACACTTGCCACCACACTACCGTCGAAAAGATGTATCGTGCGGTGTGCAAACGAGGCGTCGTGCTGGCTGTGGGTCACCATAATAATCGTAGTACCCTCTTTATTCAGTTCTGTCAACAGATTCATCACCTCAGCTCCGTTCTTGGAGTCCAAGTTACCGGTAGGCTCATCGGCGAGTATCAGCTTGGGATTGGTTACGACCGCACGGGCTATCGCCACACGCTGCTGCTGACCGCCGGAAAGCTGTTGCGGGAAGTGTTTGGCACGGTGGCTGATGTTCATTCTTTTCAGTATATCCTCTACCATACGCTTACGTTCACCCGCCTTTACGCCAAGATACGTAAGGGGAAGTTCCACATTCTCGTAGACGTTCAGTTCGTCTATCAGGTTGAAGCTCTGGAACACGAATCCCAGTTTCCCCTTACGTACGCGTGTACGTTCCTTTTCTTTCAAGTCCGCCACTTCCTGGCCGAGTAGCTTGTAACTGCCTCAGTAGGATTGTCCAGCAGTCCCAGAATATTCAGCAAGGTGGATTTGCCGCAACCGGACGGCCCCATAATGGCTACAAACTCTCCCTCCTTTACATCGAGGTTTACGTGATTCAATGCTACCGTCTCTACTTCCGAAGTACGGAATACTTTGCTGATGTTGTTAATCTCAATCATGATATTTAATGTTTTAATATTGTTTTATTCGCTCTTAATACTATTCACCGGATTCTCGTTCGCTATCCGCCAGGACTTCCAAAGTACGCAGGCTACGATAATCACCAAATTGGCCATCACTACCAGTACGTATACTGCCCAACTGACGGGAATACGCTCCGCGAACTGTTCCATCCACATTCCGTTGACATACCATGCCAATACCGTACCGATGACAACTGCCGGAGCTGCCACAACGAGTATATCCCTTGACAACATTTCCAAGATGCCAGAAGCCTCTGCGCCGTTCACTTTGCGGATGGCAATCTCCTTGCTGCGGCGGCGCACCTCATCGGTGGTATACCCAATCAGCCCCATCAGCATGATGAAGAACATGGTCACTGCCGCCATCAAAGTGGCATTGCGGAATACACGGACAGAATTATAGCTGTTCTCTATCCTTTTCTCATAACCGGTAAAGTCAATAGTCTGGTCATGGAAAGCCTCGGCTACATCGTGTTCAACTTCTGCAGATTTTCGGTAAAGGGTTCTTTCAAACGGACATGTACCGTTCCATAAAAATTCTTGTTTCCCCGGGCTATGAAAGGCATCTTCTCGGTTCTGAAACTCTCTATCTGGAAATCCTTCAACTGCCCTACGACCTTGAATGTATTCCCTTCGGTATATACCGTACGGCCTACGACGTCGTCTCCCCAACGCATCATCTCGGCAAAGGTCTCGTTCACCACGACTTCCTCTTTATCGCGCGCCATACGTCCCGTCTTCATAGTCATGCCCATCAAGCAGGAAAGTCCTCGCGCATGAAATAAGAAGAGCGGCAAGAGAACAGTGCCTGCCCGCTCTCACTATGAATCATCGAACCGCTATATCCGCTAATGGGTGTGCTGTTGGCACTGGACACCGCTTCCACGTAGGGCAATCCTTTGAAGACTGATAAGCCGCGTCACGCGTCGCTTCATTATCCCAGTAGGCATTGCCTATGGCTATCTGCTTGGGATTATACCCCATATCCTTTTTCAGTACATACTGATATTGCGACATCACCACACACATCAATCCACTGATGAATGCCACGCCTGCAAACTGGACAAACAGCAACGGACGCTTCCAGCCTTCTTCCCCTCGGTATAGCGGCGGAACACCTGCGATACGGGA
>ENA-OQEB01000725-OQEB01000725.1-human-gut-metagenome-genome-assembly--contig:-NODE-725-length-13125-cov-1.804893_pt1 | contig 13125 bp, 10 predicted proteins | sample MGYA00242787_ERZ504619 | MGnify/ENA primary metagenome ERZ504619 (study PRJEB26092, sample SAMD00036317) | human gut metagenome | host: Homo sapiens | study: EMG produced TPA metagenomics assembly of... | reverse complement strand
CTCGTTCCCGAATGGTTCGATATCGGCATAATAATCAAGACTTTTAGAGGATAGCTTTCTGGTCGTTATACCGTGGAATCGTTACCCAACAAAGGAATAGGATTAGGATGAATTGAACGGTAAGCTCTATCCCTGTTTTTTTCTTTGATTGGTTTTTGCCTTTAGGATATACGAATGCCCCGATCAAGCTAAGCGGTAAACAGACCCATGCGAAATAGATGAGATTGGGAGCCGCCAGAATCGGGTGGTAAAAAGCGTCCGGTAAGAATGCGAAGCGATAACTGGTGATGGTAGTTGACCAGACACTTCCGATCCCGATAAACAGGTATTCAATTAAAACCGCTAAAAAATAGAACCCCTGTTTGGAACGGCTTATCGCTTCCTTGAGAACCACACTTAATGAGAATAGCCCGGCAATCGGTCCTCCTATCCAAAAAAGTAGTGGGGTGATTACCAATGCGGCGGATAGCCGGTAACAGGGATCTTTTATGCGCATCCATGCGTTCAGGCTAATCAAACAAAATAGGAATGCGATAGTGCCTTGTACTAAATAATTGAAGTCGTATTGAATCAATAATAAGAATAAAACCGGGAGTAAGTAAAGCAGGAAGAGCTCTTTATTTGGATTAATTTGCAGGATGATCTCCCTCATTGTTAAGCCGATAGACGTAAGTATAGCTGCGATAATGAAAGGCCCTGCATAAGGCGTAATAAAGAATTGTGTCAAGAATTCCCCGATAATCAAAGATAAACCTCCCGGACTGCTGATTTTATCCGCAAGATAATCTTCGGAAAACTGGAATAGTTGAAGCTGCTCGATATAGAAGAAATGAAACTTGCCGGTTATTTGCAAGAAACCCCCTAATAGGACAAACAGGATCAAACCGAGGAGTATTTGTTTATATCTCATGGCTAGAGTACACGTTTCATTTTGATTTAAAGTCAAACAAAGATACGATTTTTATCGGAAATACCAATCTACACAAAACGAAGTTAACTTAATTGGCACATGGAGTTAACTTCGTTGGCAAAGTATGTTAACTTCGTGAGCAAAGTAAGTTAACTTACTTTTGGGGATTAAAAAGCAGGCCGGACATATCACATGCCCGGCTGCCCTTTCTGACTGTTAACCCACTTGTTTATTTCCAGTTTTCATTCTGAACTAAAAGACCATCCATCTTTAAGATTTCATTATGAGGGATAGGCATTGTTGCCCATTTTGCGTTGTATGTACTATTGGAATATTTACCTAAATGCTTAGCTTCGTATTTCACGAAATCATTTAATACCTCGGATGCGATACCCCAGCGAGCTAAGTCATACCAGCGATGACCTTCCATCGCTAACTCGATACGACGTTCCCAACGCAGTGCCTCCAGCGCTTTGTCTTTTGATGCGAATTGAGAAGGTGGATATAAACCTATACGATAGTTTGCGGCAGCATCTGTACTTTGCTTCCCGTTAATCTTGTCATCCAAAACATAAGTAGAACTAGCCTCGGTCATTGTTGCCGGATCTACTGCCTTTACATAGCTATTGGCGGCACGAGCACGTACTTGATTAATGTATTCACCTGCTTGTTGAGGCTGTCCTAACTCGATCAAGGTTTCAGCGTACCAAAGCAATACGTCTGCGTAACGGATCAAGTGGAAGTTTTAGCAGTGGAGTTTGTTTGCGTCGTGTTAGATAAGCTTCCTTTATCGGCTTTTCTAGGGATATTCTTCTTGTTTAGGTATAAACCTCCGTTAGAAACATCACGTACCCAACCATCCAACGCATTTGGCACTGTCCAATCTAAGAATGGATCTCGAAACGACCGGTAGAAACATCCAAACGAGGGTCTGTATAGACGGTCAAATCAGTGTGAGGTAAATTGTTCTCGTCTAAAGTTGATAACGCAGGATCATTACGATAAGAATCATCCATTTTAGGTAATCCGTTTGCGTCAACAATATGAGCGTTGACCATATCATAAGAGGGTTGATAGAATCCCCAACCTCCAGTTCCTAACGCTCCGCTGAAGCCGATGTGCCAAGCTCCGTTGATATTGGCAGTTTGTTCTACGGTGCCGGAAACTGCAGCTTGGACATCGAATACAGATTCTCCTGTCCAGTCACTTTCCCCTGCTGTATAGAGTTCCTCGTATGTATCTGCCAAGCGGAACTTAGTGCCTTTGTTATCTTTTCCGTTTGCGATTACATCTTCCAAAATCGTTTTAACTTCAGTCCAATGATTAGACGTTCCATTTTTTCCGTTATATGGAGAGGATTGGTACATCTTTACTTTAGCCAACATAGCGCCAGCTGCCCATTTGTTTACGCGTCCTGCCTCGGTCCAAGTGTCGGGCAGATTGTCATAGGCAAACTGCAAGTCTTCTACTATCTTATCCCAGATATAGATATAATTCCCATTCTCATCCACATTAGAGACTTGTGGGTTCACGTTCTCTTTCATGGCTATGTCATCTACATAAGGAACAGCCGCTCCAAATAATTTTACGACCTCGAAATGGAAGAAACCGCGTATGAAGCGGGCTTGGGCGATTGTTTCCGTATAGAAGTCTTTACTTTGGCCTGCTATAGCCGAAAGCTCTTCTTTTGCTAAATCCGCTACCTTGATTACGTTGTTTGCGGTGAATACCCCATGGTAACTATGTGCCCATTTTGTTTCAAAATAAGCGTTGTCAGTTGTAAATGTATAAGTTTCCAAGCTGGTAAAGTCTGGTTGGTCTTGGAAAGTTGAACCTTTGTTTGCGTCACCTCCCATTACGTCACCATATACATAGTTGGTCAATGTCGAACGGAAGTATCCATCATTCGCATCTGTAGAGTTTAATCTAGCGTACATACCAGTTAGCAACTGAGTAATACCTTCTTGCGATACAAAATCCGGTTCCTGTTTATTTGTGACTGGCTTCACATCCAAGAAATCGGAGCAAGCAGTCATGCTTCCCATCGTGGCGGCAATGACTGCCGCATATATAAATAGATTTTTCATCTTGTTTCAATTTTTAGTTAGCAAATATTTGTTAGAATGTCACATTTACACCCATGATAAATTGGCGTGGCATACCATAAGAACCGAAATCGGTACCCATCGTACGGTCATTGGAACGACCGTCTGTATCTGTACGAACCTGTGGGTCTAGTCCGGAGTAACCAGTCAATGTGAATACGTTTGCTATTTGACCATAGATGCGGATCTTCTCAAACTTGATTTTATCTAAAATACTCTTTGGAAGTGTATAACCTAAAGTCAACGTTTGCATGCGTAAGAATGAACCATCTTCTATATAGCCGGAATTAGACTCATTTGCGGCGATTGTACTCTCACCATTAGCGGTTGCCCACATAGGATAGATACCATCAGGTTGGTTACAGGATGCCATGAATTGTCGCGACGATCTTTAGAATAAGCGGACTGTAAGGAACCATAATGTGTATAATATTTATACATGGCGAATAGATCATTGCTACGGAGAAGTACATATAAGTACTTAAGTCGAATCCTTTCCAGTTAACACCTAAGTTGATACCTCCTGTTAAATCCGGATGTGGGTTTCCAATGAATGTACGGTCACTAGCGTCGATCTTACCATCGTTGTTCACATCTTTTACTTTGAACTGACCTACATAATTGGCAGCGTTTAACGTAGAAGCATCAGATGTACCATATGGCAATACTGTTCCACCGGCATCATTCTTATAGTTACGGACTTCTTCTTCACTCTTATAGATACCATCTAGCTGATAACCGTGGAATTCACCGATTGCATGTCCTTTCATCAATACGTTCATGTTGGAAATACGAGTTCCGGTAAAGATTCCGGCATCAGTACCAATCTCATCCAGTCTATTCTTGTAATGCGACAAGTTTACGCCTACAGAGTAACCTACCTCACCGATTTTATCATTCCAAGTAATATTCAAATCAACACCTTTGTTCGTCATATCACCGATGTTTACTTTCGGCTTGTCAGCGGCACCGGCCAAAGCAGACCAGTTGGCATCGATCAACATATCAGAAGTTTTCTTGATGTAGTAGTCGAAGTTGGCGGTTAATCGTTGATTAAAAGCTGTAATATCGAAACCTGCATTAAACATCTTAGATGTTTCCCATTTTGCCTCGATATCACCAAGATTGGTTACGCCAAATCCTTGATATACCTCTGTGTCAGAACCATTGATGCTATAGAGATAACGGTTACCAGTACCATATTGGAATGCCCAGTTATATGAATCGATATTGGAGTTACCGGTTGTACCGTAACCGGCACGAATCTTCAAATCGTCTAACCAAGTACGTGATTTCTCCATGAATTTCTCGTCCGACATACGCCAACCTAAAGAGATAGAAGGGAATGTACCCCAGCGATTCTTTTCAGAAAAACGAGAGGATGCGTCGCGACGTACCGTAACTGTAGCCAAATATTTACCTTGGTAAGCATAGTCCGCACGAGCGAACATACCGAACATGGTGGATACAGCGTTCTGGTTTCCGCTATTTCTTAAGTCAGAGCTAGCACCGTTGTTGATTACCCAAGTGTTGGATCATCTTCGAATGGATAGTTGATACGACCTGCCTGGATCCAACGTCCTAAACCCTCACGAAGTGCCTCTGTACCAATCACAGCATTGATCGTATGATCGTCGTTGATTGTTTTGCTATAAGTAGCGGTGTTTGTCCATTGATAATCTAACCAATAGTTTGCTTGCTCGTAGAACTCGTTGTTGTTACGTCCTTCTTTATTGGTCATGATCGTACGTTTGTTCATCCAGAAGTCCCATGCGCCACCTAAACGTGCGCTGAACTGAGTACGGATCTTCAAATTCTCTCCAAGGCTTTCTAAAGGCATAATCTCTGCGTAGATAGCTGATTGGCACGTAAGAAACGACGACGATTGTCCTTGCCATAATCAACGGACATTGGTGCGCTCTCAGCACGTCCTCCTTCGGCATTTTGTGAACCGGAATAATCACCGCCAACTGTGTAGATAGGTACCCAAGGTTGGATGGAGAAGGTCTTACCGAAGGTATTATCATCACCTTGACGACCGCGTTCTCCTGAGTTCTCGATTACGGCGATGTTGGTATTCTGACCGATATTGAACCACTTGTTCACGAAGAAGTTTGTATTCGCACGCAAGGAATAACGACGGAACCATGACTCCTTGATCGTACCTTCACGATTCATGTAGCCTAAGCCTACTGAATAAGTCGCTTTTTCACCACCTCCGGTGATAGAAATCTGGTGATCTTGCACCTTACCGGTTTGAACTACTTCGTCGTACCAATTCGTGCCGGCACGAGCTTCTTCCTCAGAGTAGCCGTCCTCAAGCATTTGGTAGTAAGCGGAACGAGACCAAGTGTTCTCACCATTGTCTTTGTAAGAAGCTTCCCAAGCTGCGATACTGCCGTATTGAGAGATGATCTGTTCTTTACTATAACCAGCAGGTTGATAGCATAAGGCATTGTTAAATGACCTGTACCGTCTTTACCTATTGAACCGAACTGGGCGTGGTTTACTGTTTGGCCACCGCGTAGTTGAATAAATTACGTTGCCCTTCTTCTTGGAATTCCATAGCTTCCCAAGCGTTCAACAGACCATAACCGTCATTGGCCATCTTGGCTACACCGAAGTAACCGTTATAAGATACTTGTACACGGTCGTTCTTTTTCCTTGTTTAGTCGTGATAACGATAACACCATTTGCACCTTTCGCTCCATAAATAGCGGAAGCAGCAGCGTCTTTCAATATCTGCATGGATTCAATATCATTCGCATTTACCGCATCGATATCTACTCCTTGTACACCATCGACAATGATCAACAGGGTGCTGAGCCGTTTACGGAACCCACACCACGTATACGAATCGTTGTCTCCCCTAATGGACCACCACCTGCTTGTACAAATACACCAGCAGCTTTTCCTTGCAAAGCCTCAGCGAAATTGGAAACAGGAGTCTCTTTTAACTCATCCGTAGCGACAACAGCCACAGATCCGGTAATATCCTTCTTCGCTTGTGTACTATAACCAGTAACGACGACTTCATCCAAAGCTTGTGAATCCTCGACCAGCGTGATCTTGATGTTTGTCTGATTACTCTTCAAAGTAACCTCTTGAGTTACGTATCCGATATAAGAGACTACTAAGATGGCGTTTGCGGGCACATTCTCTATAATGGCTCGTCCATCCATATCAGAAATATTTCCGATAGTAGTTCCTTTTACGACTACGTTGGCTCCAACGATAGGACCAGATTTATCCACGATGTGGCAGTTAATCTGTCGTCCATCTTGCTGGACACTCATAAATCCCGTACTAGGTGTAGGATACAGATGATCTGTTTCTGTTGCAAAGGCCGTTCCGGCTCCGTACAGAAGAAAAGAAGCTCCTAAGACTAATGGCTTCCATGATACAACATTTCTCATACAAATTTAGAATTTAAGGTATAATAAAATAAAAAACACAAACTTTTAACAAAATGAATTCACTACTCTCTCATACCTCTAAGGTATATTACATCTGTTTACATCTTAAAATAAGTAAACATCACTCTCTTCTTTTCAACTTCTTTTGTGTAGCTTCTTCATTATCATGGTTTTAATTATGAAAATCACTTCTTGTTTTTTCATGATATTAAAAAAAACGACTAGTTGAAACGATCGTTTAAATCTTGCGTTTTCGAGAAGGGGGAAAGAGGATTTGAAAAAGAAGAGCTTTTTTGTGGGAAGAAAAGGTTATCTTTCCCATTAGCAATAAGATAAAATAAAAAAAAATGAACAAAAAGTTGCATGTGTCAAAAAAAAGACAGATCTTTTACAAACGACTAAATGAAACGATCGTTTCAACTAGTCGTTTTATGAAAAACATTTAGACCATAAGATAGATGAGTAATAGCTACAAGTTGTGATGTTGTGTCTATATGAAAAAATCAAATTGTTAAGTAGATTGTGTTTTTTTGATTATACCTTAAATTCTAATTTTATGAGTAATGTAGTATTTTGGAGACAGGTGTTTCTGGGAGCCTCTTTATTCCTTTGCGGCGGATATCCCATCATCGCTGCGGAAGTTGGCGATTTAACACCAAACGTAGGAACTCGTAGCCTACAACAAGATGGACGTAGAGTCATTTGTGCTATTTCAGACAAAGCCGGACCAATTGTAGGGGCAAATGTCCTTGTTAAAGGAACCACTATCGGAAATATCTCCGATATGGACGGACGTGTTATTTTAGAAGGTGTGCCTAGTAATGCGATTTTAGTTGTGTCTTACATTGGCTATGTCAGTCAAGAAATTCCTTTAAAAAGTAGTCAGACGAATGTGAGGATTCAATTGGTGGAAGATACTCAAGCTTTGGATGAAGTGGTAGTAGTTGGATATGGTACGCAATCGAAGAAGGACATTACCGGTTCTGTTGCTGTTGTTTCTACAGACGCTATCCACGAGACTCCGGTGGCGACTTTCGCCGAGGCTTTGCAAGGAAAAGCATCCGGTGTGTATATCTCTAATTCCGGAGGTCCCAGCGGTGAGACTACGATCCGTATTCGTGGTGTGGGTTCTCTTAATAGTTCAGATCCCGTTGATTGTTGTGGATGGTGTATCCGGGGTGGATATCAGTTCCGTAAACCCGAATGATATTGAGTCTATGCAAGTGTTGAAGGATGCTTCAGCTACCGCTATTTATGGTGCACAAGGTGCGAATGGCGTAATTATCATTACGACGAAGCAGGGTACGCGTGCTGATCGTGTTCGTGTCTCTTATAATGGATATTTTGGTGTCGCTAAGATGGCTAACAGCGGTTATGATTTGTTGAACGGTTGGGAATCGATGGAATTCGAGGAATTAGGACAGCAGAATCTGTATAACTATCGTGGTTTGCAACCTCTCATCCTCAATTCGGGCAAATCGCCGCTACGGGTGGTAAAGGTATTTCGATGCCTTATGCGATTAAGCCGGCCGGTTATAGCGAACAGCAGATTATTGATATGTATGGGAGCGTAGAGGTTGGGAAAAGTCGTATGTAGACGATGGAAGCAGCTCTTGGGCCCGATCCGCGTATTATCAGATGTTGGCCGACGGTTATTCCGATGCGGAGGCTCGTAAGGGTACCATTGGTACGATGAGATTGTACAGACCGGAAAGATCCAAGATCACCAGATCTCTTTGGTGGGTGGTGGCGAGAAAGCTACTTATTCTGTCTCTTTGGGTTATACAAATCGAGAGGGTACGATCCAGAATTCTTATTTCAAACGTTACTCTTTACGTACGAATACGACCTATAATCCTAATAAGTATTTCACGATGGGCCAAAATACGAACCTTGCCGCTATGGAAACGGGAGGAGAGTCTGGTCGTCAAGGAGATGCGAACACGTTCGCTAAGACTTATACCATGAATTCGTGGGTACCTATATATAATGTAGGAGGTGATTATACGGGATCCGTGGCACCTAATGCGGGCCGTGATATTTCCGCCGTGCATCAGGTAGCTATGAATGAGAATGATTGGACACGCATGTTTCATGGACAGACTGCGGTTTTTGCCGAGCTTTCCAATCCTTGGATCGAAGGTCTGAAGCTTCGTTCTCAGTTTAGCGCTCGCTTGAATGGTATGTGGAGTTTGGAGATGACCGAACGTCAAAATATGGCGAACAAAGAGGCTTCTGCCAACAATACATTGACTGAGACGGGCAACTGGCGTTTGAACTGGCAGTGGACAAATACGGCTACTTATACCAAGAAGATTCATGAAGATCATAATATTACCGTTGTTTTGGGTACGGAGGCTATCAAACAAGGTGTCGGCCGTTATATGCAAGGAACCCGTATCGATTACATCTTCGAGAGCGATCCGAATACTTGGACGCTGGATAATGGTTCTTCTTCTAATATAGGTAACTCTAGCCGTTATCAAAGAAAAGTGACTATGTTCGGCCTTTTCGGACGTGCGGACTATTCTTATAAGGGTAAATATTTGGCGACATTCACGATTCGCCGCGACGCTTCTTCCAAGTTTGGTTCCAAGAACCGTTGGGGTAACTTCCCTTCCGCCTCCTTGGGATGGCGTATGTCTGACGAGAAATTTATGGAGCCTACCCGGAAATGGTTGGATGACTTTAAGCTGCGTGCCGGTTATGGTACGACCGGTAATTCGAATATTGGTTCTTACAACTATGCGTTCCAGTATGGTACGGGAAATTATTATATGTATCCTATCACGGGATCGGATTCAGAGACTTCTCCGGTTATGTGCTCTCGAACTTGGGTGACTCGGACGCTAAATGGGAAACCACAAAAATGTTTAATATAGGTTTCGACCTTACGGCTTTGAGTAACCGATTGACCGCCGGATTTGACTTTTATGTAAAGAATACCTCAGACTTGCTTGTGCCTGCTAACTGGTCTGCGCTGGTTGGTAACGCATCAAAGCCTAGTATCAATATCGGTGATATGAAGAACAGAGGTATTGATTTGTCCATTGGATGGAGGGACAAAGTTGGCGAGTTCGGTTATAACATCACGGCTAACATCTCAAGATACAAGAATGAGGTTACCCGGTTGGGATCTTCTGATTTGTTCAACGATACTCGTTTGAGCAAGGTGAATATTACTACGGTGGGCCAACCTGTCGGAATGTTCTACGGGTATCAGATTGAGGGTATTTATCAAAATGAGCAAGATGTTATTTCCTCGGGCGTTCTGCCTTATGGTGTGGCTACGGAAAACGATTTGGTCGCTTCCGCATGGGTAGGCCGATATAAGATGAAAGACGTGAACAACGATGGTAAGATCGACGCGGATGACCGTACGATTATCGGTAATCCTCATCCTGATTTGACCGGAGGTTTCAATATCTCTTTGACTTGGAGAGATTTTGATCTAAGTACTTACATGTATTACTCGATTGGAAATGATTTGTACAAACACTACGAGTACTATACGATGTTTGGAAACTTGCAGTCTAATTATTCGAAAGATCGTTTGGCGAAATCTTGGGATCCGGTGAATAATCCGAACGGTATTTATCCTTTGTGGACAACGACCTCGACCGAGGGCCCCGAGGCTGGTAACGAATCGAACTCCAATTATGTGCAAGATGGTTCTTATCTTCGGATGCAGACGTTGACTTTGGGGTATTCATTGCCTAAGAAGTTGCTGAAGAAGATCGGTTTCGAGAAGATACGTGTATACGGCCAGATCAGTAACGTGTTTACGATAACCGGTTATGATGGATTGGATCCGGAGGTTCGTTCGCATACTTCGTTCGAGAACGAATATGTATCAAGCGATATGAATAAAGGTATCGATTATGGATCTTATGGTATGCCTCGTCAGTTCTTGATGGGTGTGAATGTGACATTCTAACGTATGTGCTTTATAAACGATTAATTTGAATTCATTATGAAAAAAAGTTCTTATATATTTTGCGATGGCGGTGGTTCTCGCGTTAGGCAGCACATCTTGTTCCGATTTCTTGGAAATCGAACCTGTAGGTGCGGTTAATGAAACCAATTTAACGGATCAGGAAGGTATTAATTATCTTCTTACCGGCATGTATTCAGCGTTAAATATTCCGGCGGCTACGACGAACTCTTATTTTGGGGCAAGCTTGACAAACTATACGTATGGTGATGTGATGGGCGGTGACGCTAATAAGGGGTCAACGGCTGCGGACCAATCGGACTTCACGTTGTTGGAGACTTTTAGCTTTACGACCGATAATTCCTATATCAAGCGTAAATGGGTGGCAGTATACGATGCGGTGGCTCGTGCTAATAATGTCATGCATTTGGCCGGTTTGATTAAAGATGAGCTTTCCGCTATACCGGGACAGGAGAAAGATTTTTATACCGAGCCATAGCCCAAGCTCGTTTCATGCGTGGTTTTTATTTGTTTGAGGGTATCAAGAATTTTGGGGCGGCTATTCCTTATGTATCTTTGGAGGATTATGAGTCGTCCGTGAACCCACTGATATCGAATGTGGATGAGAGCGGTAACTATATTTATATTTGGGAACAGGTGGCTGAAGATTTGCAGTATGCTTATGATAATCTTCCCGGCGCATGGCCGGAAGAGCCGGTCGTGCCAACAAATGGGCGGCTGGAGCGTTTTTGGCGAAACTGAGAATATTCCAGTCTTCTCCCTATAATGGAACGAATGGAACCTCCAACAAATGGACGGAGGCTAAATCGATTTTAGAAACGGTTATCGCTAATGGTACGGATAGCAAGGGCACGAAATATACCTTGACCCCGAGTTATGAGACGCTTTACACGGCGGGCGAGAGCGACTGGACGGGCGAGTCTGTGTTTGACGTCCAGATGGCAATCTCCGGTACGCAGTATTATACCAACGCGATCAATGGTAACTCTCATATCTCATTGTCTGGCAAGATTGGTTCCGGCTGGGGATTCTACCAGCCTTCTTATGACTTGGTGAATGCGCATATGGTGGATGAGAATGGATTGCCTTATCTCGATAAGTCGTATCAAAGCAAAACCTCGGTTACGACAATTGATGGCGATAATGTACCTCATACGGATTTGACGGTTTATACGGATCCTCGGGTTGACGTATCTGCGGGTCGTTTCAATGTGCCCTATATGGATTGGGATATACCAGTTACTATCGATGGCTGGATTCGTGATTTGGCGAATGGCGGTCCGTTCTTGAATAAGAAGAACCTGCCGAAAAAGGCGGATAAGGGAGGCTTGAGCTTGACTACAACCGGTGGCTCAACTGCCAAGAACTTCCACTTGATGCGTGTAGCTGAGCTTTACCTGCTTTATGCTGAGGCTTGTATAGAAACGGGTGATATCAATACTGCCAGAGAATATATCAACAAAGTTCGCGCACGTGCCGCACAAAGTTGTATCATGGCTGCCGACGCGAATAACAATATGGCTTTAACTTCTTCTCCATATGTATTGGAGGATAAGGTGAGCGGAAATACCATTGCTAATACGGCGGCTAATTATCGCATCGGCTTGTATCCTGCGAGTGGCTGGACAGTGGATAAGGCGATAAAAGCCTTGCGTTTCGAGCGTAGGATCGAGTTGGCGATGGAGGGGCATCATTGGTATGATCTTGTGCGCTGGAATGCGGCTTCTGAGGAGCTGGGTAATAAAGGTTCGGGCTTCTTGGCTTATGAAAAGAGATATTTGCTGAAGTACCAATCGGCTACGTATCCGGATAGATTAGTGACACTTCCGATCCCTAACGATGAAATTGTCACCATGGAAGGCGTATTAGTCCAGAATGAGAACTGGAAATAAATTGTAAGTTGATAATCATTGTGGGCCGGGCATGTGATATGTCCGGCCTTTTGTATATTTGTACCGTGAATTCAACAACCCGGTGAGGTTCGGTGTTCTTAAGATAAACAATAAATGAGGATCATTATGAGATTGGTGTATATTTATCATAGCGGATTCGCTTTGGAAGCGGATGGCTTTTCGATCTTGATCGATTATTTCAAGGATAGCGATCCGGACCCGGCCAAGGGATACGTGCGTAGCGAACTCTTGAAGCGTGCGGGCACATTATATATATTAGCGTCGCATTTCCATCCGGATCATTTTAATCCGGAAGTATTGAAATGGAAAGAGCAGAAGCCGGATATCAAATATATCTTTTCCAAGGATATATTGAAGCGTCGGAGGGCCAAGGCTGATGATGCTATTTATTTGAAGAAGGGGGATGCCTATCAAGATGAACTTCTGACCATCAAGCATTTGGTTCCACGGATGTGGGGATCTCTTTCCTGATAGAGACAGAAGGCAGACGGATCTTCCATGCCGGCGACTTGAATAATTGGCATTGGAAAGACGAGTCCACCCCACAAGAGGTAGCCGAGGCTGAGGGTAATTACTTGAAGGAACTGGATATAATAGCGAAAGAAACCTCTGTGATGGATCTCGTCATGTTCCCGGTCGATCCTCGTTTGGGTACCGATTTCATGAGGGGCGCCCAGCAATTTATCGATCGTATAAAAACAAGCGTATTTGTCCCGATGCACTTTTGGGAACGTCCGGCGGAGGTTATGGCTTTCGGCCCTTACGCCGAATCGAAAGGATGTCGTTATATCGTATTGTCTGTTCCGGGAGAAGGGACGGATATATA
>ENA-OQEB01000724-OQEB01000724.1-human-gut-metagenome-genome-assembly--contig:-NODE-724-length-13149-cov-1.783136_pt1 | contig 13149 bp, 14 predicted proteins | sample MGYA00242787_ERZ504619 | MGnify/ENA primary metagenome ERZ504619 (study PRJEB26092, sample SAMD00036317) | human gut metagenome | host: Homo sapiens | study: EMG produced TPA metagenomics assembly of... | reverse complement strand
TGCTCACTGTGAACGATGCGCACGATTATGCCCAAGTTTTCCTGGATGGCAAATACATCGGCAAACTGGACCGCCGCAACGGTGAAAAGCAACTGGAATTCCCCGCCTGCCCCAAAGGTGCACGCCTCGACATTCTGGTAGAAGCCATGGGCCGCATCAACTTTGGACGTGCCATCAAGGACTTCAAGGGTATCACCCAAAGCGTAGAACTTACCGTAGACATCGACGGCCGTCCTTTCACCTGCAACCTGAAGGATTGGGAAGTCTATAATCTCGAAGATACATACGATTTCTATAAGAACATGAAGTTCCAGCCCATCGGCTCACTGAAAGATGAGTTAGGACAACGCATTCCGGGTTGCTACCGTGCCACCTTTAAGGTGAACAAGCCCAGCGACACATTCCTAAACTTCGAGACTTGGGGCAAGGGACTTGTCTACGTCAACGGGCACGCCATGGGACGCATTTGGGAAATCGGCCCGCAACAGACCCTCTACATCCCGGGATGCTGGTTGAAGAAAGGTGAGAATGAAGTGATTGTCTTCGACATCATCGGTCCCAAAGAAGTTAAGTCCGAAGGACTGAGCGAGCCATTACTGGACCAGTTGCTCGTCACCAAACCGCTGACGCACCGCAATGAGGGTGAAAATCTCGACTTGTCCGGTGAGCAGCCCGTCCTCTCCGGCAGCTTCAATCCCGCAACGGTTGGCAGGAACGCAAATTCGACCAACCCGTCACCGGACGTTATGTCTGCCTGGAAGCCTTGAGTGCACAAGATGGAAAAGACCTGGCTTGCATTGCCGAAATGTATCTGCTGGATGAGAATGGGGAACGTCTGTCACGCGAACCCTGGATTGTCAATTATGCCGACAGCGAAAGACGTATCCCACGTCAACTGTTCTGCGGACAAAATCTTCGACCTCCAGGAATCAACCTATTGGAGCACAACAAAAGACACTCCATACCCGCATTCTGTCGTGATTGACTTGGGTAGTACCCGCACCCTGACCGGCATACAATATCTACCCAGAATGGAAAGCGAGGTACCGTGGAATCAAAGACTTCAAGGTTTACGTAAAATCCAAGGCTTTCAACTATTAAGCCGGATTTACAACACTAATAGATTCTTTAGACACGGATTACATGAAAAATCATGGATAATAAATGAAGAATATCCATGATTCGCGTAATCCATGCCTAACTTAAAATCAATCAAACAGATTTTCCGTACAATTCATCGTCTACCACAGCCAGCATTCCCTCCACTTGAGCCAATGCCAGCATACGGCCATGAAAAGAATAACCTGCATTGTACCCTTTATCCTCGTCGCCCAACATCATGCGACCGTGGTCCACACGCATCGGCAATCCCGGATTTTCTTTCTCAAAGATACGAATCAAATCAATGAGGTGTCCCCTTCCCTCCAGATGGGAACTTTCGATAAAGTTTCCACCGGTATTGCCTTCGTACTGCGCAAATGCACAAAGTGGGTACGCCTGGCAAACTTCCTTGCCAGTTCACGGGTATCATTCTGTTCACCCGCACTCAATGAACCGGCGCAAAAAGTCAGGCCATTATGTGGATTGTCCACTGCACTCAGTATCCAGGCAATATCTGCCTCGTCTGTCACAATGCGCGGCAACCCCAATACCTGAAAAGGAGGGTCATCGGGGTGTACACACATATTCACCCCATATTCCTCGCATACCGGCATGATGGCAGACAAGAAATAACGCATATTCTCGCGCAGAGCCTCCCGGTCTATCCCTTTGTATAGCGCCAGCAAACGTTTGAACAGGGTTACCGGCTCCTTGTCACCTTCCTTGATGTTGCCATTTACGAATCCTTGTGTCTTTACGATAATCGTATCTACCAGCTCTGCCTTTTCAAACTCCGTAATCACCTTATCCAGTTCTGCCACCTTGTCCAGCTCTTCCGGAGAATAATCGGCTTCCGCATTCTCCCGTTCCAATATCTTCAGGTCGAAGTAGGCAAAACGGATTCTGTCGAAATAAAGAGAAGATGTCCCGTCTTCCCAGGGATGTTGCAAGTCCGTGCGAATCCAGTCAATCACCGGCATGAAGTTGTAGCATACCGTCCGGATGCCTGCCTTGCCGAGATTGGCAAGGCTTATCTTATAGTTCTCTATCAATCGGTCACGCTCACTCCCCGCATATTTGACAGCCTCGCACACCGGCAGACTTTCTACTACAGACCAGCGCAATCCGAAGGATTCAATATAATCCCTCAAATCTTCAATGGCTTCCAACGTCCATATTTCACCGTTGGGAACTTCATGCAAGGCAGTGACAACGCCTTCCACTCCTATCTGTTGCAACATGGCAAGGGTTATCTTGTCTTTCTTGCCAAACCATCTCCAAGTCTTTTCCATTCTTTATTATTAATTTTCTTGTTTTTCAGGCGTTCAAACGACCCGTTACCTTTTTGCAAAAGTAAAGAAAGAATATGAGAACTGTCCATTCTGAATGGATAGATTTGTTTGTTCGCAATGAAAACAATATCTTAGCACTTCATTACATATATTAATTACGCTTATGCAAGACATAACAAACGGACGTTGCGGCTGGTGCGGAACCGACGAGCTGTATATGAAATACCACGATGAAGAGTGGGGAAAAACGGTAACAGACGACAAGACACTATTCGAGTTTCTTGTATTGGAAAGTGCTCAGGCGGGACTGAGCTGGATAACCATCCTCAAAAAGCGGGAAGGCTACCGCAAAGCCTTTTGCAATTTCGATGCCACGCAAGTGGCGCAAATGACCGACGAAGACGTGGAACGGCTGATGCACTTTGACGGCATCGTGAAAAACCGTCTGAAAATCAAGTCGACCATCACCAATGCAAAGCAGTTTCTTGTCATACAGAAAGAATTCGGCAGCTTTTACAACTATACGCTATCCTTCTTCCCCGACCGGAACCCCATTATCAATCATTTTCAGTCATTGAGTGAGATTCCGGTATCATCTCCCGAATCAGATGCCATGAGCAAAGACATGAAAAAACGGGGATTCAAGTTCTTCGGCTCTACCATTTGCTATGCCCATCTGCAAGCTTCGGGGTTTATCAACGACCATCTGACGGATTGCATTTGCCGAAATCAGAAACAATAAAACAAAGAAATATACAGAAGCAAGCAAAACATCAACACAAAGCGGTCACCCTCCCCCATCGGAAAGGCGACCGCTTCAGTGTTATAAAATCTGTTTCTCAGTATGTAATACACTGAGAAGAAATATTATTCTATTCCGATACTATGGCATACGGGAAAAAGGATGAACGTAAACTCATAATCAGCGTATGGCACCAGGTATTCCGGACGGGCTATACGTCCCCAACTGTCTTCGCAACCCAGACCGGCTTGCACCTTGTCGATACAGAGATTAGTCAAATCAGCTTCATCCACCTCTTGCGAGTGTCCTTGCTCTTTGCTCCAGCCTTCATCTAAAGACTCGATGGTATAGTGCAAGGCAGATGCGGAGAAGGGAGCGGCTGCCACAATCTTGATGCCATTACCAGACTGATCCAACATCTTCCACCAACGAATATCGGTCTTTGTTCCGTTTTCCTGCGGACGGATGTAGGGATAGAACTGCTCGGCCACACTTTGGCGATAAATGCCTAAGTCGGCGCAATGATTACGGTCAATATAGTTTTCAACCGGACCGCGTCCATAGTATTCAACGGTTTCAAAGCTGCGCGGCATAGGCATCTGCAGACCGAAACGGAACATGTTCGATACTTTGGCATTCTTGTCGGCAGTCAGCTTCTGGGTCACCTTGACGGCACCGGCATTGTTGATGACATAAACAAGGTTCAGCTTAGCTGAAACACCCGGCATGTCGTAAGCAGATTCTACAATCACCTGATTGTTCTCCGTGCGCTGTTTGAAAGAGGTCAGTTTGATTTCCGGATTCTTCCAAGCGATATATTTGCGTTGCAGATTGGCACCGTAGTCGTTGTCAACAGGCGCACGCCAGAAGTTTGGTTTTAAAGCCTCGCCGTCTTTAATCATATCCCGGCCATTCACTTCGTACTTGGTCAGATAACCGTTGTGCTTGTTGATTTCTACACGGAAAGCATCACCGGAGACGATGAGGTAGTTCCAATCGTTATCCTGTACTTGGGGAGCCGTCATCTCGATATTGCTCTGTTCGCAGTTCTTCAATTCCATGGAAGGAGCTTGGTAAGGATTGAGCGTCAACTGGTCTTTTGCCACTACATGTCCGGCGGAAAGCAATCCTTCACGGTTCTTCAGCTTATAGGAAACATTCAGCAACCACTCGGTGCATTGGCAAGTCTTGCCCAAGTCCAACTTGATTTTGGCTGTCTGTTGGGGAGCTACATTCAGATTATCCACACGACCGGTCCGTATCACCTTACCGCCTTTCAGTACCTCCCACTCCATATAATAGGCAGAAAGATCACGGAAGAAGTATTCATTGAACACATTGATTTCGCCGTTCTTCAAGTCGGCCGGAGTAGTCCAGATGTCCTGATAGATACGGCCTACCTCATACATGTGGGGATTGGGCACACGGTCGGGGCTGATAAGACCGTTATCGCAGAAGTTACCATGCTGGCATCAAAACGGTTAAAGTCACCGCCGTAGGCATAAATCATCTTACCGTTTTTTCCTGTCCAACGTACAGACTGATCAACAAAATCCCAAATAAAGCCACCTTGGAATTTGGAATATTTACGCACCAAATCCCAATATTCTTTAAAACCTCCTTGCGAGTTTCCCATCGCGTGAGCATATTCGCACTGAATCAGGGGCTTTGTCATAGAATCATCCTCACTGTATTTCTTACATCCGTCATAGCCATAATACATCGGGCAATAGATGTCTGTCTTGCCTGTTTTACCGGCTTGTTCATATTGTACGGCACGGCTCGGGTCTTCAGCCTTTATCCAATCGTAGGCAGCTTCGAAATTAGCGCCATAGCCGGCTTCGTTGCCCAAAGACCAGAAAATGATGCTGGGATGATTGAGCTACGCTGCACATTGCGCTGGTTACGCTCCATATGCTTTCCTATAGTCCTCACGTTTGGCAAGTGTCTCTTCCCCATAACCCATTCCGTGGGATTCGATATTGGCTTCGGCCACTACGTAAATACCATATTGGTCGCAGAGGTCGTACCAGAGATTATTGTCGGGATAGTGGCAGGTGCGCACGGCATTCAGGTTGAACTGCTTCATCACCTGAATATCCTGAATCATGCGTTCGCGAGAAATGACGTAACCACCGTCCGGATCCATCTCGTGGCGGTTGGCTCCCTTGAAGAGAACGGGCTGGCCGTTGACAAGTATCTGACTTCCTTTCAGCTCTATCTTTCGGAAGCCCACCTTTACGGGAATCACTTCACTGCTGCCTTGCAAAGTGGCACGCAGGGTATACAAGTAGGGCGTTTCTGCCGTCCACTTATGAGGATTCTCCACATTTATCAAGGCAGTAGCGTTACCTTTGGCGACAGCTGTAGCACCTGTTTTCCGGCAGCGTCCAGCAGTTCAAGACTGATATTGCCGCCACCCTTCACATCAAGCTGTACTTTCAGGGAACCGTTCTTATAAGCAGTATCCAAATCGGGAGTGACACGGATGTCCTGAATGCGCTTCTTGTCACGGGCATACAAGTAGCAATCGCGCCCTACACCGCTATAACGGAAGAAGTCCTGGTCTTCCAGATACGTCCCGTCACACCAGCGGAATACCTGAAAGGCTATCAGATTCTTTTGTCCCGGCTTCAAGTAGGGTGTCAGGTTGAATTCAGCCTCCAGTTTGCTGTCCTCACTATAACCTACGTACTTGCCGTTTACCCACAAATACATATTGGAAGTCACGGAACCGAAATGAGCCATGATGTCCTTACTCTTCCAGTCGGCAGGTATTACAATCTCACGACGGTAGGAACCTACATTGTTATTCTCCGTTGGCACCTGCGGTGGATTGTTCTTGAACTGATTGCGCCAGGCATATCCGGTATTCACGTAGATAGGGTCGCCGAAACCGTTCAGTTCCCACATACCGGGAACGGCCATATCGCTCCATCCCTTGTCGTTGAACCCCACTTTCCAGAAATCCGTGGGACGGCATCGGCATTCTTCACCCAGAAGAATTTCCAGATACCGTTCAGAGTCATGTAATTGGAAGAATGTTCTTTTGCTCCACGAGCCGCAGCATCTGCCGACTCATAGGCAAAATAGTTGGTGTGCATCGGAGCACGGTTCACGGCATTCACTTCAGGGTTTTGCCATTCAGTGAAGGACTGTGCGCTTGCGGCAATGGCAAAAGTCGCAAGCAGTCCGGTAATGAAATGTTTCTTCATGGTAAATAGTTTATAAAAATTAGCAACGGCATACAAGCAGAACCGGTATGCCGTCACAAAGATACGCCTATCCTATAATTAAAAGGAAGAATAATCGTTCAAAAAAGGCTGAATTTAATTCTTTAAATAAGTGTTCATAACTAGTTCACATAATTAAATTAGGTGACTAAATGGGAATTTATTTTGATTGAGTACTTATCCGCAAACGATAGACTCCGAACGAACGGGCTGAAGCTCCAGGCTCAGAGAACGGGAAGCCACCTCCACCGGACGAATACGTGGAACAATAGCCTCCTGCTCCAGTGTATTCTTGGCTTTCCAGTCATCACTTTGCAAATAGGTGCAGGAACCCGAGACAAGCTGCCGCTTCTTCAATCCGCTGAACTCTATCTGTACCTTCTCCGATCTGCTGCCCGCATTGACAAGCTTCAGAATTACTTCTCCCGTAGGAGCATCCAGCACTGCCGATGCATAAAGGCTGTCCTGCCCCGTCACGGGTTTTCCGTCCATTTGCAGGTTCAGCACATCTGTTCCGGCATTCATACCGTACATCTGCTGTACGTAATAGTTGGGAGTCCGCATCATACGGAGATTGTCGAACCAAATCAAATCGGGATTCCACTGCCAGGCATCCACATGGGCAAACAACGGAGCATAGGTAGCCAGGCGCACCACATCAGCATTACGTTCCAGTCCCGTCATAAAAGCTGCTTCGGACAGTGCCGCCAAGAAATTATTGGCTTTCCCGGTGGGGTGGTCATGCGATGCATATTCACCGGCAAAGACTTTCGGTCCTTTACGGTCATAGTCATCATAGCGGGCAGCATTGGCAAAGAACCAGTCGGGAGCCATATAATAATGCTCGTCCACCAAATCCACCCCGATGCGTTTCATTTCGGGCCAGAGGTAATCGAACTTGTCCCCATCTGCACTCGGACCGGAAGAACCTACAATCTGCATATCGGGATATTCCGCACGGATGGCTTTCGTGAACACTTCCAGACGCTCGGGATAGACTTCCCCCACTGTTCATTGCCGATGGCAATCATTTTCAGACCGAACGGTTCGGGATGTCCCATATCGGCACGCACCTTTCCCCACTTGGAGGTTGCAGCACCGTTGGCAAACTCGATGAGGTCGAGGGCATCCTGCACGTACGGGCCGAGTTCTCCAAGGGGAACCACTTCGTTGCTTTCGTATTGGCAGGACAGCCCGCAGCTCAGTACCGGCAGAGGCTCTGCACCGAGGTCTTCACTCAGCAGGAAATATTCGTAAAAGCCAAGTCCGTAACTCTGGAAATAATCCGGGAAAGCTTTATGCTTGAATGTATAGTTCCAGCGATTTTCGTTCAAAGGACGGTTCTCTACCGGACCCACGGAATTCTTCCATTGATAACGGGTGGCAAGGCTGTTGCCTTCGATGATACAACCGCCGGGAAAACGGAATACTCCGGGATTGAGGTCATAGAGGGCTTGTACCAAGTCGGCACGCAATCCATTCTCACGCTTCTTCCAAGTGTTCACCGGGAAGAGAGAGATGTGGTCCATATCTACCGTACCCTCCGTCTGCAACACAACACGCAGACGCGAGCGAACATCGGTAAAAGGAGCTTTCAGCACAGCCGTCAGCTTCTGCCATTCACTGCCTTTCACTTCCAGTTCCTTCTTCAGGAGATTCTCTCCGTTGGAATTCACCAGTTCGACGGAAAGCTTCATTGGTTTGGTATCCGGCGTACGGACATAGGCGGAGAAACGGTAATCTTCTCCTTTTTTCAGGCCGATGCCACGATAACCTTCATTATCCAGTCCGGCACGCAAAAGACAGCCGTCATTGGTAATGCGCACATAATGCGGATTGCGGTCGAAGCAGGGCCGCTCGTCCTGTACCGTCACCTCGCCAAAAGGTATCCACCCCACCAGCGGCTGCGGGAACTCAAAAGAGCGGTTCTTTACCAGTTCGGCATACAAACCACCGTCCGCACCGAAATTAATGTCTTCGAAGAAGATTCCATACATGGCAGGATTTATCCGAGCCGTCGGTTTTGATACATCAACAGTCATCACATGCTGTTGCGCCTGCATGCCAAGAACAACGAACAATGTCAATAGAAATAAAAGTCTTTTCATGGTTTTAATCTGTTTATAACGATAGCATAAGCTAAATTATGACGACATACTTACCTATTCTACATCAATCCTATTTACCGGCAACCATACATCCATCTTGCCCTCACCCGGTGTGCCCATGCATAATAAGGTATCAGGGTCAGCGTCACATCTCTGGTTGCCAACTTTCCGGCAGCATCAAAACCAAGAGCCTGCACTTCTGTGGTAATTTCGTTGATGCCATACAGCAGTTCGGGCTTCTCCGTCACCTGGAATTTCGGATGAGGTTCAGGATGATATTCTGTATATTAAAATCATTATCGGCCCACTCGGCACAATAAACGATAGGACCACGCTCAACGGCCACCCGTCCACGGTCGGCAACCACTTTTTCATTGGCTTTCACCACACGGGGTTGCATGTCGAAATGCACCTCTACCACATCCCCTTTCTTCCACTTCCGGTCTATCCGGAGATAGCCTTTACGAAGTTCACCGGTTACCTCCTCGCCATTCACCAATACACGATAGCCCAACTTCAGGTCGTCGGCATACGAATAAAGGTCACTCGGAAGTACACTGCCGCGCACCCAACCCGGAATACGGATATTCATCGTAAACGGCAGGTTGCCCTGAGCCACCTTCACACGAATATCTCCGTTCCAGGGGTATCCGGTTTCCTGCTCCAGCACCACTTTCTTTTCATTCAACTTCAGCTCGGCACGGTTGGACAAGAAAAGGTTGACGTACACCTGATTGTCTTTCACGGCATACACATATCCCGGCAAAGAAGGAATGAACCGGCTGATGTTGCTGGGACAGCAGGCACAACCAAACCACGGCTGACGTGTAATCGTATGGTCGGCATTAAAGTGATACTTACCATCGCAAGACAACGGATTGGGATAGAAGAACTTACCTCCGTCCAATGAAACGCCGGAGATTAATCCGTTGTAAAGCGTACGTTCCAGCACGTCGAAATACTTGGAATCGCCATGCAGCAGAAAGAGGCGGTAATTCATGTAAACATTGCCGATGGCGGCACAGGTCTCATTGTAGGCAGTCAGATTCGGCAATTCATAGTTATCACCGAAAGCTTCGCCCGCATGACGCGCACCGATACCGCCGGTAATATATATCTTCTTGCCGACGATATTCTCCCATATCTTGTCGATAGCCTTGATGTAGGAGCTGTCACCCGTAATGGCAGCCACATCAGCCATACCGGAATACATGTAACCAGCACGTACGGCATGTCCCACTGCCTCTTCCTGCTCCAGTACAGGCTTGTGCGACTGCAAATAGATGTCCTTGCGTGCCGTAGTGCCGCGCGCGTCGAGGAAGAACTTGGCCTGGTCGAGATATTTCTTATCTCCTGTCACGGTATAGAGGCGTACCAATGCCATTTCGGCAATCTGATGTCCGGGAATCACACGCTTCTGTCCGGGGCCTTCACCGATATTCTTGCATACGCAGTCGGCATAACGGATAGCTATATCCAGGAAGTTCCGCTTGCCTGTAGCTTGATAATAAGCCACAGCCCCTTCCACCATGTGACCCAGATTATAGAACTCGTGGCTCAAATTCTCCACCTCCGACCAGCGTTCCGGCCCCGACCAATCGTGCGGATGCTTGGGGTTCATGGTACGTGCGGTGTAAAGATACCCGTCCGGTTCTTGGGCGGCGGCCACTATGACCAATACGCTGTCGATATATTCTTCCAGTTTCTTGTCCGGGTAAGTCTGCAAGGAGTAACTTGCACCTTCAATCGTCTTATAGACATCCGTATCGTCAAAGGAGAAGCTCCCACCTTATACTCATCACTGGGATGAGTAGCTTTCACAAAGTTTTCATAACGTCCCGTTTCCTCACACTTACTGAAAGCCAACGGGATGGTTACCTCGCGGCTTGCCTTCAAGCGTTGTCCCCAGAAACTGTCCGTCACCTTCACTGAAGTGAAAGGAACCGGTCGATGGGATAACCGGAATGCAAAGTCTGTTGCTTTTGTGCCGACACACTGCCGGTCATGGCTGCAACAAGTGCCAAAGTCAATAATCGTATCATATCTTTTAAGTTTTTAAGTTCTTAAGTTCCCACGCACGGAATTACACGGATTTATCCTTATTTCCCCTTATTCTCATGGATACGTATCACCGTAAACGAATAGGCAGGCAAGGTATAAGGAAACTCCGTACCGCCGATGTCGACGAAGGCGGAAGTCACGGAACGTGCCTGCTTGTCTTTCGGGTCACCCGTCAGGAGCGTCTTCACTGCCGAGGGATTCTGCAAGTCGATGCCCTTCAGCTTCACTGTAGAGGAAACCTCCACCGGAAGCAGGTTCACCAGCTTTACAATATGGTCACCCGTGGCTCATCCTTTACCACCGAAACACCGACGCGCTTACGGACAGCCTCTTGCCCATTACTCAGTGTGATGTGCGAGGTGATGTACTGCGTACCCGCATTCTGTCCGTACATCTGCTGTGTGTAGTAGCCCACGGTAGGCTTCACTTCCGTGTTATTGAAATAAATCAAGTCGGGATTCCACTGCGTATGGCCTTCCTTCGCCAGCAACGGGGCGTACGAGGTCATCTCCACCACATCGGCATTACGTTCCACCGAAGTCAGATAGAGAGCTTCTGCCAACGCTGTCTCTATGTTGTTGGGACGTCCGGGCAGGTGGGCGGCATATTCGCCCAGATAGACCTTGGACTTGGTACGGTCATAACGGTCGTAGTAGTCCTGGTTGTGAATCATCCAGCCCGGATCCACGTAATAGTGTTCGTCCACCATGGCACGCCCAGTTCCGTGGCAAGGCGCCAGCCTCCGCATAGTCCGTGCCTTCGTAGAAGGACCTACAGTGCCGACAACCGTAATTTCGGGATGCTTCTCCCTGACAGCCTTGTATATCATGGCAAAGCGCTCCTCAAACACTTCGGTAATCATATCCTCGTTGCCGATGCCGATATACTTCAGATTGAAAGGCTTGGGATGGCCTGCCTCAGCACGCTTCCTGCCCCACACGGTGCGGCGTGCATCGCCGTTGGCATACTCTATCAGGTCGAGCACATCCTGGATATAGGCAGGCATCTCTTCCATCGGGATGCCACCCTGCTGGCCGTAGCGCATCAGTTCCTTGTTGGCCCCCTGCGGACAGTTGTCGGCATAGTGCGAGTGTGTGCCCGAATTCTGGCACGGCACGCCCGCTGCCAATACCGGCAGAGGTTCGGCACCTATATCTTCGCAGAAGCGGAAGTACTCGAAGTAGCCCAGTCCGCGTGTCTGATGATACCCCCACAGATTGCGCAACGGCTTACGAGCCTCGAGCGGGCCGATAGAGCCTTTCCAGTCATAGATATTGTCGATGCCGTCGCCATGAGCCACGCAGCCGCCGGGAAAGCGGACGAAGCGTGGATGCAGGTCGGCAAGCGTCTGCGCCAGGTCGATACGCAAGCCGTTCTTATGTCCCTTGAATGTATTTTGCGGAAAAAGGGAAATCATATCGAGGTGCAGTGTCCCCACCGTCTGCGGCTGAAGCGAGAGCACGGCGGCACGCACATCGGCGTTTGCTGTCAGCACCGTCTGCTGTTTCTTCCACTCTTTGGAGGACACATTGACGGAAGAACGGGCAATCTCACGGCCATCCTGGTCGAGCAGGCAAACAACCACCTTGCCTTCCTTGCTGCCCGGTGCCACGCGGGCGAAGAGAGAGAAATCGTACTTCTCCCCTTTCTTCAGGCTGATGCCGTCGAAACCGTCGTTCTGCAATGTCACTCCGGGACGAGCTTCCAGTACGGCATAATGAGGATTGTTGGGATGGATGGGGTCGGCAGTGGCAATGGTTACGGCAGCCGAAGCATCGCCCTCTTTCACCGCCCAGGCATATGTAGCGTCCCAACCTTGACGAGAACCGTCTTTGGACGAATACTCGAAGTCGCGGTTCTGTATCAGCTCGGCATACAGTCCTCCATCCGCAGCATAGTTTATGTCTTCGAAGAAGATGCCTATCAGATGCTTGCTGATGGGTTTTGCACATTCCGTCTCCACTTCGATGGTTGCCTCCACCGGCTTCAGGCCGGCAAAGCGGACGGGGTCTTGCTCGGTACGTTCGGCATAGAGTGCCTGGCGGTACTTCTTATGCTCCGCAAAGGAGATGACACGCTGCACCGTGGCATACGGCACACGCTGCATCCAGCCCTGCTGCATGGTACCGTTCAGCAGAACCTCCTTCCGCACGGTGGGATAGACCTCTGCCGGCCGATATTCGGCAAGGCGGGAACGGTCAAAGTATTTCTGCGCTTTCCATTGCAGCAGGTTGGGAGACTCGACGTATGCGAGGGAGTTTCCGCTTTCCGTCAGTTCCCAGATGCAGTGCCAGCGGTCGTCGGCACGGGTCTGCATCAAGTGCGGTTTCAGCATCCGCTTCATTTGCCCCCAGGGGCCGAAGTCCGAGTTGACAAAAGAGTTGCCGTCTGCCACGCTGAACCATCGGTTGCCATCGGGACTCCAGGCTAGTTTCAGACCGCCACTGCCGTCGGCATGGGAATAGGAAAAGAGGTAGACTGATCGTTCATTCGCCACTCCATTCGTTACAGCCTGCAAAGGAACGGTCAGTGTCAAGAACAGACACAAGGACAATAATTTCAAGAATCTATTCATGGTATTAAGTCGGTATTAATCATTTACATTTAGTTCG